>Ga0247727_10005268_pt1 | contig 26485 bp, 28 predicted proteins | sample WisWelCaveWW1625_FD_202498 | JGI IMG/M metagenome (GOLD analysis project Ga0247727, IMG submission 202498) | Biofilm microbial communities from Wishing Well Cave, Virginia, United States - WW16-25 | ecosystem: Environmental > Aquatic > Deep subsurface > Groundwater > Cave microbial mat | place...
CCTCAATGCCCGTGAGCGCCAAAATCGGAAAATAAACCACCATAATAATGAGGACTCCAAAAAACATCGGGCTGGCGACTTCTTTTGCAGAGAGCAGAATTTCGTCGGCACGTTCAGAAGGAGTGAGCCTACGATTAAGATGATGCTGCTTTTCAGCGATGTGGCGTATCATATTTTCAACCATGACTACCGCTCCATCGACAATCAGACCGAAATCAATGGCGCCCAAACTCATTAAATTACCGGAAACGCGGGTCTGCACCATTCCCGTAATGGCGAACAGCATGGAAAGAGGAATCGCAAGCGCGACAATAATCGCTGCCCGCCAATTACCCAGCATCACTAAGAGCACCGCTACAACCAGAATTGCGCCCTCAAACAAACTTGACGCCACCGTATGAATAGTACGGTCCACGAGTTTCGTACGGTCATAAACCGGGATAATTTTCACGCCTGCAGGCAGTTTAGTTTCTAATTCATTTAATTTCTCAGCAACCGCTTTTGCGACAAGACGGCTGTTTTCTCCGGCCAGCATCAACGCCGAACCCAACACGCATTCTTCGCCGTTATAGGTGCTGGCACCGTTTCGCACGGCTTTGCCGATAACAACTTCAGCCACATCCTTCACGCGAAGCGGCGTCGCCCGCGAGCCAAACTTAAGCGGCAGCTGCTCAATCTCGGAAATACTTTGTACCCGGCCTGCCGCGCGCACAGCCACCTGCTCACCTCCGATTTGAATCACACTGCCGCCGGCATTTTCGACATTTTCACCGATGCTCGCGGCGATCTCGCTAAAGGACATACCCACACTTTTAAGCTTGTCGGGATTAGCCTGAATGACAATTTGCTTTTCGTAACCTCCCGATGAATTGACTTCAGCGAGTCCGGGCGTTGAGCGCAAGCGGGGCTTGATAAGAAAATCGTGAATGAGTTTAAGCTCCATAAGCTGCGCCTCTCGTGAGGAGGGTTTATTCGGCGCATCAGAGGCATAATCCACCACGTAGTAAAAAATCTCGCCAAGACCTGTGCTGATGGGCGCTAGCTTAGGCGTCAGACCCGGCGGGATTTCATCCATCACCGTCTGCAGCCGCTCGCTCACCAATTGCCGCGAACGGTAAATATCCGTACCTTCTTTAAAAACAAGCGTCACCTGAGAAAGACCAAACTTGGAAAGTGAGCGAAGCTCGGTCAAACCGGGGATGCCTGCCATTTCATTTTCAATGGGAAAAGTGACAAGTTTTTCAATTTCTTCCGGAGCCAAAGCAGGCACAGCGGTATTCATCTGAACTTGAATATTGGTAATGTCCGGCACCGCATCAATGGGCAATCTCGTTGCCGACCAGATTCCAATAGCAATGAGCGCAATCGTGGCGATCACTACAAATAAACGTTGCCGAATAGCAAATTCAAGAATACGGTTTAGCATAATTAGTGGCAGTGCCCTCCCCCTTTGGTCGCGCGGAGCTCGATAATCCAGAGAGTTTCTACGGGTTTTGCCACAACTTGATCCCCCGCATACAATCCGTCAGTAATTTCAATTTTTCCATCCGCTTTCCCGCCTACCTTCACGGCCGTCCGATAATAAGCGTCGCCATTAACCGCGTAGACATAGGTGCCTTCTACCGTACGTAAAAGTGCGGAACTTGGAATGACGGTTACCGGCTCACTCTGCGGCACGGAGATCGCAGCGCTCACAAATTCGCCATCTTTGAGTTGACTACCCGCTGTAGTCACTCCAACGATAATTTCGATTTCTCCATGAGCAAGTGGTTCCTGAACCGCCACAACGAACCCATCCAGTACTTCATCGCGGGAAGTTTGAAATTTAACCGGTTGCTTCGGCTTTACTAAAGCCGCCTTGTCAGGAGGTAAAAAACCAGAGCCGTGAAATTGACAACCGGTGTGATCAATATTGAGATCCGCAAAACGATGCGTTTCGCCGAAAATCTGAACGTTCAATTGGATGACTTGAGGTAACAGCTCCTCGGTCACATCCGCGATTTCAAGCCCAAGGATTTTACGGGTCTCATCTTTGAAAATGATTCCCTTTCCCGGCTTGAAGGACGCCCCAGAAGGTGATTCCTCCTTGCCAGGGCTTTGACTATCACCTTCCTTACGGCCGCAACCCAACGGAAGCGTTGTAACTCCGATCATAATCGAGATCCATAGGATGGAAAGGATTAGCCTCATTGCGTATCGCCTATACTTGTTTTAGTAAGTGACAAATCAGCGCCCGTCATGAGTTCCAATTGAGTTGCCGTTTCAAGGGCTTCCTTCTTTGTATCTTGCAATCCCTCAATCGTGTCCAGATATTGAGATTGAAGCTCAATATAAGTGGAAACAGGCACCGCCCCCAGCCGGTAATGACGGTCGGCCAACTCAGCCGCTTGCTTAAAATGCTTGATAGAATCAGGCCTCCAGTTCGCCATTTCTTTCAGCTTGGTTTCGTAAGTCGCAATGGCTTCGACGACACGGCGCTCGGCATCGCGCTCGGCTACATCAAAGGAGGCTTCCGCTTGGCTGTGCTGCGCTTTAGCGGTCGCAATATTTCCCTGATTACGATCCCATAACGGAAATGGCAGTGATATTGCCGCACCGATGATCCGCTCGCGGTCACCCGCCCGCTCCTGCGCAATAGCCGGACCCGCTGTGATGTCAGGAAATCTTTCATTTTTTGCAAGTCTGACGCGATACCCCTGCCGTTCCAACTCAATCGCACGCAGGCGAACCTGAAAATCGTTAGCGCCTGCGAGCTTTACAAGCTCATTTTTATCGATTTCAATAGGGCGAAATGTTAAATTCATTCGAGTAAGGGTAAGTTCATCGCCGGGTGCCGCTCCACGCAGCTGGTTCAGGTCAAATAAAGCCGCTTTTGCTGCAAGCAAAGCCTGACTCGCTTTTCGCTGCATGTTGAGCTCTAACGCTTCAATAACACGTGTTTCCAACAAGGGGGTCAATCCTGCCTGATCACGCTGTATAAGAACTTCACGTAAAGCGCGAAAATGCTCGGCTACTTCCTGGGTTGCTCCTGCTTTTTCCTGCGCGGCACTCAGCACATAAGCCGCTGTTTTTACACGAGCCTTAAGCAAGCCGCGAAACTGCTCCAAGCCAAGCTCCGCAAGCTCAATATCGCGATCCGCTATCGCTTTGCGCAAACGGATTCGCCCCGGCCACTCAATAGACTGCGTCACCACAATCTCACTTGCCGAGCCTTTGGCTGTCGAAGTTTCTCCTTCATCAGAACTGCTAATAACTCTCTTGCGGCCAATAGACCCGCTAACTTCAGGATTGTTCCAAAGGCCGGCGGTCTTGCGCAATCCTTTTGCCGCCAAAACTTCCGCTTCGTAGAATTTGAGCTCCGGATTATTTTCAAGAACTTCGTCCAGCAAAGTCTCAAACGCATTTACAGTATCTTTGGCAGCCTCCACAGAGAGTGACTCTCCAACCCGGGTGACCAGGAGGAATAAGACAATCGCAATTGTCATCAACAAACCTGCTGTAAAACGGTTTTTCATAGAAACTCTTTTCATTCGATAAAATTTAGCGTTCGATAAATGTTTAAAAAAACAGACCGATTGTATTAAAACTACGGAAAGACAGACGGCTGGCGTCTGCGATTAAAAGGCTAGAGGCGGATGAAAAATGGACCCGCGGGCGGGGTCCGAATAAAGGCTTAAATTTGAAGGAACAACATCTGCGGATTGAAAAAGCGAAGGGAGAAAATCCAGGGACAAAGGCGAAACCCACTGGTGATGCGTTGAGCAGCAAAGGAAACAGCAATCGGAATCTTCAGTTTGATCCAGCGAGAATTGCTCCTTTACGGCAAGGGCTGGTTCCAGAAGAAAACAATTCATCATACCCATGAGAGCCATCAACCCAAAAATAACGACGAAAGTCTTTTTCATATTTAAACGAAGTCTACCACACAGTTCCCACAATTTGCAACTTTATGCTTAATGCTCGCAAGAAAAAATCGGCGCGTTTCAGCATAGCGTTCATCCGGAGATCTATACCGACCAGTCTTGCAACTTTTTGCCGGTGAGTTCGCGCAGGGCGTGAATGTCCGCTTCAAAATAAACGCGTAAGGATTGCTTCAATTCGGGACTTGGAACGAATTCCGGAACATCCCTTTGAAGGGGGACGGCCTTTCGCTTCCGAAATTTCAAATAAACGGGCGTAAGCACGGCAGCCGCATGACCAAGCCAATGGCCTTCCCGGTCGTGTGCAAGGCGCTCGAGCTTGCTTTGCTTTTGTGTTACGTTTTCACCCGCCACATTTTTTTGACTATGAAACTCTTCGGATCTAAACCCCGCGTCGACTCCGAGAAACTTAAACACCCTTGCCATAGTTTCATCCGGATTTTTCTTTAAATCCTCTGCCGCAAGCACCAGGATTTGAGGCAAGGAATAATATTCCAAAAAGCGTTTTAGCTGAAAGTGGTAACAAGCGCCTTCCACATAAGGGCTTTGTTTGGATTCGGACTTGATGATTTCGTCCAACGTTCTTGTTTCGATACCGGCTTTGACATCCTGAAGGTAGGCCGAGACAAGCTGCTCAACCGGGTCTCTCACCATATAAATAAGCCGGGCCTGAGGGATGACAGCATGTATGCGCTTCGCTACACCGCGAAAAACAGGGTATTGGGTGTAATTCGGCGACGACTCTCCCCGGATGATTGCCGGAACGGGGAACTGCTTTTCATACCACCGAAGCCCTTTTCGCCAGTTTAATTCCTCGACAAAGAAATTGAGTTCCTTGTGCGCGGACATAAAAATGTCCGGGTGGAGGCTGAGGTAATAATGAAGACTTGTTGTGGCGCATTTTTTTGCGCCGATCAGGATGAGATTAGGCAGCATTTCAGCCGCGGTCTTTCCTCCGTTGAAAAAAAGGCTTTTTTCTTTGGCTGAATCCGCCGCGGTTTTCATCGCCTTGCGGCTTCCTAAAAGGGCGGCTGCCCTGAGAAAAACCGCCTTCCCTGGATGGATTGCTGTGTCCCCGATTTTCATCGCCTTGCGGTTTCCTGAAAGGGCGGCTACCGTGAGAAAAACCGCCTTCCCTGGGTGGATTACCGTGCTCCCGGTTTTCACGGCGGGGGAAATACCCTCCGGGCCGGTAAGGCTTTGAAAAGGGCTTGCCTCTAAACGGCCTTTCTGAAGATTGGGAAGACTGGCTGGTCAAAAGGTCAATTTTCTTTTCTAAAAAACCTAAATGCTGCTGGATTTTTTTCAGCATTCCTATAACATCCGGCTCCCCCTGCTCCTGAACTTCCGGACTTTCCTTGTGTTTAATATGCTCGCTCATTTTGCTCCCTATGTTAAATTTCTTGGTTGGGTATCCCAATACCTCAGGATACGGGGTTGTCAGTTCAGTTAAAAACAAATTCCGGATGAATCGGCAAGAGCTTACGCATCACAAGCAGATCGCGTTGAAGAGCCCGGAACAAACCTGATTTTGTGATCAAAAATAAAAGCACGGGTGTCATCCAGGAACTTTGTTTTGAATTATTGAGCAAAAACCGGGAAAAGGCCATTTGTCTACTGTGAATATGCCTGACCTCAGTTTCTCGAATCTCCTGCACGCGGCCAAGCGCGCGGGCCGAGACATCCCCGCTTTGGACCGCATCCCGAATCACCCCGGCCGCCACGAGAGCGCTTGCCACGGCCACAGACACGCCAATGGCTCCTGCCGGAGAGCACGTGTGAGCGCTGTCCCCCACAAGAAGCACACCGTCCCCGGCCCATTTTTTGACGAAATCAATTTTGGCTTGAAGGACATTGAATGGAGAAAAATCCTTTAACTCACGGGCAAAGGGATGAAACATGGCGTGAGACTCAAGCAAAATATTCCGGACGGACTGAACGCCTTGCTTCATGAGCTTTGGCATTTCATCTTTTTGGACCACAAGGCCGCATTGAAGCGAGTCGGGGTATTTGGGCAAAATAAGGTAGTTGCGCCGGGGTGAAAAAAAGAACCGGACACGGTCGTCATAACCGACTGGTTTTGGAATCGTAAACCAGAGAATGTCAAAACGATGATTTTCATATTCGATTTCAAAGCTACCTCGTTTACGCACCGCCGAAAAACGCCCATCCGTACCCACGGTGACCTTCGCCGCAATTTCGATTTTTTCTCCTTTTCGCGAGGCCAAAACGCCGGTCACGCGGCTGCCGTCCCGCGTCAAACTCTCGGCCCTTGTCTCAAACCACAATTGGAAAGAAGGAAAAGACTTTGCTTTATCATGCAAGGCCCCGAGCAAAATAGGCTGGGGCATCCACAAGGCAAAAGGGGTCTCGGGAGCAATATCCTTAAAACCAATTCTAAGCACCCGTTGGTCTTTGTAAAATCCTTCAAGCTCCTGGAGTTTCAGATGCGGGTATTTTTCGAGAAACCCAAAAAGATTAATTTGCCGGAACATCTGTATAAATCGCGGCATCAGAACCTCGCCGCGGTATTCCCGCTGGAAATCTTCATGATGCTCCAGCACGAGCACCCGGATTCCAACTTTTGCAAGCAAAAGCGCAAGTGTCATTCCTGCAGGCCCGGCTCCTACAATGCAAACGTCTGTTTCGTATTTCATTTTGCGGACAGGTTTAAATTACCTGTTTTACGAAGGGATTTGCCTCAAACCAGCGGATTCTTATTAGACCTAACACGGCCATAAATTATGATTTCGGTGCCGTGTTGAGTATGACTCCGCGATTCACAAATTCTGACCTCGCGGAGTTTACCTTCGGCCGAAACGGCGGCGCGGTTTGAAACTTCGCCGCGTACTGCTAAAGCCACCGCCTCCTGAGAAGGGGCGGCCGGCTGGGAAAATCTCCTTGGGAAGATCGGGATGGTCTGAAACCGGAATGACGACGCGCAGAAGACGTTCAATGGAGCGCACCTCTTGTTCCTGGTCCGGCATGGCAAAGGAAATCGCATGGCCTGAACCGCCGGCTCGTCCGGTACGGCCAATTCGGTGAACGTAATTTTCGGAATCGTCCGGAAGGTCAAAATTAATCACAAGTTCAATCCCGCTCACGTCAATGCCGCGCGAGGCAATATCTGTGGCCACAAGGATGCGGTACCTGCCGTTACGAAAGCCTTCGAGCGCCTCCCGGCGCTGGGCGAGGGTGCGGTCGGAGTGGATTTCCGCGGCCCGGTGCCCCATATCGCGAATGATTCGTGTGATCTTTCGCGCGCCCACTTTGGTGCGTGAAAAAAGAAGCGTGGAGCCGTGGTATTGCGCGAGAATTTTTTCAAGGAGCTTAGACTTCGCTTCCTTTCTTACAATGAAGAGCTCGTGGGTCACTTTTTCTGCCATCGTGCCGGGCCTTGCGATTTCCACCTGAACCGGCAGCTTCATATAAGACTTTGCAAGCTGAACGATAGCGGCGGGCATCGTTGCAGAAAAGAGCATCGTCTGCCGGTCGCGCGGCACGACCCGTAAAATTTTCTGGATCTGCGGCGCAAACCCCATGTCAAGCATCCGGTCTGCTTCGTCAAGCACCAGGATATGCACATCATTTAAAGTGACATTGCGCTGTTCCATATGGTCAATCAGACGCCCGGGAGTCGCAATCAAAATCTGGGGGTGGCTCCTAAGATCGCGGATCTGGAGATGCATCGAAGCCCCGCCGATTAAAACTGCCATCCTGGTTTTGGGCGCCACCTTGGCAAAGTGTTGATGCACTTGCGCCGCCAGCTCCCGGGTTGGCACAAGCACGAGGCCCCGGCCGCCGGTTTGGGCAAGGCGCTGCAGCATCGGAATCCCGAAGGCAAGGGTCTTCCCTGTCCCTGTCTGTGCAACGCCGATGAGATCCTTGCCCTCTAACGCAATGGGGATGGCCTGTTTCTGAATGGGTGTCGGGGTAGAAAAATGGATACGATGAAGTGCTTCCATAAGCTGGGGAGCAATCCCCAGGCCGTAAAACTCAGATGCGAAAGGTGCTGTCTCGTGTTTGGTCATGAGGCGTAGTATAAGCTTAAATGGTTTTTTGGCATAATGAAAATAATGGCGTTACCCTCCAGCCTTCACGAGATGCAAAAGCGTTTTTTTTAAATCCCAGGTTAAATTCAGTTTCGATAAAACGAAAATAAACCACTTTGTCGGATCCCAATCGTGCCAGCGGACTCCGTTGCGGTAATCATTCGGAAAATGGTGATGATAATAATGATACCCTTCTCCATTGGTAATAAACGCCCCCAGCCAGTGGTCTCTGGCTGAACCAGACAACTCAAAAGGCTTGTAGCCAAAGGTGTGGCAGAACGAATTGATAAAAAAAGCGGAGTGCATGACAAGGACAAGCCTGAGGCAAACGGACATAATAAAAACCCCAAGCGGCCTGCCAATGGCAAAACCCGCCGCAAGCGGAGCTAAGATCCCCGCGCCTACGGACCACACGGTGTACCACTGGTGCTGGTTCATGACAAGCCGGGATTTTTGTAAATCACTCACGTTGTCATAATTCACCTGGTGTTTCCAGAATAAAATCCATCCGACGTGCGCGTACCAAAATCCATTTTTAATATTGTAAGGGTCTTTATCCGTATCGGTAAACTGGTGGTGCTGCCGGTGCTGGGAAGCCCATTTCAAAGCCGACTGCTCAAGGGTGGCGGCACCGAAGAAAAGCAGAAAAAAACGAATCAAGGGATGTTCTTTAAAAGTCGCGTGCGCAAACCGGCGGTGATACCCCGCCGTGATGGCCATATTGGTGAGAAACCAGTAAGTAAAGAAAAGGCACCACTCAGCTCCACTCACGCCGTGATAAATGATATAAAGCGGGGTTCCGACAATGCCTATTAAATGGATAAGGATAAAAAAAATAATGCCCACCCACCGCGTCTTCGGTACAGGTAAGGGGTATGTCCCGCCTGTGGATTTTATTTTTGCCATAGTTTAAACCCGGTCCTTTTATGACTATAGAATCCCCTCGTTTTGTAGGGGCTAGCACTTGCTCAATTAGAGGGAAGAATGGAGGTGAGATTAGAAGGTTCGCTCAAATCAAACTTCCAAGGATTAAAGTAGCTAAGTGGGCGACAGTGTAGCAATATTGCCCGGATGAGGCAAGCAATAAGCTTGGCAGACGCGAATTCTTATCGTAACACCTGGGCTACGCGGTGGTTATGCTCGGGCGCGGCAAAACATTGGAGGATTTTTTTGATCACGAAACCCCGGCCCCGCATCACCTCTTCTTCCCATTTTGCGCACACGGCAAGATTATTGCGAATAACCGAACCGGATTCGGTGACTTTTGCAAGCGCGCTTTGGACATCCCCTTTAGCAACCCTTCCCCGCAGCGAATCAACCAGCGGAATGGCAACCCCCAAGTCCTGGCATTTTTGGGCAAGGGCGGGCTGGTCCCAGAAAAAGGGATAGGAAATCATGGGAACGCGATAAAAAATGGCTTCGTGGGTTGAGTTTAGGCCGTGATGAGTGATGAAAACATCTGCCTCTTTAAGGATTGTTTTTTGCTCCACATGATTATGGACATCCACGTTTTCCTTTTTTAAACCCTGGGCCGCTTCCGGGTTTAAATCCCGGTTGCCGAGGCTGATCACGGCCAGGACATGCTTCATTTCTGAAATCGCGTCCGACAAAGATTGCAGGACACTTAGCGCTTCGCCAGCATAATACCGCCAAACCACGGTTCCAAATGAGATGTACACCTTAAGTGTTTCGCGAGTAGACGTTTTGAAATAGCGGGATGGCTTTGGAGAAGGTTCAACCTTGGGTTCAAGATCGGGAAGGGACCCAAAGAACGCGACGGGTTTAAAAACTTCGCGCGCCGCTTCATCAAGAAATGCCGGAGGCTCACAGTAAATATTTAAAAAGGGGCTCAGCACAGAAATGTACGAAAAGGGGTTTATCTCACGAAATCCATACTCGTCACGAAGCTTTTTGACGGCATTGAAGCATTCTTCAGAAACGTTAACGCGCGGGTCGTTTTTTAAAATTTCCATAAATTGGGAGGGATTCACATTGTGGCCCGCACAGACATTGACGTAAGGGACCTCAAGCAGTGTCGCAATCACGTAACCGATGACGGCAAAGGTATCGTAAATGATTAAAGAAGGCTTCAGGCGCCGGACATCTTCGAGGATCGCTCCTGCATAATGGCCCGCAAAACTCACGTAACGGCACGGAACGGGTGTTGACTTTTTATCTGCACAAGCCAAAGGGTATTTTGAAAAAAGATCGATCCATCTGCCTCCGGCCTCTTCAATCCAGGTTTTAAACCGCACGTCGGTCAAAACATAAACCGTAATTCCCTTGTTTGCAAGGCCCGAGATTAAGGAACGCAACCTGTGAAAGTGGCCCGCCTCGGGCATACAGAAAAAGACAATGCAGGGATTCGCCTGAAGCACGGTCATTGGATTAGAAAGCATAGCCGAAACGCTCCACGATCGCTGCTTCCCTTTCTTGAAGAAGGCGGGCCAAGCGATCGGAATAGTAGGCCCGGTAATCGTCGTGCGGAGTGGCGTTGATTTTGGGGGATTCAAAAATGAAAGAGTGAAGTTCGGGTGTGATTTCGACTTTCGATCTTAAAAAGGCGTAAAATTCCGAGCGCAGATTTTCTATTTTTAAAAAATGAACCGGGAAATCATCATACATTCGGCGAAAAAGGAAAGTGTACCATCCAAAGCTTTGCCCTTTGAGGTAAGGAAGACAATGTTTGGTCAAATTGACATTCCTGTTTAAAAATGTTTCCGGAGCCAGTTCACGCAATCGGTTAAGAGTCACTTCATCTTCGCCGGCCACAAGCATCCTTTCAACTGTCTGGGAAAAATTCAGGCGACCGTCTTCAGAAAAAACACGCCAAACAAATGTCGGCTGTTTGAGCGTCAACTGAAAACTATACCAGGAAACATAATAATCCCAGGGGTTGCGCACCACACCGAGAAGCGGCAAATGGGAATAACATTCAGGGAGTTCAGAAACCGGCAAGTGGTAGCCGATTTGGAGGGCGTCCGGAAAATAATTCAAAAGCGCCTGATTGATAAAAGTGCCGCCGGACTTATGAAGATGCAGAAAAACAAAATTTTTAGTCACAATCATGAAGCAAATTACCGGGCGCAGGTTTGCGGGCTGCGTGCGGCCCACTGCACAGCCCTTTTCATCAAGGCCGTGATGGAAGGCTCTTTAAGAATTTCGACCGTGTGACCCAGGGAACAGTAAAAAACCCGGCCCTTTCCCCACTGGCGTTTCCACGCCACCGGCATCCGGACCCCTTCGATCCATGCCATATCGCTTCCTTTAAACTCAGTCACAGCCAAAACCTTCACAGCGGGATCGACAAGAAGGTAATATTGTTCTGAAGTGAGCGTGATATCGCAAAGCCCGTCAACAAGGGGGTCGTTATCCAAAAATTGAACGGTGAAGGTAGTTAAATTCCCTCCCGGATGAGCGACAAATTGCCCGCCCAGCATAAATTTATGAAGCCGGTTCAATAAAAAAGCACTCGCGGCCCCGTGCCAGGCCACAAACCCAAGGCCGTTGCTTACGGCATTCACCAACGCCTGCTCTTGATCCTGGGTGAGTTCTCCGTAAGTCCAAATCGGAACCACAAGGTCAAAATCCGCCAACGTGTGTGATTCCAGAATCCTTAAATCACTAGACTGGACCACATGATCCTCTTGAAAAAGATGATTCACGGCGAAATCGCCAAATTCTTCCGGCCGGTGTCCCGGCCACCCCCCTTGCAGAATCAAAACTTGCGCCACGTTTCAGCCAGCTCCAATCATTTTTTGAATCATACTCTAATTGAATTATTTTTTCTTAAAAACGGGGTGTCCGCCAAATTGGCCGCGGAGCGCCGAAACAATTTGGCCGGTATAACTGGGGTGTTTCTTTGAACGGTGACGGAACAAAAGCGCTTCCCGGATGACTTTATGCTCAACCCCCATCTCGCGAGCGGTCTTGACCGTCCACACGCCTTCACCCGATTGGTCTACTGTTCCGGAAACGGGCTTCAAATCCTCGCCATAAAGTTCAAAAGCCTCTTGCAGCCATCCAACAAGGCGTGATTCAATAACACTTCCGTGATTGTACACATCAGCCACGCGGGTAAGGTCAAGCTTGAACCCCGCTTTTTTAAGAAGAGTAAAGCCTTCGGCAATGGCTTGCATCATGCCATATTCAATCCCGTTGTGGATCATTTTCACAAAATGCCCGGCGCCCGCGCCCTCAAAAAACTGATATCCCTCCGGCAGCGCAAAATCGCGGAATAACACCTCGACCCTTTCAAAATCTTCACGCCGGCCGCCAATCATAAGGCATGCCCCGCGGCGGGCTCCGCCCGGCCCTCCCGAGGTACCGGCGTCGAGAAACCGGATACCGTATTTGCTAAGTTGTTTCGCGCGCCGAACTGTATCCTTATAAAAAGAATTGCCGCCGTCGATCAGGGTATCTTCCCTTTTAAGGTATTTCACAAGCCCCTCTTGACCGAAAATGACCTCGTCCACGGGCTTGCCCGCGGGCACCATGAGCCACACCACTTTTGGCGCGGGCAATTTTTCAACCGCTTCTTTAAGGCTGAAAGCAGGTACCAGACCTTCCTTGGCCAATTTTTGGGTCACTTCCGAAGACCGGTTGTACCCCACGACACGCCACCGTTGATCCATCATACGCCGGGCCATGCCCGCACCCATTTTACCAAGGCCCACAATCGCCATCTCCCTGACCATTTCTTTAACCTGCGGCTTCGCACCAGTAAGCGCTGCCGTTTTTATCATCTCGTCAGTCCCGGGGGCATACCGCATAAGTGGAACGGCATTTTTACGCCAGGCCGATACCACGGGATCGGCAAATTTCCATTGGGCTAAAACTTCGCGTTCCGAAACAAACATGGTTTGATCGCCCACGAGGCACTTAAAAATCAAATTGGCATATTCTTCCACATACGGAATTTTTTGTGTATGCTCATAAAGGAAGAAACTGAAAGTCCGTTCTTCCAGTTCCTGTTCAAATCCCGGCTTTTTGGTCCAAAAGCAAATGGAAATCCTATCCTCAGGTTCAATGCTGAAAACAACACAGTTGTGAATATCCTTTTTCACATTACAAGCCAGGCATAGGCTTGGGTGTTTAAAGGTGACCACCACCTCTTTTTTAGCCTCGGGGCAACGTTTGCCGCTTTCAAGGGTAACAGGCACGCCCTGCCATGCCGGATGCGTGAGTTCCGTTTGCAGTTTAAAATAGGTTTCGGTGATGGACTCTGGTAACACATGGGGAATGGACCGATAGCCCTCATATTGGGCCCGGAATGTCTGGCTCTTGATCGCAGCCAGAGTCCACGGTTTTAACGTTTCTATGATCTCGGCCCGTCTCCATCGCACGTTTTCAGCCAACATATTCTGCGGCGCGTCCATGGTAATTGCGGCTAGCATTTGCAGCAAATGGTTTTGGCCGACATCTAAGAATGCCCCGATCGCATCATAAAAGGCCCCGCGGCCTTCAACACCGATGGTTTCAAGAAGCCGGACATCAATCCGTTCAATGGAATTTTTATCCCACGATCTTTCAAGCAGATTGTTGGAAAATCGAAAATGAGTGATTGCCTGCACGATCTCTTTGGCGAGGTAATGGTCCATTAAATAAATTTGCTCCGCTTTGAAGTATTGACCAAGAACACTGAACAACTTTTTCGCGCCGGCGGTGTTGTCACCGAAAGGTTTTTCAATCAGGAGCCTTGTCCAGCCGAGCCTGCCGCCGCACGGAATATTAAGGTGCACAAGCGCCAGGTTTTTAAAAATCACCTCAAAATGCTCCGGCGGAACGGCGAGATAAAACAATTGATTCGAGCACAAGCCCCATTCCTCATCAATTTTTTCCAATTTCGTTTTGAGCCGTTCAAACGCTTCCCCCTTGTCAAATGTACCCTGGTGATAGGTAAAGAAAGAAGCAACCTCATCGACTGCGGTTTGCGGAGTTTCGGGCATCCGCTCTTTAAGCTCGGTCCGCACATGCGCTTGAAAATCCATTTCTTTCAGGTCGCGCCGAGCCATGCCGACCACGCGAAAACGAGCCGGCAATCGCTTGTGGACATAAAGGTGGCAGATCGAAGGAATGATCTTTTTCTTCATCAGATCCCCGGTTGCGCCGAGCACAACCAGAATGGTGGGAATTTCAGGAATGAGTGTCATTCTGACGGGCTTTCACATTAGGCTAATGAGTGCTCTCGCGAACCATTTGCTCAAGCGCAACTCTGGGACAAATGTTGTGTTCAATGTAATCCATAAGCGCCTTCGCAACCCCACGGATTCTTTTTTCGATTCCCGCGTCCTGGCATTTTCCCTGGGTATCAAAAACTTTTTGCACATTGGCTACAGAAACCGTGTAAGGGATCACAATCGCTCCAATGTGGGAGCAAATGCTCCGGAGCTGCTCGAGTGATTTAATCGCTCCAATTTGGCCGGCCGCTACGCCAAGCAAAGCCACGGGCTTCCCGGCCAGGACCGAAGGAAATCCCAGATTTTCAATCACCTGTTTCATTACACTGCTTACGCTTCCGTGATATTCGGGGGTAGCAAGAATCACGCCCGTCGCTTCTGAGACCGTCTTTCGCAAGGCCTCCATCTGCGGGTTGGATTCGAGGCCGGGCTTTGCCAAATTAAGTTCCCGCGGGTCGATCACTTCAAACCCCATTTTTTTCTGCGTCTTAAGTTCTTCGACCACAAGGCTCAAAGCCATCCAGGTATAATTTTGCGGACGCACGCTGCCGCCAATCGCTACAATATGAGGCCCCATGAATTTTCTCCCGTTTTTGGTTTCAAAACAAACGGCGGGATTATACACCCGCAACGCCAGAGTTACCAAGGGCGCTTGGAAAATAGACGAAGCGAACTGCCTTTGAAGCCAACTCAGCCACTATTCCTTAGCAGTGATGTCGAGAAATTTGACCTTGCTGCGGACTGCGAGGTTCGAAAACAAATCGAACTCATGATTTGAAGTGTGCGGAAAACGCGCTCTATATTTTTAAAATGTATCCCGTTGTCCTGCCGTCACCGATCTTTTGGATAAGTCCCGCCTTGATCAGCCGGTTGAAATCTTTACGGGCCGTTTCATCAGAACATTGGCTCAGTTTACAATACTTTCGGGTTGTCATTTTTTCACTATGTTCGAGCATCCACTGGAGCGCTTTTATCTGTTTCTTGTCGAGTCTGGCCTGAACCTTTCGGCTTAAAAGATCGCGAATGTCCCTGACCTTTGTTTCCTTTTCAATCTCGGTCTGAACATCCTTCAACTGTTCCGCCAGAGCCGTCAGATAATAATGGATAAAAAACGTTGCGTCACTATCATGCGCCTCGGCATTTTGGATGGCCCGGTAATATTCACTGCGATGGTGATCAAAATAGTCTGATGGTGCAAGAAAATTAATAAACTGGTAGTCCTGTTTCATCAGATACAAATTGGATAATGCTCTGGCCGAACGGCCGTTTCCATCATCAAAAGGATGAACATGCACGAAATAAAGATGCACAAGCGCCGCCTTGATCAGGGGATGAATCTCAGAAGCGCTATTCATCCACTGAATATAGGCATCCATCATTAGCATCACTTTGGATGCCGAAGGGCCTTCATAAACAACTTGGCCTTGGCTGTCTACAACATAGATAGGGCCTTTACGATATTCCCCGACGGTAATGGGTCTTTGCTTATGGGTGTTCCTTATAAGAATCTTGTGAAGCCCGCAGATCATTTTATAGCTGAAGGGATTTGCGTTTTGCCCGCGGATATATTCCAGCGCGTCCCTGTTATTGACAATCATTTGAAGACTCTCGTCTCCATAGTCTTTCCGGGAAGGTTTGTTCAGGTGAAGCAATGCCACTTCCAGAGACGTTACGGCCCCCTCAATATGGCTGGAATAATAGGCTTCTTTTTTCTCATTCTCGGAAGCTAATCGATCGAGAAACTTTTTGGGAAGCTTAAGCGACGCTAAAAACCCCCTGTTCCTTTCGATCTCCGAGATGAGGGCCAAAAGAGCAGGCGACAGGACAAACCAAAAGGGTTTTCCCTTTTTATCGAGAAGATCCAGAGGATTCGCTTTACGGCGCCGGTCTTCTTCGACCTCGCGCCACTTTACGGGACCGTATTTGGCTACACCCTTTTGTTTTTCGAGATAATCTTCCATCATTTAATCGCCAACTATTCGCCAATAATATACCTGATTCCTAGAGACTTGTCCAGAGTCTAATCGCCAACAAAACGCCAACTATTCGCCAACTTACTGTCTGATCTGGAAGGGTTGTCCGAAATGGACGCCAAACGAACCACCCATGATCAATGCCTGCCCGCCGCCGGATTTGGCGGGGCATCATTACTTATAAACATGAGAAAGTGGCGCGAGCCACGAGGCTCGAAACAACTTATTCTCGTTTAGAACTCCTAAGCTTTCCTTTAGTGTAAGGAGGATAACAGCCACAGGGCTTGGCCCTTTTGCTACCAGCAGAAACGTTTAGCTACTTCCAATACCCGGCCGTTTCTTTCATGAAAATGTCTGAAAATGCCCGAGCTATTTCAGTACCCCTTTCGTTCAGATGCATTTCATCGGTAATTTTCAAAACCACCCATTTGCCAGCCAAATCAAACATTAATTGCCCTCTCTTCTTACGATCTGGCTCTTTCAATATTTTCTGGGAAATAAATCTATGAATACTTGCATATTCATCTGTGGCATTCATAGCGTTAGGCGGATGCGGGTATTGAGTTAACTCAGCTTGAACAACTTTTTCGAGAAGCGTGCGCATGGACTCTTCAACGTCAAAATGAAGATGAATACAAGTCGCGTAAACAAAAGCTATGGTTGCGAAATAAATAAAATCTTTGTCCTGAGGCAACGTAAGAAGCTCGGGATATCTTATATTCAATCTAGGATGGAGTGCGCCTATTAACACCCTGGCTGCAAAAACTAAACCTTTTGCTTTCTCCTCTAAGTTTTTTTGCTTCCTTTCATTTTTATCGTTTGTTTGGTCGGCAAGTGCTTTCCATTTCTGTGCGAAAACCAAGGGTTCAATGAGAGATAGTGGCCCATCCAATACAGCCGCCTTCAGAAAAGTTGCTAAGACCTTGTTTGGTACCGGACCCCTAGCTTTTTGAATTTGATACAAAGCATCGGCTGAATCTTTCGGAGGATTTTCTATTGCTCTAATCATCATTTCACGAAACTTCCGCTTTTCGTCTTCTTGCATTCTCGTATAGATCCCAAAAGCTGAAGCAGCATATACAGACGCTTTGAGAACTATGTTGTCAACATCGCCTTTTAGTTCACATTGGGATTTGAGAAATTCTCTCAATTCATAGGTTAAGTACAGAATTGTCTGTACAAATAAACCGTGTATGATCTCCAAGTAGTGCTCGTAACTTCTCCTCGACACCTTCTTCATTACCCAAAGTATGAATAGACCTCGCTCGGGTGGGCGCAATACTTTTACAATACCGCCAGCGCTGATAACCACAGCATCGGAAAGCAACACCATTAGTTCATCTCTTGTTTGGGCAGATTCATACTGTTTGCCATAGTGCCCGCGTTGTGTTGCCCAACTCAATAATGATTCAAGGTCGGTCATCTAGAATCGTTCTCCAGTAAGAAAAAGGAGGTCACACTTTATTTCCCTATAGTATTTTTTTAAAATAAAATGCTTCAATAAAAAACGCCTCGCCTCCGATTGGAAGCGAGGCGTCAGTTTGACACTCAGGTTTGTCGAAGTGTCCAAAAATGGCAGCAACGGACGGTGGGTTCCTTAGCTTCCGCCGTTGCAGTATTTTTGCATCGGCAAAAATGCTCCCCCGGCTATTCTTCCTGGCCAAGCCAGCGGTAAATTAGACCACCGCTTACGGCTCCAATGATTGGTGCCACCCAGAACAGCCAAAGCTGTGACAAAGCCCAGCTGCCGACAATCAAGGCAGGGCCGGTGCTTCGGGCAGGATTCACGGAGGTGTTGGTGACGGGAATACTAATGAGGTGGATGAGTGTCAACCCAAGGCCGATGGCAATGGGAGCAAAGCCTTGCGGAGCTCTTTTGTCCGTCGCTCCAAGAATGATCAGCAGAAAAAAACCTGTGAGGACAGCTTCTGTGGCAAACCCGGCAACGAGAGAATATCCGCCTGGGGAATGGGCCCCAAAGCCGTTGGCAGCAAGACCTCCGCTTAAATCAAACCCGGGCTTACCGCTGGCAATAAAATAGAGCGTAGCTGCGGCCGCAACCGCGCCAACTACCTGGGCAATAATATAAGCAGGAAGTTCCGAGGCCTTGAACCGGCCAGCGGTTGTAAGGCCAATCGAAACCGCCGGGTTGAGATGGCACCCGGAAATAGGGCCCACCGCGTAGGCCATGGTCAAGACTGTCAGACCAAATGCAAAAGAAACGCCCAAAAGACCAATCCCTACATCAGGGAAAGCTGCCGACAAAACCGCACTGCCGCATCCGCCCAACACCAGCCAAAATGTCCCTAAAAACTCCGCTGAAGCACGCTTGACTAATGACATAAGGCTCTCCTTTTTTTTGGACCCGAAAAATACCCGTTTCTGTCAACGCTTTGACTTGATTCCCGAATGAATCAAAGTTTAAATAATTAACACTGCGCTGTAAAGATATTAAAAGAAAAGGGCTTCCCGCAAGAATGCCCCCTGTTGACTAATTAATTCCCAAGTTCCCAACACCTTGTGCCGCTTCAGCGCTCCGGCTTTGGCAAACACTAAGCTTGGATCGGCCGAGGGCTCCTCCGTCGTCGAACCAAGAGGGGGAACGTGGAGGTGTTCGAAATGGGAGGATCCACACCGGGCGGAGGGGCCCATACAGAACAGCCTCCACGGCAGGAACCCTCTTGGTTCGCGCCGGTCTCCTCATCCGATCCAAGCAAGTTTTGCTACAAAGCCTCCGCGATTCGCGTCAACAAGGTGTTGGGAACTTCTGGACGTTTTCCTCTAGGAAATGTGGGAATGACAAGCTAGAGAACCTTGAGTTTTGACTTTGGGCTTGGCATCTGTTAAATTCTTCTTCCCGATGGACCGTCTCATTGAAGTAAACAGCGCAAGTGATATCCCCGCGAAATACCGAGACACACCTATTGGCTATCTCGTCGAATATCAGAACCAGCTGCGGCCCCACGATACTTATACTTGCGCGCAAATCCTGGTCGGCATGTGCATGGACAACCGCAAAGCCTTAAATGTGCCGGAAAATTTTGCTTATATTCTGCGCACAGGCGGGGCCAACATGCGCGCAAGCGGTTTCAAAATTTCCTACGCCATTGCGGTCGGAGGCGTGCGTTATATTGTGATTGCGGGGCACAATCACTGCGGCATGGTCAATTTGATGCAGCGTAAAGATGCCTTCATCGACGGACTTGTCAAAGGCGCGGGCTGGGGCAGGGAAAAAGCGGAAAACCATTTCCTTAATTTAGTCCCCATGTTTGAAATCGGTAATGAAATCGATTTTGTCTTAAGCGAGGTCCGCCGCCTGCGCGCCGAATACCCAAAAATTATGATCGCTCCGCTGCTTTACCGCATCGAAAGCAACAACCTCTGTTTTATTCGGGAATAAAAAATTTCTGCTAAAAAGTCTCAGGCGTGGACCAGGACTTTGAATCCGCCCCAGAACATGCGCTTGCCGTCGAAGGGCCACGATTTTGGATCGCACATGCTTTTGATTCGCGGATCTTTCATCATCCTTTCTGTACTAGCGATTCGATGCGGCGATCGGGAATAAGCCAAAGGGCAGCCACTAAAATATACAGTACGTCAGCAAACCACTGATTGATGAACGCGAGCACAATTGCCAAAGCATAGCTTGCTAACGACAACTTACCTTTCCAGTCGTTACCAAATGCCTTGGCAAGCAATGAATCTTTTTCTTGAGATAAGACGATACAATGTTGCAGGACAAGGTAAGCGACTCCGGCCATAAACAACACTCCTCCGTATAAAGCTGTAGGCCAGGAACTACTGTGATTCTCGCCAAGCCAACGGGTAACAAATGGAACGAGCGACAACCAAAAAAGCAAATGTAAATTAGCCCACATGATCACGCCATTGATTTGTTTGGCGGCATGAAGTAGGTGATGATGATTATTCCAGTAGATTCCGACGTAGATAAAACTTAAAACATAGCTGAGAAACACAGGTAAAAGGGGTTCGAGCGCGGAAAGGCCGGTTCCTTGCGGCACCTTCATTTCCAGAACCATGATCGTGATGATGATGGCTATGACTCCGTCGCTAAAGGCTTCTAAGCGAATTTTTGGAATGCTGCCCGTCACTTGATTATTCCTATACGTCTATTCTCATAGTCCTCTATGGCTTGACGGATTTCTTCCTGGGTGTTCATGACAAATGGCCCATAGCCAGCGATCGGCTCGTGAATGGGCTCTCCGCTTAAAATCATGAGAGTTGTATCTTCCTGTGCCTTAACTGCAATGCTCTCTCCGTCACGAGCAAACAATGCCAGCTCCACAGCTCCGATCGCTTTGTCATTCCCCAAAATCTTTCCTCTTAATACGAAAAGAGCGGTTGTGTGCCCGCTTATTAGGTTTAAGTCGACATTGCACCCTTTTTTTATCCGCAAGTCCCAAAGATCGATCGGCGTAAACGTTTGGGCGGGACCCTTAGCACCCTCAAACATCCCCGCGATCACCCGCACTGTTCCGCTTTTGTCCTTCAAATTAACCACTGGGATTTGGCTGTTAAGAATCTCTTGGTATTTGGGAGGAGACATCTTGGATTTGGCGGGTAAGTTAACCCACAACTGAATCATTTCCAGAGTACCACCGCGAAGCGCGAAGTCATGAGAGTGCATTTCCTCATGGAGAATGCCGGAGGCGGCTGTCATCCACTGCACGTCGCCTGGGCCAATTTTTCCGCCGGCTCCGCTCGAATCGCGGTGTTCCAACTCACCCTGATAAACGATGGTCACAGTTTCAAAACCACGATGGGGATGCTGACCAACACCTTTTGCTCTTTTAGACGGAGGAAACTTTGCGGGGCCTGCGTAATCCAACAAAAGAAATGGACTTACACTCTCACCATGCTCATTGTAGGAAAACATAGTACAGACAGGAAACCCGTCGCCCACCCAGTGGCCAGGCGGGGCAGGAATGATTGTCACGATCTTTTTTATAACCATTTACTTCTTAGCCTGGGCAGTCTCCAATAGGTCCAGCTTGGTTTCCCTCCCCATCTTCTGCACGCTCTGCGCCTTGTCGTAGCTTTCCATCAGCGCCCGATAAGGTGGGACAATGTGTTCAACCATGACCGCCGCGAACTCCATCGCATCGGGACGGTTCCACGTGCTCATAAGTTCACATAGGACGGCATAGGTATCGATTGGAATGGCACCGGCCTGAACAACGCGGGCGAGCGTAAGATCGGTCGCCATTTTAGACCAGTTGCCCGAGGCGTCGATAATCGTGAAAACCTTGTACCCCGCGTAACGAGAGCACTCAACGTGGGGAACGCCATGCAGACGCTCGTAAGCGTGCCCGCCAAGAGAAGCGTCTTGCGTTTGGTTCCCTCGATGGCCTTGACCCACGCGGGGTTGTCCCAGGCGTTGATCTGACCAGTTCGCGGGAATACACCGCGTCTGGATTGTACTGATGTATCTCGGGGATCAACGGACCATTGGGACCGTCCGGGACGGATGCTGTTGTGAACGTCGGAATTTTGGCGAGACGTGCCACCTTCGCAAGGACGGTCACATTCGCTCGAAGTGTCGGAAGGTCGATGTCCCTGACCAGTTGGAACAGCCCACTCTGATGATCAATCAGGAGCATGACAGCATCGTTGGGGTCAATCATCCACTTGTTAAATTCAGCCATTGCTTTCTCCTTTCGTTTTTTTAACTGTTGGACACTTTGTGATGCGTGATTCGCTTATGATAATTTTTGAAACCTTCTAAGGTAAACTTACTCCGCGACATAGCGATTGTCAATGCATGTCGTCTGGTGAGAAACTAAAAATCGTTACGAATTCCGGGGACACAATACTTAATTCGAGCAATTAAGTTATGTGTCCCCCGATTTCCATGAGACAGGCTCTGGAGCGCATTGTTGGGCACCAAGCCCCGCGTCATGTGGGTTTACCGGAAGCGTGACTTGAGAAGAATGTGATCACATGCCCTGCCGGCTCGCGGACAGTAAAAACCTCATGATAGATGGCAGGGCGAGCTTCAATCGGTGTTGGCGCAAGCCCCAGAGTTGTAAATCGCTGATGAGTTGCATGCAGATCGTCAACCATGAGATCGAATGAGGCGTCGCCCGCAACGATCTTGTCTTTCCGCATCAGGATCAGGTGCGTGCCGCCGCGCATTTCATAGACAGACACCTCGGGGCCGTCGAATATGGGACGCATACCAATTGTGCGCATGAACTGAACAGAGTCGTCCATGCGGTCTGTCTGCAGAACGACATGCCCCACCCAGACCGGAGGTCTTTGATCACTCTGGTTCATTTACGCTCTCTGACACAGATCATAGGTTGTTACCTTCGTTAGTTTTAATAACATGTTTCATCTGGCGGCATTCTATAATTAATGTTCCGTCAGCCCTTTTGGAAACTTATCGCCGATAAGATTCAGGTTGATGTTATATTCAAGCCACGCTTTAGCTCCATCAAGAACTGTGGTGAAACCACCAGCGGAATCGAGTGCTTGCGCCACTGCTGTAATGAGCATTCCTGCTTTTACGATGGGTGTTTTTGTTAGCTTTAGATTTTTCATGAACTCATTTTCTCCAATTTATCTTTGGCACGTCTTATTTTCGCTTGAAAGTTTTGCTTCATAGTTTTGAGAGCACTTCCTCAAACAGTACTTGAATGAGCTTCGAGCCGTCGGGAGAACTCCAATCCTGGGCGAGTTCGGCGATGCATTAGTTTGTCGTGGTAAGTATAACGCCATTATCTTTCATACGGCGGTAGTCTTGTAATTTTTTCTTTGGTACCGAGAATACATATGCATCTAGGTAACGCATATGAATCTCCTTGGGTTTTTTGGTTGAGTTTTGGTGTTCGTGATCAGTGGTCGAGAAGCAGCCTCATGGGAATCCTCTCGGAGAAGTTAAACCCCTGCCGTCTATAAAATTGCTCACGTTCAAGTTTCTTCAACAATCTGGCCGCGGATTGATCCAACAATATTCAAGAGTTCATTTTGTTCTTCGTCAGGAACATTAAACTTACCCAGCGCGGCTTTTAGGTCGAGAGCCAAGGCATCAAATTCAGCATTGGAGATTTTCATGCCTTCGTGCACCGTCAGCATATCCCGGCCTTCATAAATAACATCCGTTGCACCGGTTGCTACGGAAATAAATTGGATGAGATGTTCCTTGAGTTTATCTACATTTTCAGGCGTGGCCGGCCATTCTTTATCCGTTCCCTTGCGTGTAAAATTAACTTTTGGATTTGCGGCTCCCAAGGCAACAAACTCATCAACAACAGCCATAATGCCAGCTTCACCCCCTAAACGCTCGTAGAGAGTTAATTGTTGCTCAGCGGGATTCTCTGCCGCATAAGAAATGGAAGAACCTGCCAAGCAGAGCAGTCCGATAGCAAACAAGCTTCCCAACATTCTTTTTCTCATAGGTAAACTCCTTTTTTTGAGTCGTACTCATTACAAGGATATCAAAAAATATCTCCGCCTGAAAGGGTGAATAATTATGCCTTAAGCTTGCCATTGGTCATGACTGGAATGGATAGGCTATTTCTTCGCCATTTGAGCGAAAAAGGCCTCAGCGCCTTTACGGATCTGCTCATCGGTTAAGTCCTGAGTATGCGTGGCAATCATCCACGAATAGCCGAACGGGTCCTTGATCGACCCCGCGCGGTCTCCCCAAAACATATCAGCCACCGGCATTGTGGCCGTCCCGCCGGCTGCCACGGCCTGCTTGAAGGCCGCATCTGCGTTGGGCACGTAGACACAGAGACTGATCGGAGAGTTACCGAGCGTTTCGGCACTTTTACTGCTGCAGTTCTCTGTGCCTGGCATTTCGTCACCCATCATCAAGATCGAGTTACCGATCTGGATTGAAGCGTGCATAACGCCACGCCCGCCTGGGTTCGGCATAAAATCGAGCACTTCCGCGCCGAAAGCTTTTTTATAAAAATTAATCGCCTTCTGCGAATCCTTAAACGTGAATAACGGTGTAATCGTGTGATATCCATCTGGAATTGGTTTACTCATGACTTTTTTCCTCCTTGGTTAATTCGCTCACGCCTCGACAATGACCTTGAACCCGCCCCAAAACATGCGTTTGCCGTCAAAAGGCAGCGACTTGGGATCGCACATGTCTTTGACTCTTGGATCTTTCATGACTTTTTTGTTGACGCTGTCGCGATGCGCGCGCGACTTGTACACAACATACGCGAATACCACGGTCTCGCCCGGTTTCAGCTTTACACTCTGCGGGAAGGATGTCCACTTACCCCGTTTCACATCGTCGGCCACGGCCTCGATGTATTCAAGCGCACCGTGCTCCCGCCAGATTTTTCCCGCCTTCTCCGCCATTTTACGGTAGGCCGCTACCTTTTTTTTCGGAACCGGTACCACATATCCATCCACGTATCTCATAAATTCCCCCTCCATGAGGCCATAGTTTACGGAACGTTAGTGAACGTAAACCATTAGGCCGAATTGATCCCGTTCACCTGAAAGGTGAATCGGGATTACGTTAAGCTATTTTCAGACTCTCCGCCAGCTTATCAAAGGATTCATTCCATCCGGCGCCGCAGTCTTGCTTGACTCCTGCCGGAAGGCCGACGTGGCGCAAAATCATTTTGGTTTTGCCTTCATCATCTTCGAACGTCACAGTCACGAGCATCTCCAGCGGAAAATCTTCGCCCATGCCGTAATAGGTCGCCGGAACAACATTGCCCTGTTCATCGGCAAAACAATCGGTGCAAACGATTTTTTGTAACGGCACAATCTCTTTATAGACTCCAGTACTCCAGATGCCTTTTTTCCAGACCTCCTCTCCGCTGTCTGACTGCATACAGAAAAGATACTTGCCGCCCACACGAAAATCAATTTTGCATGAAGGCGCCCTGAAGATTTTAGGACCCCACCAGCGCATCACGCGATCCGGCTTGGTCCAGGCTTTCCATACAAGCTCGCGCGGCACATCAAAGATGCGGGTGATGATTAATTCCTGATTTTTAGTTTGAGCCGCTTTGTCCATTTTGCACATCCTTTCTGGATTATTGCATTTCGGGCGCGACGCGCTGGCGGAGCTGCTTCTTTTCACCGCACGCGTGTTTTCGAGCGTTTTCGCAGAAGGTTGCCTGCTCTCAGTACCGCGTTAATCTAATTTTTATGGGTTCGCGGTACTGTGCAGATTGAAATTGGAACCCTCAATTTCAATCTTGATTGCGCACTAGTCGAGGTAAATTCCGGCACCTACCACAAGCGTTTTGCCGTCAAGGGCTGCCTTTTTCACATAGGACGATTTCCTGGAAGGTTCTTTCGAGCCTGGCTTGGGCCAGGAATAATCAATCCAGCCTGCACCGTCTTTTTGAACGATCTCGAGCATTTCTTTATTGAGGGGCTTACCGGACACGTCTTTTAAGTCAAGAATATTTGAACCGACCATCGAGGGATTCACATGCGCAAGGCACAGGCCATCTTCATCAAAGACAAAAACATAGGTGTCCTGGTATTGATACTGGCTTGTTTTGTCATTAAAAACCGCAAACGCATCCCTGCCTTTAAGTTCAATCAGACGCACCGCATTGTCCACGGTGTCCACGATGAATTCCTTCTCCATTTTGGGGGCATAAATACCGCTGCCAACGATGACTTCCTCGCCCGCCGGCATTTTTGCGGTTTTGAGGAAAGCGGCCTTCCATAAAGATTTTCCGGTCGCGGGTTCTATCCAGATGAAATGGCCCCAGGCCTCGCCGGCAGGGCTTTGGCGGGCAAGGTCCACATAATCCCGCACAAAAAGCTTGCCGTCGGCATCTTTCAGTTGATAGACGTCCGTATTTTCCATTTCGGGCTTTACGGGATTGAGGAGTTCGCTTTTATCGCCCAGCACAAAAATGTAAGTGTCATCATGCAGCCACTTGGTTCCGGATTTTCTAAATTCGGCAAAAGATGCCTCTCCCTTTTGTTCGACGAGCGCGGCCGCATCGCGGACAAGAGAGATGATTTCCGGCGCGGATTCGGCAGCGGCACAAAAACCGGGAATGGCAAACGCCGATGAAAGAAAGAGGCTAAAAAATACAGCAGAAAACAATTTAGTGTTCATGGAATCTCCTTAGGTTGTTCTAACAAGTTTCATAAAAGGGAAATCAGTATAGAAGCCAAGCCTTGTTTACCGTTTACCGGACGCCGTCCGCGGGGAGAGGTTAGGATTTAGTACCAGTTTAACGTCTCCCCGTGGACGGCGTCCGGTTATCTACAGTTGACCCATGTTTCTCAGCTATTGAGATCACCCCTTCGCATCCGCCTCCATTACAGAGGTTTCTTCGCTACTACGGGTGATTCCGCCCCTCGCAATCGCATTCGGTACTTTTGCCCTTGTGCTT
>Ga0247727_10005269_pt1 | contig 26483 bp, 25 predicted proteins | sample WisWelCaveWW1625_FD_202498 | JGI IMG/M metagenome (GOLD analysis project Ga0247727, IMG submission 202498) | Biofilm microbial communities from Wishing Well Cave, Virginia, United States - WW16-25 | ecosystem: Environmental > Aquatic > Deep subsurface > Groundwater > Cave microbial mat | place...
CGGGAAGAACAGCACGTTGGCGCCGATGAAGGTGAGCCAGAAGTGCAGCTTGCCGAGCGCCTCGTTGTACATGTAGCCGGTCATCTTCGGGAACCAGTAGTACCAGCCGGCGAAGATGGCGAACACGGCGCCGAGCGACAGCACGTAGTGGAAGTGCGCCACCACGTAGTAGGTGTCGTGCAGGGCGCGATCGACGCCGGCGTTCGCCAGCATCACGCCGGTCACGCCGCCGAGCGTGAACAGGAAGATGAAGCCGAGCGCCCACAGCATCGGCACGCGGTACTGGATCGAGCCGCCCCACATGGTGGCGATCCAGGAGAAGATCTTCACCCCGGTCGGCACCGCGATCACCATGGTGGCGAACACGAAGTAGGCCTGCGCGTCCACCCCCATGCCGGAGGTGTACATGTGGTGCGCCCAGACGATGAAGCCGATGAAGCCGATGGCGACCATGGCGTAGGCCATGCCGAGGTAGCCGAAGATCGGCTTCCGGGAGAACGTCGACACCACCTGGCTGATCATGCCGAAGCCCGGCAGGATCAGGATGTAGACCTCGGGGTGGCCGAAGAACCAGAACAGGTGCTGGTAGAGCACGGGATCGCCGCCGCCGCTGGCCGTGAAGAACGTGGTGCCGAAGTTGCGGTCGGTGAGCAGCATGGTGATGGCGCCGGCCAGCACCGGCAGCGACAGCAGCAGCAGGAAGGCCGTGACCAGGATCGACCACACGAACAGCGGCATCTTGTGCAAGGTCATGCCCGGCGCGCGCATGTTGAAGATGGTGGTGATGAAGTTGATGGCGCCGAGGATGGATGAGGCGCCGGCCAGATGCAGCGACAGGATGGCGAAGTCCATCGCCGGGCCGGGATGCCCGGTGGTGGAGAGCGGCGCATAGACGGTCCAGCCGGCGCCGACGCCCGTCATGTTCGAGGGGCCCTCGACGAACAACGACATGAGCAGCAGCGTGAAGGAGGCCGGCAGCAGCCAGAACGAGATGTTGTTCATGCGCGGAAAGGCCATGTCCGGCGCGCCGATCTGCAGCGGCACGAACCAGTTGCCGAAGCCGCCGATCATGGCCGGCATCACCATGAAGAACACCATGATGAGCCCGTGGCCGGTGACGAACACGTTGAAGGCGTGGCCGTTGGCGAAGTACTGCAGGCCAGGCTCCTGCAGCTCCATGCGCATCACCACCGACAGGAACCCGCCGATCAGCCCGCCGACGATGGCGAACAGCAGGTACATCGTGCCGATGTCCTTGTGATTGGTGGAGTTGAGCCAGCGCCACGCCCCGTAGGGCGTGTGCTCCTGGGCATCCTCGCCGTGCGCGTGAGCCTTGCTCGCCATTGTCGCCTACCTTCGCCTTGCCCTAGCGTTGCCCGTGGCGCGCGCCCCGCCGGAGCGCCGCCGCCGTGCTCACCTCGCGGCCAGCTTGTTCTGGCCGATGTGCTCCTTGGCCACGCGCAGGATGATCTCCTTCACGCGCTTGCGGTCGCGCGCCTGCGAGGCCGCTACCCAGTCCTTGAACACGTCATCCTTCACGACGCGGATGGCGATCGGCATGAAGGCGTGGTCCTTGCCGCACAGCTCCGAGCACTGGCCGAAGTAGATGCCTTCCTTGGTCGCCTTGAACCAGGTGGCGGTAATGCGCCCCGGCACGGCGTCGACCTTCGACCCGAACGAGGGGATGGTCCAGGCGTGGATCACGTCCGAGGCGGTGACCAGCACGTGCACCACCTTGTTGACCGGCACCAGCACCTCGTTGTTGACGGCCAGGTTGCGCGGCACCTGGTCGGCCGGCATGCCGGCTTTGATCGCCGCCTGGCGCTCGTCGTCCTGCAGCATCACCGAGTTGACGCTGAACTTCTGGTCGGGGAACTCGTGCGTCCAGTTCCAGGCGTGGCCGACGGCCTTGATGGTGAGGTCCGGCGGCGGAAACGCGTACTGAGCGTACAGCAGCTTGAACGACGGGACGGCGATGACGACCAGGATGAACACCGGCACCACCGTCCAGAGCACCTCGATCGTGGTGTTGTGGGTCGTCTTGGACGGGACCGGGTTGCGCTTCTCGCTGAACCGCCACATGACCCAGAGCATGAGGCCGAGCACGAACGCCGTAATCAGGAAAATGATGACATTGACGTAATCGTGCAGCCACTGGATGTCCTCCGCGATCGGCGTCACCGCCTCCTGGAAGGTGATCTGCCGGGGCGATGGCTGCCCCGAGCCGGCCAGCGCCGGCGATGCCGAAAGGCCCGTGGCGGCTAGCCACCAGGACAGGCCGGCACGGCTCAGATTCTTTCCCGTCATCGCGTGTAGCTTCTCGTTCGCTGGGCGCCCGGGGCGGGGGGCAGACCCCTCGCGCCGACCGCGTCTTTCTGCTTCGACCTCGGAGGCGAGGGGTCCCCCGTTGTTCGCGCCGGCCGCAACGTTGGTCCAAGTCAGGACGTCAGAATCCGCTCGACAGCGCCACCAAACACAACGCCAAAAGCCGCTCAAGGGCGCGCCGCTGCGGCATTTCTACGCGCGAGGCGAGGGGGCAGGGATCAGGTTTCAGGTTTCAGGTTTCAGGTTTCAGGGTTGCCGTCCGGCTACCTTGACCCCTAAAACCTGAAACCCGACCCCTGAAACCCTCGTCCCGCTGAGGAGAACCGCTTGGCCATCCCTTCCATCCGCAGTTGCCGTTCCATCGGCGTGCCGGGACTGGCCTGGCTGCTCCTCTGCGTCCTGGCGTCCCTCGCCGCGCACGCCCAGATCCTCGAGGGCGGCACCGTCAAGTCGCAGCACGGCGACTGGCAGGTGGTGTGCCGGCCGCCGCCGCCGGGGGCCAGGAACGAGATTTGCGGCGCCGTCCAGAGCGTCACGGCCGAGGACAATCAGAACGTCGGCCTCACCGCGATCGTGCAGAAGCATTCCGACGGCAAGATCACCATGCGCGTCGTGGCACCGCTCGGCGTGTTTCTCGGCAAAGCGCTGGGCGTTCAGGTCGACGACAAGCACGAGGGCCATGTGCCCTTCGACCGCTGCCTCGCCGTGGGCTGCCAGGCGCAGCTGCTGCTGGAGCCTCCGCTGTTGGCCAAATTGCGGGCCGGCAAGACGCTGGTGTTCATCATCTATCGTACCCAGGAAGCCGGCGTCGGCATCCCCATCTCGCTCACCGGCTTCGCCCAGGCCCTCAACGGCCTGCGCTGAGCTGCGGCACCCGTCATCTCGACCCGTCATCCCGGAAGCCGAGGCTTTAGCCGAGGCTGTCCGGGACCTCGATCAACGAATCGGACCCGGCAAGGTCCCGGCTCGGAGCGCTGCTCGCCGCATCGCTCCGGACGGGATGACGGGTAGAAATGCACGACACGCGGGGTGGCGCCATTAAGGTTGACGGCCGATCGCGGTGAGTTCCGGCGGCAGCGCCGTCTCCGCCGGTCCGGGCCCCCTTAGATTGACCTCATCGCTCGGCTCGCGACGGGTGTGCCCACCAGCACGCCGAGCAGGCCGGCGATCGGCACCCCCGGCGCCGCGCTCTTTGACATTGTGAACAAATCGCCCGCCGCGGCTGCGCCTCGCAACGGCCGGCTTGCGTAAGGCCACCCCTTTGCCGCGAGTCGCGCGCGGATCCCCCTCCCCCTTGCGGGGAGGGGTGGGGGTAACTGGGCAGGGGCTCCAATCGGATTGGAGGGCATGGGCTTGGCAAGAATAGGCACATCGCGGATGATGCCGGGGTGGCGTAGGTTGGGTCGAGCGTAGCGATGACCCGACCTATAGCTGGCACGGTGCTCTCGGGGAGGCGCGCATCATGCGTTGCTTCATTCGCTTGCTGACGGCGCTCTGCTGCGCCTTCGCCGGCTTCCAGCCCGCCAATGCCGAGAAACGCGTCGCGCTGATCATCGGCAATGCGAGCTACAACCACATCGCTGGGCTCCCCAATGTGCCGAATGACGCGGCTGCCATGGCTGCGCTGTTCAAGGCCGCCAAGTTCGACAGCGTCGAGGCCAAGCACAATCTCGGCGTCGCCGAGCTGCGCCAGGCGCTCAGGGAGTTCGCGGGCCGGGCCGCCGACGCCGACGTGGCGGTGCTGTTCTTCGCCGGGCACGGCATCGAGGTCGACCGGGTGAACTACCTGATCCCGGTGGACGCGCGGCTTGCCAGCGATCTCGACGTCGAGGACGAGGCCGTGCCGCTCGACCGCGCCCTGCAGGTGCTGGAGCCGGCCAGGCGGCTGCGGCTCGTGATCCTCGACTCCTGCCGCGAGAACCCCTTCGTCAAGTCGATGAAGCGCTCGGCGGCGACCCGCTCGGTCGGGCGCGGCCTTGGCCGCATCGAACCCACAACTACCAATACGCTGATTGCCTTCGCCACCAAGCCCAACGCCGTCGCCGAGGACGGCAAGGGCCCCAACAGCCCGTTCACGACGGCCCTGGTGAAGCACCTTCTGGTGCCTGGCCTCGACCTGCGCATCGCGCTCGGCCACGTTCGCGACGACGTGCTGCAAACCACGGGCCACAAGCAGGAGCCCTACGTCACCAGCTCGCTTGGCGGGGGCACCATCGCATTGGTGCCGGGCAAATCAGATGCTGGGTCCGAACACGACGTGGCAGACAATTTGGAGTGGGTCAGAGCCACGGCCGCCAACCGACTCGATGGGTACCGCAGGTATATCAAAGCCTCGCCGACGGGCAAGTTTGTCTCGCAGGCCCGCGCCCGAATTGCCGAGTTGGAGCGCCTTGCGGCGCTCTGGGAGGAGCTGAAGACGAGTAGGAGCTTGCCAAGGCTGCGATCGTTCGCTGATGAGACGCGAGAAAGCGAATTTGGTGCAGTCGCAGGGCTTCGTCTCCAACATCTGGAGGCACTCGAAGCCAAGGATTGGGAGGATGCGGCGAGGAAGCAACGGCTCGCAAGCTACCAGGCATTCGTTTCAAACTGGCCGGATGGCTTTCGCATCGACGCCGCCCGTCAGAAAGTGGTGGAGCTCGAAGCAATCAAGACTGAATGGTCCAAGATCAAGGAATCCGATGACGAGGGCGCGATTGAAGCGTTCATCCTGCAGCATGGTTGGACCGAGTTCGGCGCCGAGGCCACGGCCCAGCTGGTGGCTCTGCGGAGAGAACGCGCGAGACCTGACACCGACGGCGTCAAGACCCTGACGGCACAAGACATGCACCGGCTGATCGACAACGCAACAATAACATTTCAGGGATCTGGAGAAGTCATACGCTTCGCATCCCGGTCAATGCCGGCATGGCGAAAGAAGCTCGGCAAGGATTTCATGAAAAGGGTGTTGGACAAGGACATTACCGCTGAAGGCGCGTTCGCATCCAAGACCGGCACACGCAGCATCGAAGGCGTGGGCGGGATCGTGCAAAGCAAAGTCGACAAGACGGGATCGCTCTATCTGATGCAGATGTACGGCACGGAGCGCAACAGCATGGATGTCGATCAGAAGGACCGGCTGTATAAATTGCTCCGAATAGTGAAGTATCCTTTCGGTTACGTCTGCAATGCGACCGATTGGCATTCGATGGAGAAGAAGACTAACCCCCTGAAAGTGCCGGAGAGGTGCACCGTTCAAACAACACAGTAAGTACGAGCGCGTGAGCGCAACCCTGAAGCGATGGCACTAACTTGGCATTGGAGCGAACCATGAAGACTCGATTGTGTCTGCTACTCCTCACCTTCGCACTTGCGTGGTCATTGGGGGACGCCGCGAACGCTGCTGTGGAAGGTGCGGCAATCAAGAGCGCGAACCAGCGTTCCACCAGGGCGGAGGCGAAACTCATCGCCTGTGGCCAGTTCCGAGAGCGACAGGCGATAAATTGCGTCGCGACGGCCGTGAGGTCCTTCGCGGCAGATACCGGCGGCTGTAGCTTTATCGCGGCTGCGGCCCCGCAAGCCACGCCAACGGTTGCGGCAGCAGCAAAAGAGCTCGGCAGCACCACGACAAAGGAGGCCGCGATCTCGGTGCTCAACAGAGCTCGCTCTGTCCTGCGCAGTTTGGCCGCCCAGAGTAGCGGCGAGGCGCGGCGCGTGTACAGCCGCATCAACCGGACATTTGACACTGCGATCAGCGTCATCAACAGCAAGGGATAGCCTCTCCAATCGGATGGGAGGCCACGGCCCTACGGGGAATATGCCATAGCGGATGGCGGGGGTCCCTCGCGCAGGCAATCTTGCTTCGGCGTCGGTGTCGAGGGGCGCGTGCGCCCGCGCGCATCTTTAGAAGCGGCGATGGTCGCGCGTACCAGCGAGATGCGATGAGCCGATCTGCTGGCCGGCATCTGATTCGACTTGTGCTTGCCGTCTCATTTTGACTAGCATGGCGCACTGAGGGATTACAGGAACTTCGCAAGTTGCCGCCCGCACCGGCGGGGGGCGTGTGCCTTGGGGTGCATGGTGATGCGCAAGCGGTTCACCGGTGTCGCCATCCGTGGTTTGGCATTGGCCATCAGCACCACCGCATTTGCACAGGACCCACACGAGGCAACGCGCTATCGCGTGAATGCGAACACGGTGTTTATGGCGGGCGGCAGCGTCGGGGCAACCTACCATGCGCTCGCCAACGACATTGCACTCGTCACGAGTGACGACAAGCTTCGCGTGGTCTCGGTCACGACAAGCAGCGGCGTGCAGAACGTACGCGATCTCGTGTACCTGAGGGGCATCGACCTCGCGCTGACGAACGCCAGAAATCTCAATGGCTTTCTGGCGAGCGGGGAGTTCGGTCCCGATCTGAAGCGGCAAATCGTCTATATCGCTCCCCTCACCACGGAGGAGATGCATGTGCTCGCCCAGCCTGAGATCGGCTCGCTCGAAGACCTCAGGGGCAAACGGGTCAGCTTCCATATCGCGGGTAGTTCGAGCGCTTCGGCGGGAACGCATATCTTCCAGGCGCTCGGCATCAGCGTGCAAGTCTTCAACTTTCCGCAGCCGGAGGCCATCGAGAAGATGCGCCGGAGAGAGCTCGACGCGACGGTGTGCATCTGCGTGAAGCTCGTTCCCGCCTATGTGGGGCTCGGGCCGGGGACCGGCTTCAAGTTCATCGAAGTGCCCTACCCGCGAGCCCTGGAAACGGAATTCTTGCCGAGCAAAATCACCGCGGAAGAGTATCCGAACCTGCTGCCGAAAGGCTCAGCGGTGCAAACCGTGGCTTTGGTCACGCTTCTCGTCACCCGGAACTGGCCCAAGGGGTCGGTGCGCTACAACAGGAACGCAAGGTTCGTGGAGGCATTCTTCTCGAGGTTTGAAGAGTTCCTGAAGCCTCCCCGCCAATCCTCATGGAGAACGGTGAATCTCGCGGGCAAGGTTCGTGGCTGGCAGCGGTTCGCTCCCGCCCAGGAGTGGCTCGATCGAGATGAGCGGGAGGCAGCGAACCGGCTGCGGACCGACTTCGACAAGTTCCTAGAGGAGCGGGCAAAGCGCACTGGCGCTCAATCGGCGGCCGACCGGGAACGCCTCTTCCGCAAGTTCCAGGAGTGGCGGCGGGGGAACTGAATGTTTCAGCCGGTGGTGGTGCCGCCCCGTTCCAGGGAGTGGAACCCGTGCGCCGCAATCCTCGCAATTGGATAGCGTCTGACAGCCTGTCCTCGAGCCCGCATCGAGTGCTGCATCCAAGACAATTGGGTTTGCGCCTTACAGCTTGCGGTCGTTGAGACCGACCTGTGAATAGAGCTGATTGATATGCGCCTTTAGACTATCGGGGGTGGTGTCCCGCGCCGCCACGTGGGCCCAGCCGACCTTTTCGCGCGCGTAGCGGGCCATGACTTCGTCCTGGTCGGAGGTGGCCCCGCTGATACCGTAGGCGCCCACCATCGCGTCGCCCTTGAAGATCGGCGCGCAACCGCCCGACGCCACGATGCGCCCGCCGGAAAGGATCGCCGCGGCAATCATCATCTGCGGATTGCGCTCCTGGAACCATTTCTGGATCACGAGGCCGTCGGGAAACCGAGGGCTCATGGAGCGGAACGCCGCCGCCGTGTAGGCCTTGGCCCAGGCCGTCTCCGGCGTGATGAACCCGGCGTCGTCCATGCGCTCCAACGCGATCAGATGACCTTCGGGACCGACCACGGCGATGGAGACCGGCGCGCCCATCTGCCTGGCCTTCTCTGCCACGGCATCGAAGAACGGGCGACATTCGGATGCAACCAGTCGGTCCATATATTGCTCCCGCCATATCAATGCAGCATCGACCCGGTCCTCAGGGCTTGGCCAGGCCGGCCTTGACGACCACGTCGGCCCACTTCGCCGTCTCCTCGGCGATGTATTTGGCAAAAGCGGCCGGCCCGCCCTCGAGCGGCTCTATTCCCTGAGCGCGAAAGCCCTTCATCACGGCGTCGGACTTGACGGCCCGGCCGACCGCCTCCGCCAGCCGGTCGCGGATGGGATCGGGCGTGGCGAGCGGGGCAAGCAGCCCGAACCAGATCGACGTCTCGAAGCCGGGAAGGCCCGACTCCGCCACCGTCGGCAGATTGGGCAGGCTTGGGCCGCGGGCGAAACTGGTCCAAGCAAGCGGGCGCAGGTTTCCGGCTTCGATCTGCGGCAGCGCGGTCGATGCCGGTGAAAACATCAGGTGCAGCCGTCCGGCGATGAGGTCTTGGGCAGCCTGCGCGGTGCCGGTGTAGGGCACGTGCACCATGTTGACGCCGGCCATGGTCTTGAACAGCTCCGCCGACAAGTGGGGCGAGGTACCGGCACCGGCCGAACCGTAGTTGAGCTTTCCGGGCTCGGCCTTTGCGAGCGCGATCAGCTCCTTGACGGTTGTGGCCTGCACCGAAGGGTGCACCACCAGGATATTCGGCAGCGCGCACAGAAGGGCGATCGGCTTCAAGTCCTTTCTGAGATCGATGCTCGCTGGCTTCAAGCTGCTGTTGATGGCGTTCGCCACCGATCCCAGGAACAGCGTGTAGCCATCGGCCTCGGCCTGAGCGGCGCTTGCGGCCGCCGTGTTGCTGCTGGCACCGGGCTTGTTCTCGACAAAGAAGCGCTGCCCCAGCGTCCTGCTCAGCTCTTCGCCGACGATGCGGGCTGCCACGTCCGACGAGGCGCCGGGGCTGAATCCAACGACAATGCGCACCGGGCGCTCGGGGTAGTCGGCCAATGCGAGGGGCATGCGGTCGAACAGTGCCGTCGCGACCGAGAGGGCGAGAAAAGCGCGCGCGAATCGATTCATCAGACGTCTCCCTCTGGACGCAATCGAGCCGTCCGCAAGTCTAAGTGTGCCACACCGGTATTGTCCACGCAGAACCCGCGCCTGCGCTCGCGCCCCGTTAGACGAGCCATACCCAGATTCGGTGGTGACGGAGTTCGGTAGGCCGCAATCGGGCGTCAGCCCGCGTTGCGCCGATCGGCGCTCGAGACGGTGCAATACGGCTGTCGCCGAATTGCACCCTACGGCCGCTGCGGCGGCTTCCCCTGGATCAGTTCCGCGATGATACCGAGGAGCAGCGCGATGTCCTCCGGCCGCGACAGGCGGTGCTCGCCGTCCGGCACCGCCGCGACCCGTGTCCAGTCCCCCGATAGGTGGGCGACGAGATCGAGCGTGTGCTCCCACGGCACGTCCGGGTCCTGCAGCCCATGCAGGATGTACACCGGTCGCCCGGGATCGAACGGCGCACTGCCGACGAGGTGGCGTTTGCCATCCTCGATGAACGCCCTTGTGATCGGATAGGGGCCGTCGCCGTAGTGCGAGGGCCGCAGGTGCACGCCCTTCTCCTCGATGTCCCTGCGCGCGCTTGACGGAAGGTTCCGCCACATGAGGTCCGTCATGTCCCAGGCCGGGGCGATCAGAACCAGCCCCGCAATTCGCGCCGCCTCCTCTGTCGCCGTAGGTTGGGTTAGCGCGCCACGCCGGAGGCGTGTCTTCGACACGACGCGTAACCCAACATTTCCCAGCAGCCTACGCAGCAAAAGCAGAGCAATGTACCCGCCCATGCTGGACCCGACCAGGATTTGCGGCCCCTGCGTCAGGCTGCGGAAGACGGCCTCCGCTTCCTCCAACCAGCGGCTGATCGTGCCGGCCTCGAAGGTGCCCCCGGACTGGCCGTGCCCCGAATAGTCGAAGCGCACGCACGCCAGCCCCTGCGACCGCGCCCGCTCGGCAACCGCCGCTGCCTTGGTGCCGGTCATCTCCGACTTGAGCCCGCACAGCCAGACGAGCCCCGGCTTGCCGGCAGCCGCGCCGGGCTCCCGCAGATAGGCGATGGACCGGCGTTCCGTGCCCGAGCCCACATCGAGGAATTGCGATTGCGTCCCAGCCATCATATCAAGCCTCTGGAGGGGGTCAGAACCCTCGCCTCCGACCTTGAAGCAAAATACCAAAGATAGAGCGCGAGGGGTCTGACCCCCTTTGAGATCCTACGCGTGCCAAACGACCGGCCAACGATACTGCAAATCATCCCGCGGCTCGATGCCGGCGGCGCCGAGCTCAGCGTGATGGAGATCGCTGCCGCGGTCGCCCGCGCGGGCGGACGCGCCCTGGTGCTGGCCGAGCCCGGCCGCCTGGCGGCGAACGTCACGGCGGTCGGAGGCGAAGTGCTCGCCTTTCCGGCCGCAACCAAGAACCCGCTGAGCATGCTGGCCAACGCACGCCGGATCGCCGCCATCGTGGCCCGAGAAAAAGTTGATCTCATCCACGCCCGCAGCCGCGCGCCGGCCTGGAGCGCGCTTGCGGCGGCGCGGCGAGCGCGCCTGCCGTTCGTGACGACCTATCACGGCGCCTATGCCGAGACCAATGCCTTGAAGCGTCTCTACAACGGCGTGATGGCGCGAGGCGACGTGGTCATCGCCAACTCCCGCTATACGGCCGATCTGATTGCGGCCCGCTACGCAACGCCGCGCCAACGCATCGAGGTGATCCATCGGGGCGTCGATACCGCTGCCTTCGATCCGGCCCGGATCGGTGCCGATCGCGTTTCAGCGCTGCGGCAGCGCTGGGGCATTGCCCCGCATCAGCGCGTGATCCTGCACGCCGCCCGGCTGACGCGCTGGAAGGGCCAGGGCGTCCTGATCGACGCCGCCGCCCGGCTGCAGGCGCACGGCCGGCTGCAGGACGCCGTCGTGGTTCTGGCCGGCGATGCCCAGGGTCGCGATGGCTATGTCGAGTCGCTGCGTGGCCAGATTGTGCGCCTCGGTCTGCAGCAGCATGTGCGCCTTGTCGGGCACGTCGACGACATTGCCGCCGCCTACCTGGCGGCCCACGTGACGGTGGTTGCTTCCACCGAGCCCGAGGCTTTCGGCAGGGCGGCGATCGAGGCGGCGGCCGTCGCCTGCCCGGTCATCGCCACCGGCATTGGCGCTCCCCCGGAGACAGTGCTGGCCGAGCCGGCCGCAGCCAACGACGCAACGACCGGGTGGCTGGTTGCGCCGGGCGACACGGAGGCGCTGGCAAGATGCTTGGCCGAGGTGCTTGCGCTCGCCCCTGCCGCCCGTGCCGCGGTCGGCGAGCGGGCGCGCCGGCACGCGATGGCAAATTTCTCCATTGCCGTCATGCAGCTAGGCACGCTCGGGGTGTATGATCGGCTGCTGGGAACGAGCCTACAGGCCCGGTTCAGGGCGAATGCCTCGCGTGGGGGTTTTGTGTGCGCTTCCAGCCAACGAACTTGACTCGCGGCGGCATCCCTCGGATTCTTGCCCGCGGAACGCTGTCGGCCACTGCCTGAAGGGGGTGGCGGAGGGGCGTTGTTACAACCACTGAAGGAGACTGCAACATACGTCGTCCAATGAGGGCCGCGCCGGAGCGCGCGCCATCCGGTCCGCGGATGAACGAAGACATCCGTGTTCCCGAAGTTCGATTGATCGATCAGGCTGGCCAGAACGTCGGCGTCGTCGCCACGGCAGATGCCATGGCCCGCGCTACCGAGGCGGGGCTCGACCTGGTCGAGATCTCGCCGGACTCAAAACCGCCGGTCGCCAAGATTCTCGACTACGGCAAGTTCAAATACCAGGAACAGAAGAAGGCTGCCGAGGCGCGCAAGCGCCAGAAGATAGTCGAGATCAAAGAGATCAAGATGCGGCCCGGCATCGACGATCACGACTACGACGTGAAGATGCGCTCCATCAGGCGCTTCTTCGACGAGGGCGACAAGGTCAAGGTGACGCTGCGCTTCCGCGGCCGCGAGCTGTCGCACCAGGAGCTCGGCTGGCAGGTCCTCCAGCGCGTGAAATCCGACACCGAGCCGATCGCCAAAGTGGAGTCGGAGCCGCGCATGGAAGGCCGGCAGATGGTGATGGTGCTGGCGCCGCGCTGACGCCGCACTGCAATCTGCGAGCAGCCTCGCTAGTGGCCGCGATCCGACGAGACGCGTCGCGGCCATTCCGCGCTTCAAGTCCGCCGCTTCGGGCATTCCGTGCAGGGTCACTCCGCCGGCACGTGCAAGCCCGCGGACGTTCTGCGCCGGGAGCCGGGGGGTGACGAGGTTCGCGATCCATCAGGTCGGAGGCCGGTCGGGTCTATGCGACCACGCCGTGTCGAGCGCGGCCAGATGCGCATCGAGATCGAAGGTCAGGGCCGAGGTGATCTCGATCGAACGGTCTTTGGCGAACCCCGCCGGATCGAGCGCGCGGCGGTCGGCGAGCACCCGGTCGCGCTCGTGCAGCAGCCAGGCGATCTGCGGCTGGCACACACCCAGCATCGCCGAGAGCCAGCGGCTCACCAGAGGCAAGGCGGTCTCGCCGCCAAGGCGGAAGCCCTCGACGAGCGGAGCGACTTCGCGCGCCGGGTACATCCATTCGCCGGACGCCCACTGGTTGATGGTGAAGAGGCGCATCGGCAGGCCGTTGGCGTCGACGCACAGCGCCGCCAGGTGGACGACGCCGTTCTTCTCGAGCTCGGGCTCGTCGGGCAGGGCGATCGGCGTCGCGCCCGGCCGAACGAGCTCGGCGTAGCGGAAGCAATGGAAATGGCCGTGCTCGTCCCAGGGCCGCTCATGGGCATGATAGTACCAGGCGCTGCCGGTCGCGGCGTCCTGCACGCCTTCGGGCGGCGGATACCGGCTGCCCTCGGTGAAGCTATCCGGCGATGCCGCCAGGACATCCTTGACGGGATGCCGGCCCTCGCTGGCCATCAGCTCCAGCACCTCGAACAGATCGCGTGCGGCCCGCCGCATGGCTGCCAGCCGCTTGCGGGACAGCGCCGTCAGGCCAACGAAGGATTGGGTGTGTAGATCGTCACCACGCACAGGTCTTCGGCGAGGCGAGGGAGCCCTCTTTGAGCGAACGGCCATCCATTCCGCCGATCTAGTGTTGTGGCCTAACCAAACGAACCCTCTTGTCATGCCGGGACTTGTTCCCGGCATCCAGCTAACCGCTTGCTCCGGACTTGCTTTGCGCTGGATCCCGGCGACACCGGCCTTCGCCGGTGCGGGCAAGCGCCGGGATGACACGGAACCAAGTGTTGGTGCCAGAACACTAGAGGACCGTTCCGGCCGGCCGCTCTCGGCGAGCCCGTCATTTCTTCACGCCGCCCGGCGTCATGGCCTTTACGCCACACGGGGTGTTGGCAATCTGGCCCCTATTCTGCAGATCGACGGGCGCAATGCCGGCCTTATTCTTGGATTGACACGGGGCGTCGGGAACCTCGACCTGCGTACCCTTCCTCTTGTAATCGCAGGGCCCGATAAAGCCACCCTGCTTGGTCGGTGCCCTCATCGTGTCGCAAGGGATCTTGGCGCCCTTGGACCTGGATCTGGAAAAGCACCAGCAAGGGAGCTTGGCCCTATCCATGTCGCCCGGACCGATGGCGCCTTGGGGCAGGGCCGCCGGCGCCGCGGCCACCAGGCCGCCGCCGACCATCATCAGGCGAAGCGCGCTCTTGCGGCTCAGGCGGGGGATCATGCGAGTGCTCCTCAATGGCTCCGTGGCCATATCGATCGGGAAAGGCGCTGCCTCAACTCGGGCCGGGCTGCTGCGCCACGGCTACTTCTTCTCCAGGTCTTTGAGCCGCTCGGCGTTCTGCTTGTTGGGCTCCAGGCAGAGCGGCCATTCCGTCGGCCGCTGGTGCTCGGGCACGTTGCGCCAGGTCCCGGATTGTTTGTAGGCGCCGCTGTCGATGGTGCGCAGCTCGTTGAGCAGCGGCTGGACGGGTATGTTGGGGCCGCACCCGTTCGGATTGTCGCAGAGCTGCGCCGAGGCGGTCAGCGACCCACCCATCACCAGTGCGGCAGCCGAGAACAGCAGGACCAGGCGCATGACGGCCTCCGTCTATTTCCTGATGCCGACACTGAACAGGATGCGCACGTCGTCGTCGCCGAAGATCGAGGCCCCGGAGAGCCGATGCGACACCTGAATGCCGGCATGCAACCCGCCGGTGGTGAGAACTCCGAGCCCGTACCCGCCCGAAGCCTTGGTCTGGATGCCCGTGACCTCGCCGGCGACGGGATCGTTGAACTGCGTGAACGCTCCGTCCACAAACACGAATGGCTTATAATAGAGCTTACCTAACGTATACGGCAAATCTATGGCGCCCAGGTAGTTGAGCTCCGCGCGGGCGGCGGCGCCGATGTCGCCGAACCGCTCGGCCAGCGGGTAGGCCACGGCGTGGTCCCAGCCGCCGATCGAGAACAGCCTGGTGTCCGTCACCCGGCTCGGCGTCCACTGCCCCGAGGCCGACAGCACGACCTGCCAGGACAGCGGCAGGTTGTGCGTGAGGGAGGCGCTGGACCGCAGGATGCTGGCGGTATCGTCCGCGTCCTTGCGGATGTGGGCCGCATCCCAGTCCAGGCCCTGCGCCAGGCTGAGCGACCCGGCAAGCCCCGTCTTCGGCGAGAAGTCGTAGCGGAAGGCCACCGAGGCCAGCAGGTCGCGCGTGCGCTGCTCGAACCTGGCGTCGGCCAGGCCGGAGGCGGGGTCCTTGGCGATGCGCTCGGTCTCGCTGTCGCTCGAGCTCAGACCGAGGCCGAACACCGTGACGAAATTCGCCGACGGCCGCCAAAGGTAGCTCAGCGTGCCGGCGAGCGAACGGTCCGTCGTGGTCTCGTCGAAGAACTTGCCGATCAGTCCACCGGGCTCGGCGACGCTCCAGCCGGCCGCCAATGTCGCCCGCCAGTGCGTGAGAAACGGCTGCTCGTAGGTCACGACCACACCGCGCAGCTCATTGACGACCCCCGCGTGGGTGGTGTTGAGCCCGATCCTCTCGCCGGCCCCGAATTGATCGTCGAGCCGTATGAAGCTTTTCAGCTTGTACGGACCGATCGACTCGGTGCCGCCGTTCTCGACGCCGATCCCGGCGTGCACGCCCTTCGGCAGCTCGCTCGCGATCGCGCCGGCACAGACGCACGCTCCTGCTGCAAACAGACTGACAACGCGGTTACACCACATCACCGTAACTTCCGGCACACCACGCAGACGTCTTCGTCGCTTCCAAGCCGCCACCGAGAGGTGGGAGTACTGCTAGAATTCGCTATCTGCTTTCAGCTGACGATCAGCTCTCATCCTATGTAGCACGAATCGAGAAGGACCCATCCAATGGATTACGCTTTTTCTTGCGCTGTGCCTTCCAGGCAACTGCAACGGATGCCGCGTGAAGTGCGGCCGGCCACGATCAGCAGCGCGCCCGCATTCTTCCGCTATTTTCTGCATTGCTTACCTGTGGGCATGTCGTTTCCCGTCTTCTGTTTGACGCTCGCCACTACTTTGCACGCACCGGGGGTGGTTCGCCCTATAAGGAGTTATGGGGTTGCATTCCTTGTTGCGTGCTGCGTCAGCGCGGGCGCCGGACCTCGATGGAACCGTCGGGGTTGGGTGTGCCACGAATGGTGCGGTCGGGGGTGCCGGCTGTGATGCAAAGGCACCGCTGCATTGCCGGATTGCAGCCCGTGCTGCAGGTGAAGGGGACGAGAAGCCTTAGGCAGGTGGGAGGGGCGCGTCCTCCCCTGTCGATCATAAAAGCCCCTGGGCCGGCGTAGCGACCCTGCAAGCACAGACTGCTGATCAGGCAGCAGCCGTAGAGCCTCCGGCATTCCCCGCGCGGATTAGACGAGCGGCTCGTTTGGAGACACGATCTCTCCCTGTTGCGGCAGTTGCTTACTACCGTGCTCCGGCAATCGACAAGCGTCAGATTCTGCCGGGGCTCGGGCCGCGAAACCGGGCCTGGGAGCCCTGGGCCTGCAGCATTGACCGTGGACACATATGCCGTCTGCATCACTGGCAGAGTTGCGAGCACACAAATCATCGCAACTGCCGCACCGAGCGCGCGTGCGCGAGCCGCTGTCATGAAGTTCCTCCCTTGGGTGGCCTGGACGCAATTTCTCTCGCCGTGGTTATCTGCTCGTGGCGGAGCCCGCGCCCGATGCCGGCGGGCCGACGCAAGCGGCCAACCTCCCCATGGATTTCGTTGGCGACGTGCGGGAAGGAGTGGAAACGGGGAAAGCGTGCTCGCCGCTCCCAGAGGCTGCCCGCGATCAGCGCATCGCATTTTGCCGCACTGCGGACGGCGTCAGCCTTGCAGTGGCGCGGGTCGGGCGCGGCATGCCCGTCGTCTGCACCCCCACCTGGGGCACGCATCTCGAGTACGACTGGGAGAATCCGACCCGGGCGAAGCTTTGGGAGTTTCTCGCCGGCAGGTTCGAGCTCATTCGCTACGATGGCCGCGGTTTTGGCCTCTCTGATCGCAACGTCGCTGAAATTTCTCTCGCCACGCTTGAGCGCGATTTGGAAGCGATCATCGATGCATTGGACCTTCGTCGCTACGCCATCTTCTGCGCCTCGACCGGCAGCCCGGCCGCGATCGCTCACGCTGCGAGCTATCCAGAACGCGTGTCGAAAATCGTCATTCACGACGGCATCGCGCAGGGAGTGAAGACGTGGTGGCCCGCGGAAGCAATCAAGACGGTGAACGGGTACGCCGCCATCATGGGCAAGGATTGGGGAGGGGTAGCACTCGGCCTGATACGCTGGATCCTCGCCGAGTCGGCTCCGAGCCTGTCGCCGGAGCAGGTCGAGTGGTGCGCGAACCTCCTGCCCATGACCACATCGGTTGAAAACGCCCTCAGATATTTTGCGGTTTTCGCGGATATCGATGTTACCGACCGGCTTGCAAAGGTGTGCGCCCCGACCCTTGTGCTGCATTGCCGGGACTGCCGTACAATATCCTTGCAACAGGGGCTCCGCATCGCGACGTCGATACCGAATGCCAGATTGGTGAGTCTCGAATCGGGCAACCACATTCCACTTCCGGGCGAGCCCGCGTGGCCTGCGTTCCTCGGCGCCGTTGAGACCTTCCTCTCCAAAGCTTAGCCGGGCCGGCCCTATAACAAGTTATAGGCTTGCCAATTTTCGCGTGGTCCACGACACTGCCGAAATAGCGCACTGTAGGCAGATCGTTCGTTATCTTGGTATGAGTGCCGCCTGATCGCTGCGAAGGAGGCGGCTAGGGGAGCACGGCGGTGCCGCACGCGTCGGCGAGCCAGGCGCGCACCATGGCTCAGATCAGGCAGCTCTGCTGCCTCGGCCTCGGCCCGCAGGCGATCGCGCCGCCGCTGACGCGCCTGTTGCTCCGCCTGATCCCGGGTTTGTCGGTCACGTTTTTCTTTACCGACGCCGACGGCGAGCTCGTCAATTTTTACGACGAAAATCCTGGAACGGCCCAAGTCGCGCCGCTCTATGTGGACGAATTCTACAAGAGACGCGAGTCCGACGTTGTTATCAGCATCACGGATGGCCTCCGCCTGGGCATGGTAGGAGTGAGGCTCGGCCATCTCCTCAAGGTCGACCAGCGAACGTGGGAACGGAGCGACTTGTACAATTTGATCCTCCGTCCCGTTGACTACTGCGACGCCGTTCAGGTGGCTGTCCGGGAGTGCGAGCGGCCGCTCGGCGTCGTCAAGATTTCGCGCGACGCAGGCGCACCCGAGTTTACCACGCGCGATCTCGACTTCCTGGTCGCGCTCGAGCCCCATCTCGCGCATGCCTTCGCCAGCCTCCCGAGGGTCGCACCGCTGGTCGAGAGCGATGCCGAAGAGAACCAGGGGTTGATCATCACGGATCGCGAGGGCCGCATGCGGTACCTGTCGCCGCAAGCGCGCGTTCTCCTGTTCTACGCCACGCACGCCAAGATTGCTCCGGGCAAGCTCCGCTCGGCCGTCAAACTGAGATTGCCGCCGGCAGTCGCCAGGCTGGCCCGCATGTTGGGGAAATCCTTTGAAGGCAGAGCGGCGACCATGCCCCCGGTGCATCACCATGAGAATGCCTGGGGCCAATTCGTCTTTCGCGCCTACTGGCTCGATGCCTTGGGCGCCGAGCCGCCGCTGGTCTGCATCCGGATCAACCGGGAGGAGCCGCTGTCAGTCAGGCTCATGCGCCGCATGGAGCACCTCCCCCTGAGCGAGAGGCAGCTCGCGGTTTCGCTCCACGTAGCCTCAGGCCTGACCTACGAAGCCATCGCCGAACGTCTGGGGATCAGCCGGTCCACGGTGATCTTCCACGCCCAGGAGGTGTTCAACAAGCTCGGCATCGCCAGCCGCGCCGAGCTCCAGGCCAGGCTGATGACGCTGTAGATTCCCGCTGAAATTTCGGGCGCACATCGACCCGAGCGTGGCAGCACAAGCCCATGCCTGCCTAGCAGCCGCTGCGCTGGCGCTCGGCTGCGGCGAGGCTCTTCACGTGCGCCGGTGGGTTTGGAAACTTGGTCGTCAGCTCGTTGAAAGAGGAGCAGGCCTCGTTCTTCTGACCGAGGCGGTGCAACGACATGGCGAGCTTCAGGAGACAGTCCGGGGCCTTCTGGCTCTTGGCGTGGTCCTTGTAGCCCTTTAGGAACGCGGCTGCGGCAGGCCGATACTGGCCGCGCACGTAGAACGTTTCGCCCAGCCAATATTGCGCATTGCCGGCGAGGTGATGGCTTGCATGACGCTTCAGGAAGTCCTCGAAGCTCGTCTCGGCCGCTCCGTAGTTCTTCTGCAGCAGATAGCCGTAGGCCTGCTCGTAGAGTCGCTGGGGTTCCGGTCCGGGCTCCACAGGGCTGGCGGGCGGCTGGGGTGCCACAACCTTTGCCGGCGGCTCGCTCGGCGACGGGAACACGCGGTCGAGCTCGTCCTTGGGAGCCGCGGGAGCCGCCGGAGCCACCGTCACAGCGCCAAAGCCCGATGGTGGCGCATTGGCCGCGCGGTCGGCAAGGTTGCGCACCTGGTCTTGGATGCTTTCCAGCTGCGCCGCAAGCGCCCTGATCTGCGTCTCGATGGCGTCGAGGCGGCCCGCATCGGTGGCGCTCAGCGCCGCGGCGGGGGCCGGCATGCGTACGGCGGCCGGCGGGGGTGCGGTGCCCCTGGCCAGTGATTCCAGGGTTCCGATCATCACCTGCAGATCGACCAGCTGCTCCTCGAGCTGCTCGACGCGGCGTTGCAGAGCCGCCTCGGTTGCCTGCGGTGCGTCTTTCGCCGTTGCGGGAGGCGGTTGTGGGCGCGGGCCGGGTGCGGGCTGCTGCGCCTGCAAAGCCGCGGCCAAGACAGTGGCCGCAAGCGCCAGTGCGCCCACTCTCGACCAGGTTCTTGGCGTTAGGATGCTCATAATCTTCGCCTTGTTCCCGATGCGCTTCCGAGCAGCCTGCGTCAAGGCCGTCTCCCGCCAACACTTCGCCCGGCTCGCCACATCGGTCAACCGGTGCAAGCCAAGCACCGGAACGAATCAGGAATAAGGCTTCCTCATGAGCGGGCCTCAGCGCGGCCGTTCACGACTGTTTGCGCGCGTCTGTTCTGGGACCAGCAGGAGATGTCATTGCATATGGCAACTGGCCGCTCCTTGCCATAAGGGACCATGCGGATGCGCGCCGCGGTGACACCCTGTTGAACGAGGAAGGCGCGAACGACTTGGGCGCGCTTCGCACTGAGAGCGATATTGTACTCGCGCGTGCCGCGTTCGTCCGCATGTCCCTCGATGGTGACGGGCTGATGGGCGTACTGCTTGAGCCACCGCGCCTGAGCGACCAGCGTCTGCTGCGAGTCGGTCGAGAGCTCCACACTATCGGTAGAGAAATACACGAGGTCGCCGGCTTTGGTAATGAAGTCGCGGGCAGACCCCGGGGTCACTGGAGCGTGCTTTGCGAGATCATCCGGCCTTGGGTTGCCCGCGCACCCCGAGACTGCGAGGAGCACAGCAGCGGCTACAAGGAAGCGCATCCCGCGCCTGGCTGAAAGCCTCATCCCAAAGCCCCCTCTTCCCGCGCCCTCCACTACCGGGCGCGCAGGTGCGAAACTCCGAAATCTGCGGGTCATTCCGCCTTTTAGCCAAAGCCGAGCGCGAAAATGCGACTGGAGCGACACCACAGGTGAACCCTGGTTCGGCGGCCCCTGGCAACCTGCCGCCGCAGGTTTTCCACATAGTGCACACGCAAGGGTAAACGAATTGACAAAAGCATCAGGGCCGCACCGCGGTATCGACTCCGCGATGAGGCCCAGATATCAATGCTCGATCAACTACAGCCTGTCCCATCCTTGAATTTAGGACAGGGCAGCACCGAGCCGGAACTGGTGTTCTGACTTAGCGAGCTACCTGCTCGACAGCCACGTCAGCGCCCAGCTTCATCGGCTCGTGGGTGACCTCACGGCGACAAGCGACGAGCGCAAGACCGGCTACAAGCGAGATAACGATCACGCTTTTGAGTTTCATAGTCTTCTCTCCTGACACGTGTTCGGCAATCGCACCTATCTCGCTACCGGTGTGCAACGCTCAGATCAAGGACGCAGCTGCTGATCTCAGGGTTTTGCGCACCGGTTGGTGCGGAAATGCCACTTCGATGGACGTGCATCGGCATGCCGGAACGCTGTACAAATGCTGTGCGCAGGCCCACCGATGCAGCCGAGCCTCGCTCATGCGTCCAAAGACACACTAATCGGGTTAAGACGTGGTAAAGCGCCTCAAGCGCGCAGCGGCCCCCAGGCGGGATCGGAGCCGAACGCAGGGGTCTGCACCTGTTGCTCGTTGTAGCCCGTCAGGTCGATGGAAACGAGCTTGGCGCCGCCGCTCGCGCCCTGGCTTTCGCGGAAGAACAAGATCACGCGGCCGTTCGGCGACCAGGTCGGCGCCTCGTTGTGGAAACCTTCGGTGAGGATGCGCTCGCCCGTGCCGTCCGGCCGCATGACCCCGATCAGGAATTTGGCGCCCATCTGCTTGGTGAAGGCGATCAGATCGCCGCGGGGCGACCAGACCGGAGTGGCATAGCTCCCTTCGCCGTGACTGATGCGCCTTGCGTCGGAGCCATCGGCGCCCATGACGTGGAGCTGCCGAGAGCCCTCACGGTCGGATTCGAACACGATTCGGCGCCCGTCGGGATTGTAGCAGGGCCCAGTGGCGATGGCCTGGAACTGAGCGAGCCGGCGCATCTGGCGCGAGCGCAGGTCCATTTCTACGAGCGCCCAACTACCGGCCTCGTCGATGCTCATGACGATCCGCTGCCCGTCGGGCGAGAAGCGCGGCGCAAGCGTCACGCCGGGGAAGTTGCCGACCATCTCCCGCTGGCCGGTTTCGAGATTCATCAGCAAGACGCGCGGCTGCTCGCTCACGTACTGCAGAAAGGTGATCTCCTGGGCGCTGGGGCTGAAGCGGGGGGTGAGCACTATTTCGCCTTCGCCGCCCTGGGTCAGCAGCCGGACGTTGTGACTGTCCTGGTCCATGATGGCGACGCGCTTGCGGCGGTTGTTCCTCGGGCCGGTCTCGTCGATGAACGCGATCTGAGTGTCGAAATAGCCCCTCTCGCCGGTCAGCCGCTCGTAGACCTGGTCGGCTACCCGATGCGCCAGCCGGCGCCAAGCGATGGCCTCCGCGGCAAAGCGCCGGGCCACAAGTTCGCGCTGCGAGAGCACGTCGTAGAGCCTGAACTCGGCGAAGTAGCGCCCATCGCTCCCGCGCCCGGCCCGACCCACCACCAGCGCGTGGGCTCCGATCACGCGCCAATTCTGGAAGGGCGGGGCGGCATTGAGGTCCCGCAGGCGATCGATGAACGAAGCCGGGTCCAGCGGCCTGAACAGGCCCGACCGCTCCAGATCGGCCGTGATTACGCCGGTTATCTCGGTGACGAATCGCGGGTCCTCACCGAGGAACTGCGGGACAGCGATCGGGATGGGTGTCAGCGTCCCCTGCGTGATGTCTATCTCTAGCGGCCCCGTGCGTGCCGGCGGTCTCTGCTGGGCGTCGGCTCGCGAAAACAACGCCGCCGGAAACAGGGGCGCTAGCATCAGCAGCGCAGATGCTCGACGGCGGCTTATTTTCGTCAAGGCCATCTCAGATTCGCTCATTGTGGCCCCTCGTCCTTGCGGTACCGTTTGACTTCAGGCACCGGCTGACGGAGACCGCTCCCCTGGCGTCATCCTGGCGCCGCTCGCAAGCGAAGCGCGCAAGCGGGACCAGGCCGGGACCCAGACAAATCACAACTTGCTCTTGGGGCGGACGGGGAAGTGGACGCAATGCGGCCCCGCTGCCAATGCATCGCGCCGCACCCGCCGCAATAGAGCGCCCCGCGAGCGGTGCATGGGTCCCGCCTGGTCCCGCTCGTGCCCTATTGGGCACGAGCGGCGCCGGGATGACGTCAGTATAAATCGCAAGCGCTCCGGCCCGAGGCGGATGGTGTCGACGGGTCGACGCTTCTCCGGCATTGCGCAACATCTGCCACCTTTCGAGTCCACGGCTTAGTACATGTCCCTGGGGTGGAAGTTGAGAACGATGTCTTTCCAATCGTCGTACTTAGTAGGCGGCAAATTGAATGGCTCGCATTGCTGCACGGCCCTGATGGCGCTTTCTGAGATCGCGAGAAAGTAAGGGGCCCTCTGTGGGTTCATGATTTCTGGAGGCGTACTAAGAGTGCCGTCTGCCTTGAAGCGGAGGCGAATCTTTACAGCAGTCTCCTGCGCTGACGCGCCGCCGCTCAGCACAGTCCAATTTGTCTTCATGCACGACTTGATGATCTGACCGATCATTGCAAGCTCACTGGCCGAGATCTGCTTGTCGCGGCCATCCGGAGCGCCGAGCGCCGGCTCTTTGGCTTTGGTCGGCTTATTGGGCGAGGCGGATGGGGGCGGCGCGCTGGCGTTGGGAACCTTGTTGAGCAGGGCGGCGATCTTGTCCGCGTCGAATTGCTTCTGCTTCGCTGCCTCGGCTTCCTGGCGCTTCTTCTCATCATCCCGCTTTTTCTTGAGCGCGGCTTCCTTGCGCTTCTTCTCCTCCTCCTTCCGCTTCAGCTCGGCCTGCTTGCGCTGTTCCTCCAGCCGCTCTTGGGCCCTCTTCTTCTCCGCTGCCCTAAGCTCCTCCGCTCTTTTCTCTTCCAGCTTGCGTCGTTCGGCGGCCAGCTCCTCCGCGCGACGCTGCGCGTCCGCCTCGAGCGTCTCCATGGCCTGGCGGTCCCGCTTCTGCTGCACGGCATCGAGCTTTTTCTGCTCGTCCGGAGCAGGAGGAGACGCAGCGGGGGCGGATGGGGAAGGCGCGGGTTCGGCCAGCAACTGGGCGATCGGGTCTGCCCTCTGCTCTTGCTTGGGTGCAGGCGGCTCGGGTGCAGGCGGCGGCGGTCCGGCCGCGACGGGCCTGGGCTTGGCGGCTTCCTTCTTGGCCAAGTCCGCTTTGGGCGTATCCTTGGCTTCCGCTTCAAGTTGCTTGGCGGTGGGCGCCCCGAGCGACACTTTGGTGACCTCGCTGGGGGCAATCACACCCACCGCAATCGGCTCCGTCTCGGGCGCGCGCAGTTGGCGCTGCGACTGGAACGAGAGGAAGGTCCATCCCAGGATCGCGGCATGCATGAAGATCGAAATGACGAGTCCGGCGTGCAAGCTCTCGTCTCGCTAGCGCTTGGTGGTGCCCTTCTGGATGTCCTCAGGACCGCTCACAAACGTAAATTTTTTGTAGCCGCCCTGGATCACGGCATTCAGCACTTCTGAGACGCGCCCGTAGTCGACCAGGCGATCGCCGCGGAACAGAATCGTCTCCTCCTCGGCATTCTTGGCAATCGCCTTGAGCTTTGCTGGGAGCTGATTGACTTCGATCGGCTCTTCAGAAGTGCCGAGGAAAACGCGACGGTCGCGATCGAGCGTGATCGTCAGCTGGTCCTTGTTCACGTTCAGCGACTGCCCCTTGATGCTCGGCAGATCGACCGGCAGTCCCGACAGCAGCAGCGGCGCCGTGACCATGAAGATGATCAGCAACACAAGCATGACATCGACGAACGGCGTGACGTTGATCTCGTGCATTGGCGTGTGACGGCGGGCGCGGCCGCGCCGGCCGCCGCCTGGCCTGGATGCACGATGCAAACTGACGGCCATCGGCTCGGCTCCGCTTCAGGTTCGGACGTCGATCTGGCGCGAGACGATGGCCGAGAACTCGTCGGCGAAGGTCTCCAGCCGCTGCGACAGCCTCGACGAATCGGCGGCAAACTTATTGTAGAATACGACCGCCGGTATGGCGGCCAGGAGGCCGAGGGCCGTTGCAAACAGTGCTTCCGCGATCCCCGGAGCCACGACGGCGAGGTTGGTGTTCTTCGACACGGCGATCGCCTGGAAGCTCGTCATGATGCCCCACACCGTGCCGAACAGGCCCACAAAGGGGGCAATGGAGCCGACCGTGGCGAGGAACAAAAGGCGCCGGTCGAGGTGCTCCATCTCGCGGCTGATGGTGACGTCCATGACCTTCTCGACGCGCATCTGAATGCCGGCCAGCGCGCGAGTGGTGCCCTCCACCGATCGCTTCCATTCGCGCATAGCCGCGACGAATAGCGAGGCCATGGAGAATGTGCGCCCATGCGAGAGCCCGATATAGAGCTCATCGAGGGACTGGCCGGACCAGAACATCTGCTCGAAACGGTCGGCCTCGCGGCGCGCGCGCCTGAAGGCCACCAGCTTCTCGAGGATGATGGCCCACGCCCAGACCGAAGCCAGCAGCAGCCCCAGCATCACGCCCTTGACGACAGGGTGCGCCGACCAGAAAAGCTCCAGGAGAGAAAAGCCGCCAGCTTGCATCGTTGGTGTCCGTATCCCACGGGGTTGCCGTGTCGTCGCGGCCCCTTCGGATGGGGCAGCACGAGACCGCCGCACCGGCAGGCGATTCGCGACCACTGTGCACGGCGTAGCCGCTTCTAGCCCTTAGGACTAGGGCCATCCTGTGGCGCGGCGTGACAAGACTTGGGCTTTCTGTGGACGCCGCGACGGGGGCACCCCTTGCCGCGGCTGGAGCGGCCATGCGTTGCAGCGATCCCGAACCGTCGCCCGCCGGCCACGCCGCAAGCGGAGCGCGTGATCGCGGCGGCTACAACCGCAGATGCCGCGGCACCGCGCTCCATCAGGCAATCAAAAATAGTTGCGGCGACGCGCGCGTGGTGCCGATGTATATCGGCCTCAAGGGATTTCGCAATTGCGGCGCGCTGCTGCTGTCGATTCATGTTGGTAGCCAACGGGGAAATTTATGCGTTTCCTGATCTGCGCAAAGGTCCTCTTGCTGACCGTCGCAACCGTCGCAGCGGCGATCGCCCCTGCAGCGGCAAGCGAAGTGAACCTCTACTCCTATCGCGAACCACAGCGCATAGAGCCGCTGCTGCGCGCCTTCCACTCCACCACCGGCATCAGGGTCAAGACGACGTTTGCCCGCGAGGGTCTCATCGAGCGCATCCTTGCCGAGGGCGGGGAGAGCCCGGCCGATGTGCTCTTGACCAACGAATTCGGGCTTCTGCTCGACGCGCGTGCGCGCGGCATCACGCACGCATTCAAATCTCCCGTGGTCGAGGCCAATGTTCCCGCCATCTATCGCGACCCCGAGGGGCACTGGTTCGGCCTCACCCGGCGTGCCCGCTTGTTCGTGGTCTCGGCCACGCGCGTCGACGGACGCGCCGTGACCTACGAGGAACTTGCCGAGCCGCGGTGGAAGGGCAGGATCTGTATCCGTTCCGGCAAGCATGCCTACAACGTCGCGCTGGTCGCATCGATGCTGGCGCACCACGGACAGAGGTGGACGGAAACCTGGCTGCAGGCAGTAGGCGCGAACCTCGCGCGCAAGCCGAGCGGCGGCGATCGCGATCAGATTCGCGCCGTCATGGACGGGGTGTGCGACCTTGCGGTGGTGAACAGCTACTACGCCGCCAATTTCGTTTTCATCGATCAGAACCTTCGGGAGCTGAAGCACGGCGCCATCAGGCTCCTGTTTCCAAACGCCGCGGATCGCGGCACGCATGTCGCGGTATCGGGCGCCGCCCTTATGAAGCACTCCCGCAACAAGGAAAGCGCCATCAAGTTGATCGAACTCATGACATCGCCCCTGGGGCAGCGCATCTACAGCGTCATCAACGACGAGTACCCCGTCAGCGAGGCGGCTCCACCGCCGTCGCTGATGGCGAGTTGGGCACCCTTGAAGGCGGATTTACTGCCGCTCCACAGGATTGCAGAGCTGCGGCACGACGCGCTGAGGCTCGTCGAGGCGGTGCGCTTCGATCAGGGCCCGGACGGAGCGAGTCGTCCGTGAAGTAATCGCAAGGCGTTGACGGCGTTGGCGTAAGGCCGGTTTGGGGCGTTGCAGGTTTGCCGGATTTTCCGCATTGAGGCGGGAAA
>Ga0247727_10005270_pt1 | contig 26481 bp, 18 predicted proteins | sample WisWelCaveWW1625_FD_202498 | JGI IMG/M metagenome (GOLD analysis project Ga0247727, IMG submission 202498) | Biofilm microbial communities from Wishing Well Cave, Virginia, United States - WW16-25 | ecosystem: Environmental > Aquatic > Deep subsurface > Groundwater > Cave microbial mat | place...
TTGGCGAAGGTAACTTCGTTGGGGAACTTGGGGCTGTCGGTGGCACCGTCTGGCTGTTTTGCGACCAACAATTGACTCGACCCTGAGTTCAGTCCGACCCCCAAAACCATGGTTGCACAAAAAGCGACTGCCGCGAGAATTCCACGTGGCACTAGATTCATGATCGAGACCCTCCAGAGGACACGCTTACCGAATCGCTTGCTTTTCCATAGCACGAATCGAATCGTTTCGCAATCGTAGGCCCGACCGGGCCTCAGAACCCGACCCGTCAGTGCCCGATGTCGCAACGGCAGCTTGGTCCACAGCCGCACTTGGGGCATTTGCAGTTCGGACTTGAGCAATTGCACTTCGGCGAGTTGAACGACACGGCCCCATTGGCGGCAATTTTGCCCGCAAGCACCGAGTCAAGGGCCGGGCCTAGAAAATCTCTTTGTTCCTCGCTCGGCTTGTTCCAGTTTGAGTGCGGGTCGCCGGCGTAGCGTAGCCGGCCGTTGCCGTCGAATACAAAGAGGTGCGGCGGAGGAGTCACTTGGGCGTTGAAAACTGCGCGGGCTTTTTCCGCCGAATCGTTCAGCACGGGGATGCGAATCTCTGCCCGCTCCAGCATCGCGGCAACCTCGACCAGCTTGTCATTGGGATTCGAGCTGACGGCGACGAAGTCCACGCGGTCCTGGAATGACTCAATTGTCTGATTCAGCCTAGCAAAGAGTTTCGGTTCCGCCTCGTACTTGTACTTGTCCCAGTTCGGGCAATACAGCGAAACGAACGCGACAACGAGCGGTCGGCCGGGCTTGCGAAACGAGGCGAGCGACTGTTTCTCGCCGCCGGCCGATTCGAGTTCCAGGTCGGTCGGCAATGCATGGCCGAATGGTATGCCGGGAAACAGCCGACTCACGCGCACAGCGGTTGGTGGAAAGCCGGCACTGGCCAAGGAGCGAGTCAACTCGTCGAGCCGTACGTCGCCCTCACAAACCTGCTGCAGTGTGAGGGTCAACTTACGCGGGGCGTCGAACTCCGGCTTCGTGTGATACTCAAGGTACGTGCCATCCTTGACCCAACTCACGCTCCCCATCGCTCGTTCGATCGCCTTCCGAGCATTGCTTGACGGCGCGGGCCGAAGCGGCTGAGGAACGAACGGCTTTTCTTCTTTCTTTGGCTCCTCCTTCTTTGGTTCATCCTTCTTCGCTTCTGCTTGCTGGTTGATCGAAACCTCAGCCGGGCTTGCTGCTGGCCGGGGATTTGTTCCCTCGGTCGCCGCGGCGTTCTTGGCTTCATCCGCCGATTTCTGATCCACCGGCTTCATTTCGTCCGACTTCTTTTCCTCCTTCTTCGGCGGCTTCGAATACTCGATGTCGCCACATAGGTGCGCGAATTCAAATTGCACGCGCAGATCGCCAAAGTCAGACAGGCGGATTTTCGTCGGTCGCTGACCGTGGGCCTGAAATTCTCGAAGGAGCGGCAGCAAATCTGCCCGCTGGCGATCGCCGATTGCCGCCTCTGCCGTAACGCCGGGCAGAACGCGACCGGCCCCCAGTGGCTGCTCGTCCGAGTCGGCAATTGTCGTGCGGCTGGCCCATGTCTTTTCCGCTAACTTGCCCGTGACAGCATGGCATGCTTCGTTGTGGTGACTGAAATCAAACTGGATTACCGGGTGCGATTCGAATCCGAGTGTCTTCGGTCCGCGGGTGGACACAACGGGCGTCGGCGTGGCGGGCTTGGGCATTACGGCGCCGGCCGGAACGAGCCACACGGCACGCGGGGCAATTCCATGCTCTTCCAATTTGTCGAGCGGCGTACAAAGATCGGGGGCAACTTGCCGAGTGCGGATCGTCACTCCCGCTCCGGCCGGCGACGCCTCACTCGTCCACGCGAGCGATTGCACCGCTGCAAGCGTGCGGTCGCGACAGTCCTGGCACTGGCTTGGATTGTTGCCGCCGTTTGCGTCAAGCCAGCGCGGCAATTCGATGTGGCACTCGAAAGCTGCAAGGTCGCGTGGCACCATGTGACGCACTTCGATGCCCTGTTCGCGAAGTTTCTCGCGCAGACTCCACACGTCGATTGGCTGTCCGGCCTGAATGAACACGGTAGCCCGCGGCTCGTCGAGACTCGGTCGCGGTTGCACGCCGATCAGTTCCGCAATCGGTTTGAGCGACTTGTGGAAATGATCAACGCACCCCTTCTGCTCGCACAAATGGCCCAGGCTAAGCTCGAGTGAACCGCCCACGAGGGCAACACCCGTCGTGCCCAACAATCGGGACGCCTGACCGTCGTCGGCCACGGCATCGAGCACGATGTTTACCTTTCCGGGACCGTCGTGTCGGCGGCCATCAGGATTCAGGGTCGTGTATCGAAATTCGACGGGGAGCAGAACTTGGCCCGGCTCGATGTGTCCTTCCGCACGCACAGCGAATCCGAACCGGTGAACGCCTGGTCCGAGCGGCGGCTTGACGTCGGCTGCACGAACCTCGGCCACCTCACGCACGAGTTTCAAGTGCAGGCTCGACAACTTTTCGACAGGAGCGACACTTGGCGGCGCGTCGAACCTGTGCACGGCCGCCGGGACGAATTCCACGAATATTGACGCCGCAGGCGATTGCTCAGACCCTTCGCCGGAAACACGAACCAGCTTGCCCGGATCGGCCCAGGCACGCACGGTCGCTTGCTCGTGGCGAACGATCGAAGTCACCGGCCCAGCGGGCGTCACGTCGAACGGTGTCGAGGCGTAGCGCTTCAGGATCTGCTCCAGCCGCACCTTGCCGATCTCAAACCGCACAGTCGCCTGTTTCTTCTCGAACTTGACCGCCACATCCAACACACCCGGAAGCCCAGCCTGGGCCTCTTTGACCGCGACCGGTCAGCTCTCCGGTCAGGTCATGCCCTCGACGGTCAGCACGACCTCGGCGAATCGCTCTGGGAGCGGATGCGAATCGTCCACGCCAGCGAAAACACCAAAAGGCGCCAACAAAAGGAAGAGAAACCAAGATGACGAAAGGGCGATTTTCACTGCGGGCTTCCCCATCAACGAGTAAGAGATCAGCCTACGAGTGTACCGGCCCGCAGGGCTCGGGCGAAAGTACGAATTTCAGTAACACTGCTTCGCGTGTTCAAGCTCAAGGCAGGCGTCCCGAACCGGATTGGATGCCAAACCCTGCTATCGCATCGAACTTATCCTCAACGAATTGCCCAGAGCGATTCGAAAGTTCGAAGGTAAAGCGTGCCGCCTGAGACGACCGGCGAGGCGGTGAGGTTCTCGCCAAGCTCGTTTTGGGAGACAATTTCGAACTTGCGGCCGGCCTTGACGACGGTAACTCGGCCGTCAAAAGCGGGCACGAAAATGTAGCCGGCGGCAAAGATCGGTGAGGCACGATGTTTGACTGCATGGATCCGTTCCTGGTAGAGCATTTCGCCTGACTTGGCGTCCAGGCAAGTTAAAACGCCGTCTTCGGAGGCGAGGTAAACCAAACCGTCGTGGACAACCGGCGACGGAACGTCGGGGGTGCCACGTGGCAGGTTCCAGACCTTCGCCTCCTTTGAGTCCGTCGCGTCGCCTTTCAGATCGGGACGCAGGCCTAGCACGTTGCCTCGCTTGGCGGACGGAACGACGATCAGGCCGGGGGCGACGACGGGTGAGGCGACGAATCGAAGGGTTTGGTTATATCCGCCGGCCTGCCGCCGGCCTTGCGATTCCGGTGTACTAGCAGCGCCTGCGGACCCCGGTGCGGGAGCCTCCGGTGCGCCGATCGACTTGCGCAACTCGGCAATGGTGTAAGTTTTCTCCGGATCGAGTTTGTGCTGTTCGGTCAATCGATCGAAGACGCGGCGAGTCGGGCCTTCGGGGATTTCAGAGCGAGTGACTTTGCCGTCCTTGTTCGTGTCGAATCGCTCCACGAGCCCGCCGCTGCCGCCCTGCCCGGAATTCGCTCGCGCCGGGCCAGCCTCGCCGACCGAGGCCGTGGCCGAGCCCTGTGGCGGATTCATGCCGCCATGGCGCCAAAGCTCCACGCCGTCGCTCAACCGGTGGGCCACAATGTAATCGCCTCCGTGCGTGAGCAGAAACTTCAGCTTGCCGTCGTCGTAAAGCATCGGTGAAGCGTACGAGTGTTTGTTCTCGAAGGTCGCACCGGTCTTGCGGTCGCGTTTCCAGATTTCCTTGCCCGTCGATTTGTCCAACGCGACCACGTACGCCGGCTCGGCATCGCCGCGCATCGGCCCGTGAATCACTTGAAGATACAGTCGATCCTCGTGCAACACCGGCGTCGAGTGCATGGCGAATTGAATGTCGAATGGCCCGTAGCGCTCCTGCATGTTGAATCTCCACTTCTCGTTCCCGTCGAGGTCGAAGCAGGCCAGGTCACCAGTTCCGAAAAAGGTCCAAACGTGCTTGCCGTCCGTCGAAGGCGACGGCGAGGAAAGGTTGCCTTCGCCCGACCCACCCAGTCCGACCGACCGGTTGCCGGTGGCGACCTTGCGCCGCCACCGCTCCTTGCCATCCGTGCCAACGCACAGCACCACCAAGTCGGCTTTGTCTGCGGACGTGAAGAAAATCCGATCGCCCCAAACTACTGGTGTGGACCCAGCTTGACCGGGCAACTCGATTCGCCATGCGACGTTTTGTTCTCGGCTCCATTTTACTGGCACCTTAGACTCGCTCGACACACCATCATTCTTCGGCCCGCGCCACTGCGGCCAGTTTTCGGCGCGCACATGAATCGGCCAGAGCAGCAGCGCGGAAAAGGTGAAGAGGACAAATCCATCACTCAGGCCGGTGAAGCTTGCGCGAAAAGCACGGCAGCGACCGCCATTAGATCGAATCTGCATGGAAACCTCCGAAAAATTCAGGAACCTCGATGGCATTGTCCCGATTGGGCAGTGCTTTGAAAACTCCTTTTCATTGAGCACTTCAGTTTTTGACGCCCAGTTGAGTTATCACGAAGGCATAATCAAACGCATCCTCCTTCAGCCGATCGTACCGGCCGGACGAGCCGCCGTGGCCGCCGGACATATTGGTTTTGAGGAGCAGCGGGTTGGGGTCGGTCTTGAGCGTGCGGAGTTTCGCGACGTATTTCGCCGGCTCCCAGTACATCACCTGACTATCGTTGAACGAGGTCTTCACCAGGGTCGCCGGGTAGGCTTTGCGGGCCAGGTTTGTGTAAGGGCAGTAGGTCTTGATGTACTCGTATTCTTCCTTCACTTCCGGATTGCCCCATTCCTCGAACTCGGTCACGGTGAGCGGCAGCGAGGCGTCGGACATGGTGTTGATCACATCGACAAACGGGACCTTGGAGACAACGGCCTTGAACAGGTCGGGGCGCATGTTGGTGACCGCCCCCATGAGCAGTCCGCCGGCCGATCCGCCCTGGATCGCGAGACGGTCGCGCGACGTGTACTTTTCGGCAATGAGGTGTTCGGCGGCTGCGATGAAGTCCGTAAACGTGTTTTTCTTATTTTTCATGCGGCCGGCATCGTGCCACGGCTTGCCCAGCTCGCCGCCGCCGCGAATGTGTGCGGTGCCGACGATCACGCCACGATCGAGCAGGCTCAAATCGTTGGACGAAAAAGTCACAGAGTTCGGGATACCGTACGAGCCGTAGCCGTCGAGGAACATCGGGGCCGAGCCGTCGCGCGGCAGCCCTTTTTTGTGGACGAGCGAGATCGGAATCCGCACCCCGTCGGCCGCGCGGGCGTGAATCCACTCCGTTTGATATCGCGACGGGTCGAACCCGCCGAGCACTTCCGTTCGTTTCAGCAACGTCGCCTTTCGGCCGTTCATGTCGTAGTCGTAGACCGAGTTGGGTGTGACGAGCGATTGATAGTTGTATCGAAACGTCGTCGTATCAAATTCCGGGTTGGCGGCGGCGAATATCGAGTAGGTCGGCTCGGGAAACTCGATGCGGTGCGACCGGCCGTCATGCAAATCGGTCACGCTGAGGCGGGGCAGACCGCCCTCACGCTCTCGCATCACGTAATGTTGGGCGAAGAAATCCGCGCCCTCGAGCATCACGTCGTTGCGATGCGGCACGAATTCGACCCAATTCGCTTTGCGCGGGTCGGCGATCGGGGCGGAAACGAGTCGGAAGTTGCGGCTCACGTCGTTGATCCGGATAAAGAACCGGTCGCCGCGATGGTCCACTTCGTATTCGATTTCGGGCTCGCGCGGCAGAATTGTTTGCCACTCGCCAGTCGGTGAGTCTGCGCGAAGATAGCGAACTTCGGTCGTTGTCTGGCTGTCGGACGAAAGAAAAAGATACTCGAGGCTGCGTGATCGTCCGATCGAGACGTCGAATCGCTCGTCTTTCTCCTCATAGATGAGGTTATCGTCGTCGGCCTTCGAGCCGATACGGTGTTGGTAGAGTCGGTACTGGCGCTTGGCGTCGTCTTCGACCGTGTAGAACACCGTCTTGCTATCGGCAGCCCATTCAACTGAGCCGACTCGCTCGGCCAGCTCGGTCAAGTGATCACCCGTGTCGAGATTTTTCACTTGCAGCGTGTACTGCCTGAAGCCGGTCGGGTCGACCGTGTAGGCCAAAAGTCGCCCGTCGTCGCTGACCTCGTGCGTGCCGATCGAGAAGAACTTGTACGGTTTTCCGACCTCGTTCGGATCGAGCGTGATTTGCTCGGCCGCGTCGAGCGACCCTTTTTTGCGGCAGAAGATCGGGTACTGCTTGCCCTCTTCGGTGCGCGAGTAACAAAAATAGCCGCGATCGCGGTGTGGCACCGAAAGGTCAGTCTGCTTGATCCGGCCGAGCATTTCGTCGTAAAGCTTCTTCTGTAGTGCCTCGGTCGGCTTCATCACCGCGTCGGTGTAGGCATTCTCTGCTTCGAGGTACGCGGCGACCTCCGGATTCGCCTTCTCGCGCAGCCAGAAATAGTCATCCACCAGCCGGTCGCCGTGCAGCTCGGAAGTCTTTTGGGCTTTCTTAGCGACCGGAGGCTTGAATTCCGACGATCCGAGCTGTCCGGCGGACGCCGTGACGAAACTCGCCAGTGTCAACGCCAGGTAGAAACATTGAAAGCTTGAGTTCGGTGACCTTGTGCGACGCATAACGGCACTCCACAATCAAGGGGCGATTCGCACCCCATAAACTTAACGAGCTGACAGCCAGTAGATCAAACTCAATAGTTCCCCAGCAGCACATATTTGATGCGCACGCCGCGCCGCCGCACGATCCGAAGCAGCCGCTCGACTACGGCTTTCATCGCTTCGCCGCGTCCCACGCGCGTCAAGGCGAGCGTGGAGTCGGATGATCGTCTTTCGTGGCTGCGGCCGACTGGTAGGGTGGGCCGAGTCTTCGAGGCCCACCATCTTCGCTTCTGTAGAAAAGAATCTTCTGGAATCTGGCCTGCGGTCCATAGATAATCGCGCCATGTTGAGAACTCATCCCAAGCACAACGCGAGTCACGGCCATGCACCTCAACTGCCCGCACTGCCAGAATCCGTTCGAGGTCGTTGTCGAGGACAAGGTCGAGGAGATCCTCTGCCCGTCGTGCGGTTCCAGCATTCAACTGGACCCCGACCGGACCGAGACCTTTCTCCCCGAAAAATCCCCGCGCCGGCTGGCCAAGTTCGAATTCTTGGAAGAACTCGGCGTCGGCGGCTACGGGACGGTGTACATTGCGAGGGACACCGAGTTGGACCGGATCGTGGCCATCAAGGTTCCGCGTGCGGGCAACCTGGCGACGCCCGAAGACGTGGACCGGTTCCTGCGCGAGGCGCGGGCCGTGGCCCAGCTCAAGCATTCCAGCATCGTCTCGGTCCACGACGCCGTCCAGAGCGACGGCACGTGCTACCTGGTCAGCGAGTACGTGCCAGGCGAAACTCTCGCGGACCGGCTGCAAAGAACACGGCTCAGCTTTCGCGAGGCGGCCGAGTTGATGGCCCAGGTCGCCGACGCACTCGGAGGCCACAAAAGGTGGGCCACAAAAGGTGGGGCCACAAAAGGGCCACAAAAGGTGGCCACAAAAGGTGTCAGGAACCTTTTTCGTGGGTTGTCAGGTCCGACTTGCCAGAAAAAGGTTCCTGACACCTTTTCGGCGCCCTTTTCGGCGCTTTTCGGCGCGCCAGCATCGTCTCGGTCCACGACGCCGTCCAGAGCGACGGCACGTGCTACCTGGTTAGCGAGTACGTGCCAGGCGAAACTCTCGCGGACCGGCTGCAAAGAACACGGGGCCACAAAAGGTGTCAGGAACCTTTTTCGTGGGTTGTCAGGTCCGACTTGCCAGAAAAAGGTTCCTGACACCTTTTCGGCGCCCCGGGTCCTTCATCTGAACTTCCACGTAGGCATCGAGGTTTGTCTTTTTCATCACTATGGTGAATTCCATGTTCAGGCAACATCAATATTGGTGTGCATTCGACGACTCCGTCTCATATTGTAGCCGTTTCATCGGCTGGCTCATGCGCCGATGATTGCAAATGATCAGATAATCAAGCAGTCGCGGTGATTGGCGCGGCGGCGTCAGAGTTGTAAGAACGCGGCGCGGGGCGTAGAGTGGTCGCGATGGTCGCACTCGGTACGCAACTTGGTCCGATTAGGGTGCTCGACCGACTGGGGGCGGGCGGGATGGGGGAGGTGTTTCGGGCGCAAGACGTACGGCTCGACCGGGAAGTGGCGGTGAAGGTGTTGTCGGAAAAGTTCGCGGAAGATTCGGATCGGCTGGCGCGGTTCGGGCGGGCGGCGAAGGCGGTTGTGGCGCTCAACTAGTGAGTTGACTTCGCACTCTTGCTGAACTACTCTCCGCCTCGTGACGAATTGATGGAGTTGCTGATCTTGGCTGGAAGGGGGGAAATCAAGATGCCACGTCCAATCACGCTGTTCACTGGTCAGTGGGCCGATCTGCCGCTGGAGGAGATTGCGCAGAAGGCGAGTGAGTGGGGGTATCAAGGATTGGAGTTGGCCTGTTGGGGCGACCACTTTGAAGTGTCGCGGGCGGTTGATGAGGAGGACTATTGTCAGAAGAAGATCGACTTGTTGGAGAAGTACGACCTGCAGTGCTTCGCGATCTCGAACCATCTGGCGGGTCAGGCGGTGTGCGATGCGATCATCGACGAGCGACACAAAGGGATTCTTCCGGCGTACGTGTGGGGCGACGGGAAGCCGGAGGGGGTGCGGAAGCGGGCGGCGGACGAGATGAGGAAGACAGCGCGGGCCGCGCGGCGGCTGGCTCAGGCGGCGGGACACGATATCGTCGTGAACGGATTCACCGGCTCGCCGATCTGGCATTTGGTCTACGACTTCCCGCCGACGTCGCCGGAGATGATCGACGCGGGCTATAAGGAATTCGCCGAGCGATGGAACCCGATCCTCGACGTGTTCAAGGAAGAAGGCGTCAAGTTCGGGCTCGAAGTGCATCCGGGCGAGATTGCATTTGATCTCTACTCGGCTCAAAAGGCCCTAGATGCTCTGGACCAGCGAGAAGAATTCGGTTTCAATTTCGACCCGAGCCACCTGCACTGGCAGGGAGTCAGTCCGGTGGAGTTCATTCGAGCGTTTCCTTCCCGGATTTATCACGTTCATGTGAAGGACGCGATCGTCACGCTCGACGGGCGCAGCGGTATCCTGGGCTCTCACCTGCGGTTTGGCGACGCGCGGCGCGGCTGGGACTTTCGATCGCCGGGCCGCGGCGGTGTGAATTTTGAAGAGATCGTTCGGGCGCTGAATGTGGCGGGCTATGCCGGACCGCTTTCGGTCGAGTGGGAGGATTGCGGCATGGACCGCGAGCACGGGGCGGCGGAGGCGGCGAAGTTTGTCCAAGAACTTGATTTCGAGCCGTCCCGCCGCGCGTTCGACGCGGCCTTTGAAAGTGCGGAGCGTTGAGACGTTGAGCGAGTAGAAGCCTAAAACTGTTTTTTGTCGGCTCAACGCGCGCCGCCTTCACACTCAACGATCGAACGAATGCTGGCCGAGAGTCGATAGCCAGGAGGGCTGACGGCTCTTGCCCCCTTCGATTTTTGAAACTTTCGACCTGCGATCAGGTAAGTACAGTGAATGTCGGCTCAGAGAGGTTGGATCAATCACGTGTTGCACAAGGAGTGAAGCGATGTTGCGGAATCGCGATTGTCTGTTGCGGTCGGCTTGGTTCGTGCTGGCGCTGGCGGTCAGTTCAGTCGCGCTGGCTGAAGATCCGGTGTTGGTTGTTTTCATCAAGAGTGCCGACGCGCTTTTGAATGATGCGAAGTACGTGCTCTCGACCGGTGGCACGGAAGGCGATTTGGTGGACGGCCTCATCGACCAGGTCACGCAGGGCAAGGGATTGGCGGGCGTGGACAAGTCGAAGCCGCTCGGCGCGTACATGACGATCAATGCCGCCGGCAATCAGGACTTTGTCCTGTTCGTTCCGGTAAACGACAACAAGGCATTTCGCGATCTCTTGAGCACGATCGGCTTCTCGCGGCAGCAGGAAGTGGCGGGTGGGTTGTTTTCAATTCAGGCCGAAGGTCAACAGTTTTACGGACGGTTTTCCAACGGCTATTGCTTTCTGACTCTCTTGCCGGGCGCCCTGAACCAATTGCCGGACCCCAAGAAGATCGCCAGCACGCGCTATACGCTCGGCATGGAAGCCAATCTGGCCAAGGTTTCGGATGAGATCAAGGCCGACATCATCGATGCGCTGGATAGTGTGATCGCCGAGGCAGACGAGGAAAACAAGCCGGAAAACGAAATTGAGTCGCGGATGCGGGGACGGTTCTTCAAGACGTCCACCGAGTTCGTTCGCTTGCTGGTCAACAATACGGAGCGGCTCAGCCTCGGTCTCGATGTGGATCAAAAGGCCAAGCTGTTTGCGGTAGACATGACCGTAGTGGCCAAGGAAGGCTCGCCGCTTGCTGAGTCGCTGGCCACGTACGCCAAGATCACGCCGGCGTTCGCGTCTCTGATCGGTCCGGATTCGGTCGCCAGCTTTACGTTTGCCATGCCGGTCTCTGAAGGCCTTCGCGGCCTGCTTCGCGACGGGGTGCGGTCGAGCCTGGAGGAGGCCCGAACGGATATCGACAAATCGGAAAAGCTGTCGGCCGACGAGAAGAAGGCGCTGAAGGAATTGACCGTTCGCATCGTGAAAGTTTTCGACGCCACCGGCGACCTGGGCAAGATTGACATGGCCGTCACACTCAACTCGACGAACGGCAAGCCGCAAGTGGTCGGCGCGGTTCAGATCGCCGAAGGGGATGAGCTTGGCAAGATCATCGATGACACGCTGAAACAGGCCGGCCGAGCATTGCCGGACATGGTGAAGTTGGATGTGGCCAAACACAACGGGGCACGGATCCATTCGATCTCGCCGGAGTTGGAAGGCGAGGCCAAGGACCTGTTCGGCAGCAGTCCGCTGTGCGTAGCCGTCCGCAACGACGCCATCTATTTCGCCATCGGCGGCGACAGCCTGGCGGCGATCAAATCGGCGATCGACAAGACCGGCAAGGGCGCGGGGAACCGGCCGCCGGTTTCGGCCCGCGTTCAGCCGAGCAAGGTCGTTGAACTTCTGGGTGGGGCGGCGGGCGACGACCCGAATGTCGACCTGGCCCGACAGGCATTCACCGGCGAAGGAGACCACTTGTCGTTGGAACTCTTGCCCATCCCCAACGGTGCCCGCTTGCGCCTGGAACTCGGGGAGGGCTTCCTGCGGTTCATCGCCCTGATCGTGAACCAGCAACTTGGGGGCTGAAGATGGGTTGAGGGTTGAGGGTCGAGGGTCAAGGGTTGAAGGCCAGAGGTGCCCCGGCCTGCGTTGGCATTCAAATCCATTGAGTCTTGTTTTTCCTTCTAAGCAGACCCGCAGAATTATTTGTGCTCTGGGTGGCTGGGGTCGAGTCTTCGAGCCCCCAGTCTCGTGCCGAAATTGCGATCTGGGGGCTCGAAGACTCGACCCCAGCCACCCATGTGTCAGCACAGTTTCTTCTGAGGGTCTACTTAGTCGATACTCAGGTTTACCGGCTGCTGTTATCATCGTGAAATTCACTGGCCCTCAACCCTTGACCCTCAACCTTCCACCCTCATGTATCCCCACCGCATTCGACTGCGCGGCCCCTGGACCTATGAACCCGTGGCACGAACGGTGGTGCATCCCGATGGGCACATCGAACCAGTACCGGGCCCGCTGCCGGCGCCCGGCCAATTAAAAATTCCGACGACCTGGCGCGGCACGGTGCTGGACGGATTTCGCGGCCGCGTGTGCTGGCGACGCAATTTTCACGCGCCACGATCGCTCGAATCCAGTGAAAAACTCTGGCTCGTTTTCGCCGGCGTGGACTATTTCGCCGACGTGTCGCTGAACGGTGTGGCCTTGGGCCGGCACGAAGGCTATTTCGATCCTTTCGAGTTTGAGGTCACCGCTCTCGTTGCTGAACGGAATGAATTGGTGGTCGACGTGGATTGTCCGGCCGAGGCCGATGTCGCTCATCGCCGGCTCATTCGCGGATCGCTCGAGACCCATGACCCTGGGTTCGTGGCCGGCATTTGGCAAACCGTGGCGCTGGAGGTACGGGCGATCGCGTTTTTGCGAGACGTCGCTGTTCAGGCGACTCTTGAAGGAAAAGCCGGCCGCATCGTCGCAACCGGCCGAGTCGTCGGCGAACCGGGCAATTCCGTAGCACTGGACATGAGTGTCGATGGCACCTGGTTTGGCAGGCAGAAGTTGCAACCAACACGGGAAGGCACGCCATTCACGATCGAGTCACGGATCGACGGGGTCGAACTCTGGTGGCCGGCGTCGTTGGGCGCACACAGGCTCTATTCTGTCCAACTGGAGCTGCACGGTGCGGCCCGAACTCTCGATTCGCGGAGTTGCCGGGTTGGTTTCCGGACGATTGTAGTTGATCCGTCTCTGACGGAAGTTGAGCTGAATGGCAGGCAGTTGCCGGTGATCCACGTGGATGTCGGCGCGGGGAACAATCCACTTGAACTCGCTGATCCGTGGCCGGGCAGTCAATCACAACGAGCCGCCATCGGTCCAGAAGAGTTGCTGCTTGCTCGGGTCGCCGGCCGCGTGATAACACCAGGATCTTATGATTGGGCGGATGAGAACGGGATTCTCTTGAGCCAGGATTTCCCGCTCGCGGGAGACTATTCGCGCCATTTGAACCTACGAGCCGAAGCGGTTAGACAATCGGCGGCGATGGTTCGACAGCTTGGCCACCACCCGTCCATTGCATTGTGGAGTAGCCACCTGAAAACAACCGCAGCGCATGCCGCACTCGATGCAGCCGTAACCAGCGCGATCCGGCAACTTGATCCCATTCGCCCTTGCTTGCCGTGCTGGCCGGTTGGTGATTCTCAAGCCGCGGAAGCAAAACCTCGTTCTCAATGAAATCAACATCCATCGCTTGTCTCGCCGCCATCCCTCTATAATATGTACCGGATTGCCAGGGAGGCTGATAACGAGCAAGGAGTTTCATTTCGCGATGTCCGAATCCGAACCGGTTCGCGCCGAAATCAGTGTGCCGGTCATGCCGGCCGAGTATCGTGCGAAAGTACGAATTGGGTTTGCCCTCTGTTGTGCCGCGTTGGCATTGGCCATGTTGTACATCCTGGGCGTTTCCGGGGCCGAGTTGATTTCGGACGAGACCGGCGTGAGTGTCCTGAAGAATTACGATTCTCAGATGAAGCTCGTCGGGGTCGTGAGCGAAGTGTCGGTCGATTCGTTGCTCATCGCCGGGCTGGTTTGTCTTTACCTGGTTCCCCTGGGGCAGCGCTGGCGATTGGCCAGTTCGCTGTTGCTTGCCATGTTGGGCGTGGACGTGGCGATTCTTTGCCTGCACGTTGCGGGCGGCGATCCGGTAATGCTGGCTCTGACCGAGCAGTTGGGCCTGACGCTCGGCTGGGTTGAATTGTGGGTGCTGGCCGTGTTGGCGGCGGACGCGGCGGAATCGATCGAACGGCCCGACATTACCTATCAAACGGAAATCGCCGGCCGCTTGATCATTTGGGGCGGCTTCATCTGGCTCGCGTTCATGATTTGGACATTTGACCTGAAGCGGTTGGGTGAGCCGTCGGCGGCGGCCACTGCGGACGAATTCGCGATCATTCTCGGCTACGGCGCCTTGATTCTGCGTCTCTTCGCGTGTGCCCGAACGGTGATGATTTGTGGCGGACTCGCCGGGGCATTGGCATCCAGTCGGCCGCAGTCTCCCGGACAGGCAGCATGACGGCGGCTAGTTCTTGGCCGATTCGTTCGATGGAGATTTTTCTTCGGGCCGCCCACTGCCCTTTGCTTTATCGCTGTCCGACGGCTTTTTCAGTTCATTGATCGTGAGAAAACCGTCGTCGTTCTTGTCAAGCGCGAGAAAATCGCGGATGCGATCTTTCGGCCATTCGTAAAGACCGATCTGTCCGTCGCCGTCCTTGTCGTAGGTTCGATAGGAATCAGGGAGAGTGACGATTGAGCGGAACGGCCGACCGTCGGACGGGGCGCGAGGCGTCGATGTTCCCGAGCCGCCGCGGCTGAAACCGCGCCGGGAGTCGCCGCCGAATCGGCTCGACGAGTTTGGCCCGCCCGAGGACCCGGATGACGACGAGCTGCCGGTCAATCCAGATGTCTGCTCTAATTCCTGCAGCGTGTACGTCTTTGCAGGGTCCAGTTTTTTTTGCTCGATGAGCCGGTCGTAGAAGCTGCGTCTTGGTCCCTCGGGGATTTCGTCCCGACTCACTTTTCCATCCCCGTTCGTGTCCAAGGACTGAAAGAGCCGGGACTGTGCTTGGGCCGGGACGAGGCCGAAAACCAGAATTGCGAAAACGCCGATGACGAAGATTCGGATTTTGCCGTGCATCGTGGCTATCCTCCGCTAATAGAGATCGCTCGGATCTCGTGCTTCCCTTAAACGAGATTACCGTTCCTTTCGACATTTGGCATCAGCAAGATTGCTCGTTGGCCAGTGCCGGCTTGATTTCATCAGCGCCGCCGGGAGAAAGGGCGCTTAAGGAATCATGCAGTTTGTTTCAGGTTGTTTTGCAATGGATCGGCGAAGATAATTGTTAGCCGAGTTGTCGCACGGAAACGCCGCCCATCTGAGTCACTTGATTGCACCCCAGGATAGCCCGTTCAAAGAAGTTCTAACTATGGACGTGGGACAGATTCTGCTCCGCAAGGGGCTCGTCACCGAAACGCAGCTTGCCGAAGCCCGCCGCAATCCGGCGCTGGTCCAGGGGCGCCCGCTGCACCTGGTGCTTTCCGATCTGGGGCTGGTCGACGAAATCACGGCGCTGCAAACTCTGGCCGAGGCGCTGGGCATGGCATTCGTCGATCTGGCCAATATGCAGATTGACCCGGCCGTGCTGAAGTCCGTGCCGGCCAAGGTGATCTATAAGAAGGCCGTATTTCCGATCGCCCGATCCAACGGCACGATTCGAGTCGCGACGAGCGATCCGTTTGATGTCTATGCCCTCGACGAACTGCAGGCCCTGACCGGTATGCACGTCGAGCCGGTACTGGCCAGTGCCCGCGAGATCGACCGCCTGGTGAAGCAGCACTTCGGCGTGGGTGGCGAAACGGTCGAGCAACTGGTCGCGGAACGCGAAGACCTGGAAATCCTGGACCAGCCGGAATCGCTCGAGGGCGAACTGGCTGCCGAGGCTCAGGAAGCGTCGGTCGTCCGGCTCGTGAACGAAATCCTGCTGGAGGCGATTGAGCAGCGGGCGAGCGACGTTCACATCGAGCAGCACGAAACGGGAATGAAAATTCGCTATCGAGTGGACGGCATGCTGGGCCGCCAGCCCATGCCGCCCGAGATCGATCGGTTCCGCAACGCGATCATCAGCCGATTGAAGATCATGGCCCGGCTGAATATTGCGGAGAAACGCTTGCCGCAAGACGGACGCATCAAGGTGCGACTGCACGGTCGCGAGATCGATGTCCGCGTTTCGGTCATTCCCATGCTGCACGGCGAGGGGATGGTCATGCGACTGCTCGACAAGGGCGGCGGGCAGTTCGACCTGCGCCGCCTTGGCATGGCCGAAGACACCTACGCCAGGTTCCAGAACCTCATCCAGCGGCCGCATGGAATTCTGCTCGTGACCGGCCCGACCGGCAGCGGCAAAACAACCACACTTTACAGCGCACTACGAGAGATACTCGACGAGACCATCAAGATTGTGACGGTTGAAGACCCCGTCGAGTATCAATTGGAAGGCATCAATCAGATCCAGGTACACACGCGGATCGGTCTCTCGTTTGCCACCGGGCTCCGCAGTATCTTGCGGCACGACCCCGACGTGATCCTGGTCGGCGAGGTCCGCGATCTCGAAACCGCCGAAACGGCCATCCAGGCGTCGCTCACCGGCCACCTCGTCTTCAGCACCCTGCACACCAACGATGCTCCGAGCGCGTTCGTGCGGTTGATTGATATGGGAATCGAGCCCTATCTGGTTGCCAGCACGGTCGAGGCGGTGATGGCCCAGCGGCTCGTGCGGTCCATTTGCTCGAGTTGTAAGGTGCAATATCGGCCCGACCCCGACGACCTGCCGCCCGACTTGCCGCGACCGCCGGGCGAACTGGTCTTGTGGCGCGGCACCGGCTGCCGGGCCTGCCGCAACGTCGGATATCTGGGACGGCTCGGAATCTTCGAATTGCTGGTCGCCAACGATAAGATTCGCCACATGACGGTGGAACGAACCGGCTCGACGTTTATCTTGAAGCAGGCGCTGGATGACGGCATGATCACGTTGCGCCAGGACGGCTGGCGCAAGGTGCTGGCTGGCCAGACGACAGTTTCTGAAGTTTTGCGTGTTACCAAGGGCGACTTGGGCTAACATAGGCCCGAAGTTTGGTGCGTACTGAGTTTCAGAGTGAGCACGGCCCACCAATTTGGATGAGTCGCTTGTTTCGGTTGGTGGTCAGTGTCCGCCCTAAAACGACAAACATTTTTGAAAGGTGGTGTGAACCATGTTGCGACGCACAGTTTTACTCAGCGGGTGTGTGCTCGTCGTCTTGGCCTCGCTGACCCAGGCCCAGGAACGACGCGGCGGACAAGGCGGCTTCTTCGGTGGCGGTGGATTCTTCGGCGGTGGCGGAGCCGGAGCGGACATTCTCGGCATTGCCGAGGTCCAAAAGGAATTGGTCATCTCGGATGAACAGAAAGGACTGATCGACGACATGGTCGCCGATCTGCGCGAGCAGCAACGGGGCCTATTCGCCGGCGGATTCAATCGCGAGGAATTTCAGAATCTCAGCGACGAGGAACGCCGCAAGCGCGGTGAGGAGCTTGGCAAGAAATTCGCGGAGATTGGAAAGAAATCCGACGAAATGGTGGGAATGATCCTCGAACCCAAACAGGTCGAACGGTACCAGCAACTGCGTCTGCAGCGTGAAGGGGTTTTCGCCCTGATGCGCGACGATATCGCGAAGAAACTCGATCTGAGCGACGAACAGCGACAGAAGCACCAGAAGGTTCGCGAAGAGTTCATGCCGCGTCCCGGCCAGGCACCTCAAGGCGGCTTCAACGCTCAAAACTTCCAGGACCTTTCGGAGGAAGAACGGCGTGCGGCATTTACCAAAATGCGCGAAGAAAACGAAAAACGAATGGAGAAATACCGCAGTGACCTTCTGGCCGTCCTGACCGCCGATCAGAAGGCATCCTGGGACAAGATGCTCGGCAAGAAGTTTGATTTCCCGCCCCCCCAATTCGGGGGACCAGGTGGCGGACGCCGGCCAGGTGGCGGTGACGAGCAACCTCGCCGCAAATCGGAAACTAAGAAAGGTGGCGAATAGTCTTCTCGCCAAACTTCACCAAGGTCGCTCATTAAGAAGCTTGCTCGGGCCAAGTTGCCCGAGCAAGTTTATTTTTTGCAACACCGTCGCGAAATCCGTTTCCCTAATCCAATTTGCACGTCGCGCCGCCTTTGCAGCTTGATATCGGCGCCGCTTCTGGCCAAGATGGATGCCGTGTCCTGGCACCCGACCCGCCAGTTTCGACACGGAGCCAGAGGGTGACTCATGAGTCGTTCCCAACGCACTATCGTCGTCTGCGCGGTCTGCGTGTTCAGCCTGGCCTTTCTTCACCGCCTCTCTGCTCAAGAGTCCGCAATTGAGGTCAAGCGGAGGGAGTTCCTGGAAAAGGCGGCCGCGACGGGTCAAGTCCCGCCCGGTGTACCGCCACAGGCTGGCCAGCCTCCCAAAGAAGGCGAAAAGCCCGGTGCACCGGGAGCCACTCCGGGTAAGACCGACGCCAAGCCGGGCGAAAAAGCCGCGGAGCCGGCGCGGCCCCGACGTAAACCGAAAGATGCGGCCAACCCGGACGAACTCAAGGTACGTCCCGGCACCGATGGTCGCGTCTCGTTTACTTTCAAAGGACAGGACTGGGAAGATGTTCTCGAATGGCTCGCCGATATCTCGGACATGAGTCTGCAGATGGAAGAAGTCCCGACCGGGTTCCTCAATCTCACCAGCCGTGGCCGCTACACCGTTGAGAAAGTTCAGGACTTGTTCAACTCCGCTCTCATCAACAAGGGCTACACGCTGCTGCGCAACGGCGAGGTGCTGCTGGTTTCGAAGCTGGACAAACTCGACAAGAGCCTCGTGCCCCGCGTGGACCCCGAGGATTTGGACCAGCGCGGCACCTACGAGTTTGTCAAATGCTTCTTCGACTTGAATGCACTGGTTGCAGACAACATCGCCGCCGAACTGCAGCCGATGCTCAGCCCGCACGGCAAGATCACGGCCCTGAAGACAACCAACCGGCTGGACATCGTCGAGACTGGCGGGAACATGCGGCGCATCCGCGATTTTCTGGCCGAGGAGCAATCGGATCGCGGCAAGGAAAACGTGCTTCGCGAGTTCAAGCTCAAGTTCGTTCGCGCAACCGAAGTGTACGAAACGCTGCACACGATCCTCGGCGTCAAGAAGCCCGGACCGACGGTCGCCCTGACGCCGGAACAAATCGGTCAGATGCAGCAGCAGTTCATGCAGGCAGCCCAGCAGGCCGCGCAACAGGCGGCCAAGGGAGCCGCGGGCAAGCAGGAGACGTCGGTTTTTCTGGCCATCAATAAGAACGAAAACAGCATCTTGGCCAACGCTCCGGCCGATAAAATGACCATCATCGAGCAGGCGGTCAAGGCGATGGACATTGCGAGGAACCAGTCGGGCTCCATGCTGTCGAACTTGCCGCGGCTACGCAGCTACAAACTCTCTTCGGTGGATCCCGCCGCGCTAGTCAAAGTGCTCGATGACCTGGGCAATCTCGATCCGCAGACTCGGCTGGAAGTTGACATGCGCAGCCGGTCGATCATCGCGTTCGCCACGCCGATCGACCATGTGACGATCCAGGCGATGGTGGACAAGATCGATGGCACCGGCCGCAAGTTTGAGGTGATTCAGCTTTATGCGCTGGATGCCGAGATGGTCGCCGGCTCGATCGAGTTCCTCATGCGCGGGCCGCAGGAAAAGCAGGGCAGCAACTACAATCCGTTCTATTACGACTTCGGCTACAGTTCTTCGCGGTCGCGGCAGCCGGAAAGAGACCCCTCTGACGTGTTGCAAGTCGAGGCCGACACGGAGCGTAACCGGCTGCTGATTCGCGCGACGGATTCCGAGATGAAGGAAATCCGTCAGTTGTTGGCCAAACTCGGCGAACTGCCAGAAGACGACCGTGGTCGCCAGACGATGCGGGTGCTCCCGATGTCGCCCGGCGACATGCAGAAACTGATCGAACGCATCCAAAACACATGGCCGTCGATTGCCCCGAACCCGCTGAAGATTTCGCCGGTTGAAACGCCTGGCGAGGACAGCACGGAAGAGAACGGTGAAAGTCCAACCCGCCGACCGCCGGCGCTGAAGAAAGCGGGCTTGGACAGGTCAGCGCCATCGCAGTCGCAAGAGCCAAATGAACCGTCCGTTGCCCGTCGGCCACTGGCCCTTTCATCCAACCGGGCGCCGGCCGCTGATTTTGAACTCGCGATTTCGGGGAACGAACAGGATCTACCTGTGGCCCAGCCGGATGAGCCGCAAGAACCACCGGTACCGCCGTTGCGACGCAGGTTGCAGCGGCCTGAGACCCCGCCAGGGTCACCGCCGATCGCCATCACTCCCGGTCCGCACGGCCTGGTAATTTCTTCTGATGACGTGGAAGCTCTCGACCAACTCGAACGCATCATCGGCGAACTGGTTCCGACGCAGCGCATCAGTTCCAAATTGTTCTACCTGAAAAACAGCTACTGCAAAGACGTTTCCTACGTGCTCGAAGACATCTTCAAAGAAGACGATGGTTCGCGCAAGCCGAACCCATACTTCGACGACATGTATTACTACTATCGGTTTGGCCCTGGCTCGCGCGACTCATCCAAAGATCGCGGACGGCTGTCGAAGCGAAAGAAACTCAAATTCATTCCCGAAACGGCCACGAACACGATCCTCGTCCAAGGGGCGGACGCCGGGCAGTTGGCCGAAATCGAACGGCTGATCAAGATTTACGACGAGGGAATCAAACCGGATTCCAACGCTGTGCGGGAAACAAAAAGGTTCTCATTCCAATTCACGACCGCCAGAGAAGTTTCCGAAGTGATCAAGGACGTGTACCGCGACTTGCTCAGCCCCAACGATAAGGCCATGGCCAAGAACCCGCAGCAACAGCAGCAAGAACAAAACAAGTCACTCTACAGCTACACTTACATTTTCGGCGACACGTCCAAAGAGGACGCCATCAAGTTCAAAGGGCCGATTTCCATGGGCGTGGACGATCGCTCAAACACCTTGATCGTATCGGCCCGCAAAGATCTGATGAAAGTCATCGGCCAACTTGTGGACGAACTCGACCGGTCGGCACAGGAATCACGCGGTGTGGTCAATGTGTTAAGACTGGGGAATTCAATCGACCCTAGCCAGGTGCAAAAGGCGTTGTCCGGCGTCGGCAAAGCTCCCAGCCACAGCACGAACGGACAGGGCCCGGAGGTTCCTGCAGGGAAGCCGCAGGGACAGCCGATAGAACCACAGGTCAACAGATCCTACGTCTATCCCCAATAATCGGCGGGCTGAGTATTTTCGAGCGACGGGCCGGCCAATGGCGCTAATGTCTGTGTGGAGATGCCCGCTGGTCGTGGCTATAATGGACTCGCGAACGTCATACAGTTGTGGTTGTTCATCTCCGCCGACCCCAGGGCACGCCCGATTCGCCGCTCGCCACGGAATTCCGGCCGCGCGATCGGCTTGCTGACGCGACCAATTTGAATCGCCAAATTCGCCCCTAATGGAGACGGCTAGCTGACATGGCTTCGTTTGAGTATGTAGCCAGAAAAACCGCCGGCGATCTGGTGACCGGCGTGCTCGAGGCGGCCAGCCAGCGCGAGGTGCTGCAAAAACTGGCCGACGAGCGATTGTTCGCCGTCCGAATCGCCGAAGCGAAGGCGGCACCGATGGTCCGGCTGTCGCAGCGAAGCGTTCGTGCCCGACATGTCTCGACGATGTACGGCCAGCTTTCCGACCTGTTGCGCTCCGGTGTGCCTCTCCTGAAGAGTTTGGAGATTCTTGAGCGGCAGAGTTCCAGCCCTGCCCTGGTTGCGGTACTCACTCTCCTGCGGGCCGACGTCGCCGATGGCACGAGCTTGGCCGATGCCATGGCTCGGCACCCGCGGGTGTTCAGCGAACTGGCCACGAGCATGGTGCGGGCCGGACAAGAAGGCGGGTTTCTCGAAGACGTGTTGCGGCGTATCGCCGAATTCACGGACCATCAGGAAGATCTGAAATCGCGTGTCGCCGGGGCGCTCGCCTACCCGGTCTTCCTGCTCGGCGTGACGTTCTTCGTGCTGACCATGATGCTCACGTACTTTGTGCCGCGGTTCGAGCCGATCTTCGCCCGCATGCGCGAGCAGAACAAGTTGCCCGGCTTGACCGAAGCGCTGCTCACCTCCAGCGCGTTTGTACAGCAGCATTACATCTTGCTCCTGATTGGGCTCGTACTCCTGGTTTCGTTCATCGCATCGATCTTCAAAAGCGATCAAGGTCGGATGTACGTCGATCGCTTCAAGCTGTGGATGCCCGGCATGCGAAACATCTGGCGCGGGCTGGCGATCGCCCGGTTCAGCCGCATCCTGGGCACCATGCTGGCCAACGGCATCCCCATCTTGTCGGCACTCAGAATTTCCAAGGACTCAACGGGGAACCGAATTTTGGCCAGCGCGATTGACAGGGCCGCCGACAATGTATCGGCGGGAGCGTCTCTGGCCGCGCCGCTGCGTGCGTCCGGCAAGTTTCCCGGTGACGTGGTCGAGATGATTGCGGTCGGCGAGGAATCCAATAATCTCGACAAGGTGCTCGTGGGGATCGCCGACGCCACCGAGCGACGCACAACTCGTCAAATCGACTTGATGGTTCGGTTGCTCGAACCGATATTGCTGCTACTCATGGCCGGGCTCACGCTGATCGTGATCGCGTCCATTTTGCTTCCGGTGTTCAAGATGAGTCAGTTACTGTGACCATTCGAGGGCTCACGGCACTTGAGTGCCCAGGCACGATTTGGAGGAACATGCACATGAAACGCTCAATGAATCGTCGACTCGCATTCACGCTGCTCGAAGTGCTGCTGGTGCTGATCATCATCGGTCTCTTGGTGGGACTGGTGGCCCCGCAGATTTTCGGCATGCGCGAAAAGGCCAACGTGGACGCCACGCGCAGCCAGATTGGCCTGATTTACAACGCCTGCGATTACTTTCAAATCACCATGAACGATAATCCCGCCAGCCTGAATCAGCTCGTGGAGAACCCGGGCGTGGGCAGCAAGTGGGCGGGGCCGTATCTGAAGGACGGCCGGCTTCCCAAAGATGCATGGAACCAGGATTTCGTGTACGAACCGCAGCCGGCCGGCACCAAGCCCGTCATTTATTCGGTCGGTCGCGATGGCCAGGCCGGCACGGCCGACGATGTCCATCTCGAAGAGACTCAATAGAACTACGGACCGTTTGGTGGGTGGTGAGCGAAATGAAGACGAGATTGCGGATTGTGGATTGCGCATTGCGGATTGAAGAGATCCCGCGCGTCAAAGTGCAGTCCTCAACCCGCAATGCACAAGCCGCAACTCCTCGTGGTTTTTCGCTGCTCGAAATCATCCTCGTTATGGTTCTGATCGGCATTGCGGCGGCGATTGCGGTGCCGGCAGTCAATTCGGCGTTTGTGATTTACCACTTGGAACGTGGTGCGGAGGATTTTCAATATCGCATTTCGCACACGCGGCTCCAGGCGATGGAGACCGGCGTGCCGTACGCCTTCACGTTTCGCCCAGAGAGCGACCAGTTCATAGTTTGGGCCTGTGAGCCGCTCAATTTGAACGCCGCCCAGAGTGGTACCGGCACGATTTCAACGGCGGTGGCCGGCGCGGTGGCCTCGGGTGACGCCTATGACCGGCACTATTTCACGCTGAACGACAAGCCGGAAAATCAGGAGTTCCGATTTCTCACGGCGTCGCTCGATGAATCCCTGGCGTCCATGAGTCTGAGTCACGAAGGGCGAATTGGCCAGGTCGGCGGCACTTCGGGCGATTCGGTCGCGGCGAGCAGTATTCTGTCGCAACGCAAACTCGGCCTCGTGGCCCCATCGATCCGAAGCATGGCCGCCCTTCAGATTCCCGGCTTGCAGCTTGGCGATGTGGTCGAGCCGGTAGTTTTCGAGCCTGACGGAACGGCCGACCGTGACGTGATCATTCGGATCGCCGACCGCACGAACCGTTACGTCGAGCTGACGATCCACTCGCTGACCGGCGCCATTACCGTTTCCAATGTCTTGTCGCCCGATGATTTCCCGACTTCCGGTCAATCCGCGACCACGGTAGTGCAGCAGCGAACCAATTTTGTCACGCCAAGTCGCAGCCGGGAAATACGCCAGGGGATCGGGGGTGGACAATGATCCACACACTCTTGAATCGTTCGCTCCGGCACGGCCTGACGCTGTTGGAAGTCATCCTTGCGCTGGCAATTTTCGTGGGCTCCGTCGCCGTCGTCTCGAAGTTGGTGGAGATTGGCGTGCGTGCCTCGCAATACGCTCAACTCAATACCCGCGCCGTTGTGTTGGCCGAATCAAAGATGGGCGAAATCGTCGCTGGAATACTGTCGCTCGACAGCGCCACTGGCGACACCTTCACCGAAGACCCTGCATGGCAATGGGAGCTGGCAACTTCCGACGGACCTGTGGACGGTTTGAAGTGGGTTAGCATAACGGTATGGCCGTCGTCCACCGGCGAACTGGCCAGCAATCGCGAACGAATCGAGTTCACTCTGAGCCGCTGGCTGCTCGATCCCACCTACATGGCCGATTTGGACCTGGCCGCCAACGAGGCAAGCGAAGCCGCGAGCAGCACGACCGGAACTGGAACCAGCACGACTGGCACGAGTAGGTGACATGAACCTCCGAAAAGCAAACCTTGAGAACGCACGTCGCAACTGCTGCGGGTTCACTTTGCTCGAAGTTTTGCTCGCGATGTCGTTGTCGATGATGCTCTTGGCGGCACTGTACACGGCGATCCAGCTTCATCTAAAGTTCGCCCAGCGCGGGCCGGAGCAGGTTCGCAGGATGCAGTTGGCTCGCGCGATCGTGGCACGAATCGCCCGCGACGTTCGTGCAATCGTTCCGTATTCGGCACCACCCGATCAATCCTCAAGCAGCACGACCGCTGACTCCGCCGCGACAGGTGCCACCACCAGTACCACTACTTCAACCGGGTCGGCCACGACCGGTGGGACTGGTTCAACGACGGCTACGACCGAAACCGACGCGAGCCTGACATCGGACCAGACTATCTTTGGAGTTCTCGGCGGCACCGATTGGTTGCAGTTTTACATCGGAGAGTCTTTGCCCAATCTCGACGACACGGAACTGGCGATGTCGAGCGGTTCCGTCGCGCAGGTCTCGAATATCCAGCGAATCACCTATGCCCTGACGGTCCTGAACACGCAGCAAGACGCCCAGGGCCGTATCCAGCGGTTGGCCTTGGTCCGTTCCCAGGTAGCGGCCGTCGGCGCGGAACGGCTCGATAGCGGCGGGGACGATGCGGATTTTCGGGCCACCACAGAATACCTGTGCGACAACCTGGCCATGGTTCAGTTTCAGTATTGGGACGATTATTCCGGCACGTGGCTAGACAGTTGGGGGGTCGATATCCCGATCGCCCCGCCGCGAGCCATCAAGGTTTTCATCAGCCTGCTCACGCCCGACGAATACCTCGAATCGGAACTCGGCCTGGCGGGAAGCCAATCCACCTGGCAGCCGAACTACCAGTTGATCATCCCGGTGCCGGCCTGGAGCCCGGACGTGGAAACCGGCAGCATGGGAAGCGAAACGACGGGAGGATGAACGTGCGATTTTTGATTTTTGATTTGCGATTTTTGATTGCCGATCGGCCAACGCGCATCGGACAATGCTGCGGCCCACGCGCTGCAACAATCAACAATCAACAATCAAAAATCACAAATCCGCGCGGTGTCGTACTGCTTGTAGTCCTGATCGTGGTGGCGATGCTCGCGCTCGGGGCCTACAGCTTCACGCAACTCATGAATGTCGAGGCCCGTGGTGCACAAAGTTACGGCCGGCTGGTCCAGGCTCGTGAGGCGGCCGATTCCGGAGTGCACTTTGTCGCCGCGATTTTGATGGACCAGAAACTGAACGGAATGCTTGGTTCCGATGTGTACGACGCATCGGGCATGCTGCACGGTCAAGTGGTGACCGACGAGTCGGCGGGCACGCCGCGGCTCCGCTGTCGATTCAGTGCGGTCGCCCCGCTGGAGGCAGTCGATGGATCTGATTCGGTGCGATTCGGCCTCACGGACGAAGCGGGCAAGATCAATTTGAATACGGTCCTGCAGATGTTGCAGACTCAGGGTGGCGGGTCCGGAGGAGGCACGAGCGGCGGTGGCGGCACGGGAACGGGCGGCGGTACAGGCTCGGAGGCCACGAACCCACTGCTCTATTTGCCCAACATGACTCCGGAAATCGCCGACGCGATTCTCGATTGGATCGATGAAGATGATACGGCTCGCGACTATGGGGCCGAGAGCGAATATTATCAGTCGCTCAACCCGCCCTACTTGCCACGCAACGGCCCGATAAGTTCGCTCGACGAGCTTCTGCTGGTTGCCGGCGTCACACCGCGATTGCTCTACGGCGAAGACGCCAACCGCAACGGCGTGCTCGATCCGAACGAAGACGACGGCGACCTGAGTAATCCCAGCGACGACAGCAGCGGCACGCTCGATCGCGGCTGGCTCCCCTACCTCACGCTGTACAGTCGGGAACAGAACACCGATCTTTGGGGCACCGCGCGGATTAACCTGAACTCCAACGACCTGCAGGCCCTGTACGATGAACTAGCCGCCGACGAAGATTTCGGTGAGGACAAGGCCAAGTTTATCATCGCCTATCGGCTAACCGACCCAGCCAGCTCGGGGCAACAAGGTCAGCAACAATCACAGCAGCAAGGTCAGTCACAACAGGGCCAGCAAGGGACATCACAACAGACCGGACAAGACAGCCGCTCGACGGGCCAACAACAAAACTCGCAATCGACCGGCCAACAATCGACCGGCCAAC
>Ga0247727_10005271_pt1 | contig 26480 bp, 8 predicted proteins | sample WisWelCaveWW1625_FD_202498 | JGI IMG/M metagenome (GOLD analysis project Ga0247727, IMG submission 202498) | Biofilm microbial communities from Wishing Well Cave, Virginia, United States - WW16-25 | ecosystem: Environmental > Aquatic > Deep subsurface > Groundwater > Cave microbial mat | place...
TAATACATTTTTATGTCAAAGTCAACAACCAGGTTGTTACTACAAATTTGCTATTTTGTGTCATAAATTATCCATTTCGTGCCTAACCGACCCCCCGATTCGGGGAGGAAGTGTCAAGGCTGGGTTTAAGGATGAATCTTTTTCCAATTTATCATCCTTCCTCGTTCCGGCAGGCACATCGGCGGATTTATTGAAAATCATTATCGTGTCTTTAGTCTTTTTAGCCGGGTCGGTCTCTTGGTTTGGTTGGGCAAACAAGTCAATCCGGGTTAAGGCAATGGGCTTGTTGTCCTTGCTCCAAAACGGATAATGTTCTTCCCGCAGATTGAACGCCAGTTCGGCGGGCGAAGTTGCAGAGACATTCTGAACGTTTTTGAACTTCGCCCACTCGCTCGGAAACTCATGCCGCATGGAGAAAAGCCGCACCGAACCCGCCGCTTGCGCCGCTTCAATGGCATCCTTTAGATTCACCACTGCGCCTTTGCGCAGCAGCCCGCCGCCTTCCCGCGCGGTATAGCGGAGGTGCAGGATGACATCGCTGATGGTGTCGTAGTCGAACTGGCGCACATCGGCGGGCAATTCCAACTGCCACTCGGTGACAACACCCGACAACTCGAATGGGAGGAAACGTTCGCCACGGTTGTCGTCTTGACTCCTGGAAACTTCAACTGCCTTTTGCTATTCCGTGTGTGGCAAAAGCAAGTGCGCTGCCAGGCCTACTCTACCAAATAATGGCAGAGAATCAAAATATCTTCGAGAGCAGCCTGGGCAACGGCAGCTTTTTCACCTGACAGCGTCCAGATGCCAAGTCCCTTGGGACTCGAATATACCTCCTCGGTTTGGGGTAACTTGGCGTGAGGCCAATATCCAAGCAGCGCGTTTTTATTGAGCGTCACCGCCTCCGCCGCCTCGGTCTCGCCCGGTGGCTTGAGAGACAAGACAAGGGGCGTGTTGTATGTGGCGTCCTCTTTGAGCCGCAGCACGAGTTGTGCTTTCGATATCTGAATGTTTTTGCCTCGGAACTGGAAGGGAAACCGCTCCGGCGTGAGCTCAAATTCCAACGTTTGGCTGGTGGCCGTATCGGTTGGATGCAGGAATCGGTGCCACTCGCTGGGGAAATCGTGCCTGGCGCTGAACAGTCGCACGCCCACTTTGGGCAGCGTTTTAATGACTTCGTTTGTGACCTGGTTTCGCAACGTTTCGCCACCCTCGCGCGCGGTGTACCTGACGTGAAGGATCACGTCGGAAATGGTATCGAAGTCGAAGTGGTTGGAATCTTGTGGCAACTGGAGGCGCCAACGGCTGATGGCGCCCGCCCCTTCGAATGGCAGATAACGCTCATCACGAAAATTCACCTCGAACATGCCAGCGTCGTTCTGCGCGGTGCTGGTCACGATTGACTGGATGGCGCCGACATTATCTTCGAAACGAGAATCCTCGCTCCCCGTCCTGGCATATCCGCTCGTCGCCACCGGACTTTTTCGGACTGAATTTCGCAACAGGGTGAGCGTGCAGTTTATCCCGGTGTACGGGCCGACGACGCACGGAATGCTCAGGCTGACGGATTTCAGCCGGCGCATGTAGTGACCGGGATAATCAACGTCAAAAAGCGTCTCCGTCAATTCGATAAAACAATCGCCAGCCGCTTTCAATTTCACCAGCGCGATGGGGTCCAACAGCGTCAGCGAAATATGCCTGGTGATCTCGTATTCGCGCTTGTTCTGGTCAAGGTACGCCAGATCCATCCGTTTCAAATCATAGTGCAGTTTCTCGCCAGCCAGCAAGCCCTTCTTCAAGCTATCCCAGTAGCCGAAGTCAATGAAGGTTGCGGTTGAGTCACCCAGCTCGTAACGAAATGCTCGCTCGGCCCGCTTGGCAATGTCGTAGGCAAGTTGGTAGCTTTGGAAATAGACGGCTGAGATCTGCGCGACCATCCAGTCATACAGCTCGCGATTGGTAAACTTGTTCCGCATGAACTCGTCGTCGGCTTTCGCGTTTTCAATCTGGAGATCGTGATTGCGCAGCTCGTGTTCAGCAATCGCCACGCGGATGTCAGCGGCGATAATTTGTTGATCGATCTGCGGCAATTCTTTGGTAGCAAGCTCTGCCTGGTGTTCCCAATCGTCCTTTCGCCTGTCGTATCCGCCGATGATGGAGGCCATTGTTCCCTGGTGGGTGTGGATGGCGGCGAGGAGCGACATGGCACGGCTATAAAATTGTAGGGCACCGGAAATCTCATGACCGCCAAATTCGGCATCCACGGCAGGGCTCCCAAAGGCGCCATGAACACCAATTTTGAATTGTGGGATCAAGGCCGCTGCGCCAGCAGCGATGTCTAGTGCTTGCCCAATGGTCTGAAAGATGAAAGCCGCCTCCAACTTGGCGAGGTGCTCCTTCTCTTTGGGATTCATGTAAGGCCGGGTCGAGTAATACGTCTGCCGGGCTTCGGTTACCTTGCGGCCTTTACGCAGGGCTTCTGCCTGGGCCCTGGCTTCTTTGATCTGCTGTTCTCTGACTTGGCGGCTAGCGTTCAACAGCCGGATTTCGTGACTCGACCGTAGCCGCGACAACTCCTCAGCATCCCTTTTCTCAAGTGCCGAGAGCAGCGCAGCGCCAAGCGACTTGAGCTCGGCGCAGAGCTCGGTGGCTTTTTGTATCATGGTCGAGAACCGGTAATGAGGCAGTGAGGCGCTCGACATGGCGTTGAGCGCAACGTCGATGCTGACGCCAGCCGCTGCCGCCCTGACTAACAGCCCCGGCTCAATGGGAGGCGCAAAGAGGGGAAGTTGTCGTACCACGCCTTCAATATTCATGCAGTGCCGAATCTTGAACAGCCGATCCTCGACGAGGTCCCAATATCTGAGCAACTTCTCGTTCCTCGGAATGCAGAAATACAATGTCTGTCCCAATATAGCGGCAGGCGAAGGTACCATGTCCGGCGTAGAAGCAGAGGGGGAAATCGATGGCGCCGGCAAGCGATTCTCGATCTCGATGAGGGCATTGGAAAACTTATCAAGATCGGGCTTCAGATCGTGAAACGATTTGGCCGCCGTCACGCCGCGGGGCGGGATGTTCTCCGGACGCTTGCCGAGAATTTCCGCAGCGAGAATGTAAAGCTGAGTTGCCTCGTTGATCGATTCTATCGTATCGCGGCGGAATAACTGATCACCCCACGCGATCAGGTTGTCGATATACTTCATTACCACGGCCTTCTGATAGGCACTAATCCGGAGCCGGGCGAGGGCATGAGGGTTGAAAGGATTCTTGCGCCACTGATCTATTTGGCACTCGAATCGTTCTTTTTTTGCGCGCAGGACCGGATCGGTTCCATCATAACTGAGCAGTTTGAGCAAGTCCTGAATAAGCTCATCTGTGGTGTTCTCAAAGAAGGGCCGAGTCCGCCAATATTTCCTGGGGGGAGGGTAAGACGATCGGTCCGTCGGATCGAAAATATAGTGGAACCATTTTTGAGCTTCCGCGAAGCGCTGGTTTTGGCTCAAGCGGTTGGCAATGAGGAAAAGCGCGTGGAAAAACAGTTCCCAGTTGTACAAAGAATAGGCGCGGCCGTATTCAAAATCAACTTCTTCGCCTGGGAAGGGAGTATCCACCACGTTCTCGTACGGATCATAGACGGTCTTAAAGTTGAACTTCTCGTATGCTGCCACGAGAAACTCCGGGGCCGTGGGCTCCACCTGCAACTTCCGCTGGAGCAAGCCATCAATGCCAAACCGGTTGAGTTCGCGGCGAAATAGTTTCACAAACGGATGGTAGAATGGCTCAAAGCGATAGTGCGGCTCAAACAACCGGGGGTGGCCGACGATGCCTCCACTGGTACCGTACGCACTTTGAACACCACCACTGATACCGGATGCAGCTTGCAAACCGGTCGCTCCAATGGCCGAACCCTCACTGCCGGCAAATGCAGCCATTTCCGTGATCTCCGTGGACCCGAGCGCGGCAGGAGTCATGGACATCATTATACTGCGGGACCCCTGCATGGGCATTTCTGCCGTATGTATCGCTTGCATGCTTGTTCCACCCAAAGGATTCCCTGATATCTCTCCGATGTTCCTTTCAAACATTCGCATTTCGCTTAAACGTGGGCCACTCATACTTATATGAGGAGCAAGAGCGGTGCCGGCTTGCACGGGAAAGGACGACTCTCCTATTGCTACCTCGACCGGATTGATCAGAGGACCAAGTGGATCTGGCAGTGGCCCAACCGGAAACTTTTCCACCTCTACGAAGCCTCGCCAGATAGTATGCCACTTGTCGGCCACCTCAATGTACGTGTTATCTATTTCCCACGGGCTCTGCCAATCGTAGACAGGCCTAGTCCTACCCTTGGGTACCACAAAGAAAGTTCTAGTGTTGTCTTGATAGAAAAACGGTTCACTAGAATCGAAGCGTGCCAGTTGGTGCAGGTAGGCAAGATTGAACTGACCGGGCGTCAACCGAAGAGTGGCCACGGTCGGCAATGGTTGAGGTGTAATCGTCCCCTGCCCCTCAAGTGGGTTTTTGTAGGGAAGAGTGAGTGGGTTATCTCCAAGATCTTCGGCGTACGTTTGATAGGCGACGTGAGTGTTCAGCGGCAGGCTTAGCCAAGAGCCAAAGATATATGATACCCAGATACCATGCTGGGTGACCGTTCCATCGCTACCCGAGAAACGAAATGCGGGTGGGATGGCATATTGATCCCCCAACCCTCCAAAGTGCTCCGTACCGCGAATCAGGAGATCTCCAGTCCGATCTTCGACTGCAGCCTTGAAAAAGAAATTTTCCTTTGATGCTTTCCTTTGTCCGATGGGATAATAGCGGATCGCCAAATCCGACAACCGCTTCGGGCTCCATTTTTTGTTTCGGTACTCGCTCCAGGCCAGCCGAATGTCGTAGTATCGCCTCGGAGCTTCACCCCCGGTTTTGATTTTGGAATCCACCTCTAATTCCGTCTTTGGTGACGGCTCGTCTGCGCCTTCGACAAACTGCGGCCAGAACAAATATAGGCGGCGGTTGTAAACGATGGGGATCAGGTGGTCGCCTTCGATATCCACCTCGACCTTTTCCCATGCCGTCCACATCCCATCATCGCATCCCGAAGCATTGATCCGCTGGCGATAAAAATACAGATGCGGCGTGCCGCGCGTGCGGGCGAAGACATGCAGAATGTCAATGATCTTGTTGCCTTGTGGCGTGCCGTCATGCGTTTCCACCTGATGATACATCCCGCAAATCTCCAGGCGGGCAACCGTGTCCAAACCTTCGAGGTAGCGCAGATAAGCCGTTTCCGCCGTGTCTGGAGTCACGTCGTTCTGCAACAGATCGCTCTCCAACTCCTTGAACAACGGCGTCTTATCATCGCGCAGCTCGGGCTCGATCCAGTTCTCAGGGCTGATGAAGACTTTGCGATTCGCCTCCCAGACGCGGTAATTCTTCATCCACGACCATTCACGCGCATCTTCCGGCGTCAGGGAAACCTCCGGTTCGAGGTTCATCAGAATCCGTTGCACAAAAAGCTGCACGGCATTTGTCGCTTGAACGATCCGCGAGGTCATCATGCAGGGACTCATTTCCACATCCAGCAGGAAGCGCCCAAATAAGTCGTTGGCGTTTAAGCCGTTGGTGACAGACAGACCCAGCTTTTTCAGCAGTTCCGGATTCGCGAGGATGAAAAAAACCAGCGCCAGGCGCTGCTTGTCGCGCAGGACATTACGGAGTGGCTTGGTAATCTCCAACCACTGTTCATTATCATACTTCGCCTTCGCGGCCTGCTTGATACTCAGCGCGTTCGCTTCGGAAACGTTCGGATTGATCCAATCCCACACTTGCTGTGCCGGCAGACCGAGCCGCTTGAGCATATCCAAAGTGGCCTTCAGCCGGACCAGCGCCCGCTCATCCATGAAGGCATTAGGATAAACGAATTTGAATCGGCTGGATCCAACGAGAAACTCCAGATCAACCTTATTCCAACCGGTCAGCTCGCTGAGCTTGGCAAGAAGTGCGGCGCCGGCAGAGACCGGATCTCCTGTCGCGGAATCAAATGCAATCACCGACTCGAATATCTCAAACAGCGCCGGCTCCATGGAGGGCAGCGCGTCGCGAAGCTCGACGTAATCGCGAAGGCGCTCCCACGCCGCGAATAGCGTCGCCACGGCGCCTTGTGGAGTGATCGGAAGCTCATTCAGGTTCAACCAGCCTCGGGAGGGGCCGCGCGTAAATGCCCAGGCCACTTCGTCCAACGTGAGCTTGAAACGCAAGATGATCCGCGCGATCTTCTCCATCCGCACATACGTGTCGAATTGGGCGATAGCGTTAGCGCGAGTAGGCGGATCAGAGAGATTCGCGAGCGCCAGGAACACCTGCATCGCGGTCTGTGAAGCATCGGCAACCGAGTGTACCCAGTTGCTTAACAATTGCTCGGTGATCGCGCCATCCAGCCGCAAAGCCACGGCCAATTTCTCTTTGACGAACTTCTCGCTGAGCACAGTGTGCAGATGAGGAATGAGCGCCGACAGAATAAAGTTGAATTTTTCTTCCGGCTTCATGAGCGTGGCATCGAGCAATTGCGGAATGGCCTCAGCCGAATCGAGAAATGTCAAATGCTGGGTGAGAAAATTTCTCGGCGCTGTGAACAAGGCGGTAACGGCGGCTTGATAAGCCCCTTCTCCGGAAAGGCCGAGAAGGGTAGCCTTTTCAGCCTGTGTCATAGCGCCGGTAAACTGCAATTCCTTCGCAGCCTCGTCATACTTGATTTTCTCTGCCATCAGTTCCGGGAAGGTGATGGCCGGCAGAGAATCAAGCGGCCCACTGTAGACCGCTGTGCCGGTGAGCATGGAAACGGTTTGTTCAGCCACGCTACTGTCTAAGATGAGAGCGAGCTTCTTTTTCGTCAGTTCACCGGTCGCGTCAGGCGCAATCATATGCTCCTTCCTGATTTTGAGCAGGCCATCACGAATCTCGCCAAGCGCCAGTCTAACCTGTTTCTCCGAAGGGACGTTTCCGGCGCCCGGACGGTCGACATGACGCAGCACATAATCCAATTCGATGATCGTGAAACCGGAGGCTGGGATTTTGCGCGCCTTGTGCATGAACTCAAGTGTAAGCTCAGTGTGTGCCGCATCGAAAGGATCGATTTCTGTCAGTGCCCGCATGGTCAGGAAGTCACGGATCGACAGCTTCAACGCTTTGGCGAACGAGACGATCCGGTAAAGTTTCGTCAGATTGGTCAAGTTCAAATCAACCGAATCCAGTGTGGCCGTAGATTCCGAAGTCGGGCTGGGGAACTCACTGGCGATGATGAGGGAAAGAGCTTCAGCACTAATCCCCAAAGCGGCGATGACTTCCGGCACATGCGAGGCAATCTTCTGCGTCGCATCTGCTAATTCATCTCCGGACGGTTCCCGCAATTGAAAAATGGAGCCAGCCGGATCTAGAACGCTTTTATTCAGGAAAATACGATCGTAGGGAGAGAGATTTTCGGACAACCCCTCCGTCCCATACGTGTGGGTATCCAGCGTCGTTGCCCACCAGCTTGTGATGACATGCAGAGGCGCGTTCAGTTCTTGTTGCAACCGGCGCAGATGGGACAGTTGCCGCAAAAACTGGTTGGAGAGCGCCGGGTTGCCGCTCCGGTCTATTGGGCGCAGCACGGCGATCACCCGGTCGAGATCGCGAATCGTCCAACCGAGCTTGCGCTGCAGCCGCACGAAGCAATGGATGCGGTTGAGCGCTTCCTCGTCGAGATTCGCGATGGTCATCTCTTCGCGGTCGCAGCTTGCATCAGTCGATTCGATTCGTAGATTTCCGTTCGGATCAATGAACCGCGTATCGAGCAGCTCCAAAAGTTCTTTATAGGTGAGTCCCGATCGCTGCTGGAATTCCGGAACCCCGTTTAAGGTTGCCATCCAGTTGCTTGAGTTCGCAAAGCCCCAGAACTCCCAAGCATTGTGAGGGTCCGCGCCGGTGATAATCTCACGTTCGGTGGTCGTCAGTCGCAAATACTCGGTGGCAATATTAACGTCTTTGAGCCTGTCCTCCGGTGCGCCGGTGAAACAGGCTTCCATAATTTGATGGCGTTTCACATCGAGGTGATCGAGGTAAGTGCGGGCCTCTTCCGTCCACAAATGAAAAGGCAGATGCCAAGGATAGACCACGCCGGCAAGAGCAGTGTTATAAACGTCGCTGTAAATATGCTGTGGATGCGCGCTGAGCTCCGCGCTGGTGCCTTTGGTTTCCGTTTGAAATTCTGCAGGACGGGGCGAGGTAGAGCCTTTGAGAATAGCCACCTCCAACACTTCGTTGACCAGATCCACATACGGGACCGGCCTATTGGTGTTCTCGCACGACAGCTTAAGATACTCGATGTCAGGTCGCCGGCTGAGAAAAACGTCCAAACCTGTCTTCCCGGCTGTCAAGGCCGGGCGCTTGTTGAGGAACGCCAGAATATCCACCAGGTAAGCCGCCGGACTGTACACCGACCGGCAATGCTCACACTCGCACAGATCGAGCGAGCCGAAAAGCGTCGTCCAATCCGGAATTTCGGTGACCTCTGAGGGCTGGTCGGTTAGAACCGGCAAAGAGAGCGAATTCATCGTCGCGGCGTATCTGGCAAAGACAGTGACAGCCATCGAGGAAGACAGCGCCGCACGCTCATAAATCCTGGCTGCATTTGCCGCACCGCCGAGTGGCGCACTATATTGCTGCACGAAGCTTGGCTTGCTCATCTGCGCAATCCGGCTGGCGGAATCGAATCCGTTGCTGGCGAGGGTTTCGATATTTCGAACACTGGGTGCGATCTTGAACAGACGTTGCATCATGCTCAGGTCTTCGCGCAACAGGTTGCGATTCATCCCGGCATCAAGCACGGCTTTTTCGGTCAGATATTTGTCAATATTCGCGGAGCCAAACTCAAAGTCAGGATTTTTGTCAAAAAATTTCACCAGGTGCTCTTTGTAAAGCACACCGCCTGGATTTCGCTTGATCCGCCCGGCAATCGCCGCTGTGGGGTAAGCCTCCTGAATCATGTTGGAAATGGTGCGAGCATAATTCCTGGCCTTCTCGCCATCGTTTGCGCCGGGTGTGTTGGGGGACACACTAATCGGCCGCCCATCGACTTGCTTGTTGATTAGCCCTAGCCAGTCCTCTTCAGTCAATCCTGCCAAGTCACGGAACGAGGTGAATGTTCCCGTTTGCTGCAGCCGCTGCAGTTCGCGCACCAGGGGCAAATGATTATTGGTCAGCATCGCCATGCGAATAGAATCCTGGAGGTGATCAACCAGGTTGTCACCAAATTGCGGATTGGCTCGCATGGCCTTCCAGAAACTCGTGATGGGTCCCTCGTGCTGCAAGTACGCGGTCAAGAAGGCCTCCTGCTTGTCGCGTCCAATCATAACGGTACTGAGCAGCCCGCCAAGCGCCGAGGGTTTTCCGTCGCGCGGTCGGGTAATTTGCTTGACGGCCACGTCGTGAAGCTTGTCAGCAACAGGATCAAGCTTCGCTCGTGCAGACGCGGGGATAATGTTGTCGCGAATCGCCCGCTCAAGAATCTCCTGGCGTTCCTGTGGGCTACGAGCAGCTAACGCAGGGAGGCTTCCGGGGAGATGGCTGCGAGTGAAGCCAAAAAACGCTTCGGCGGGTAGGTCGGTTTCCCTGCCAAGCCGAGCGGCTAACACGAACGAGGCGACGCGCTCCGGATCCTGGCCGGTTGTGTTCGCCAGAAATTCGACATTTTCAGTATGAAGGTCAGCGGGATGCATCCCTTGCAGCGCTGGTGCGAGTGCAGCCGCAAGCCGCTCATATTCCGAAGGCGCCTTCCCGTCCGGCGGTGGAATCTGAATATCCAGGGTTTCCTCTGGCTTTGCATGATAAAGGATCGGCGACGCGGCCAGCAGTCGGCCTTCGACGTTGAAGACGCGAACCAAAAAATCCGGCCCCGATTTGTCGTGATTGAGGAAGCGTTCGGTGGCAAAAGTGATCCCATAGTGGCCAGTCTCGTCCGTACGTGCTTCTCCTAGCGGCTCTTCGCTCTGGAGCAACTTCTCGAAAGCGCGCACAATCCCACCACGAAGTGGTGAGCCATCCGGTTGCCGCACCTGGCCTCGCACGGTGAGTGGCGCGTGGCTGACCGAAGGCTTTTCAAAGGAAGGCGCCGACTTTGCAGTCGCTTTTAATGGCATACCGCGCTTTCCTTCAACTTCAAGATCGGTTGCGGTGACGCGGAAAGATGAGTATGATCGCTGGAAATCTTCCGGTGACGGCACCATTCTCCCGGCACAAGCACAGATCGCGAGGTACTCCACTGTGTCACCCACCTGCAAGGGACCAAACCGGGCTTGGAAATACTGGCTCTTTTTCGCAGGATCACTCCTTAGCCATTGCGCTGGGACGCTCTGTTCTGGGCCGTTATTCACCCGGTAGCGCACTTCAACTTTATTGCTCGCATCCGCCGGTTGCACGCCGATAGTGATCGTGGCGGCGCCTGATGGTATGGTCTCGCCCGGCGCCGGCGCGTCGGGCGTCCCATACCACAAGGACATGCCTTGATGCTCGAAACGCATGCTTTGTCTCCTGGTTCGCTCAAACATTAAAATTGAACCTGATAACAGCCGATTCATCCTTCAAGCGCAACGCAAAGCGTTCGTAAACGCGAAACAAATACCGTCCCTGTGGATCCTCTTGCATAAACGCCGTGATCGTATCCATGCCGACAACCAAGTCCATGGTGTTTCCACCAAGAGACACGAGAACGCCGGTTAAGTCAGATAACGTGCCGGTTCCGTAGAAACCGGCCGTAACCAAAGGTTTGATCCGATCGGCGGGCATGATCAATGTGCTTGCCAAGGGGGCGTAGGTATCCGCGTAGGGAATGGTATGAAGGACTAGCGCATAAGGACCGTAATGCCCATTGTTTTGGAGGGCGGCATATCCTTCCGCAACCTTTTCAAAGGTAAGCTCGCCCCATTTTTTCACCCCGGCTGTAAGTGGTGGCACATCAATGATCTGTTTAGCTACATTCAGAAGTCCTTTACCAGAGTCGCCGGATTGATGGCGAACTTGGTTTTTTTTAAACACATCATCCTTGAGCCCTTGGTTTCCTTGAAAGAGCAAGAGATCTTCAGCTTGTGAGAGCAAATTGGTGGCCCGGGTTGCCAGAGTGACGGCCGTCATGATCGCCGGCTCGCGCTCGTATTGCTGGGGCGTCAAGGCAAATTCAACCAGGATTTCCACGAGCGGCGTGATTGCGGCTTCATCGATGGTCAACGGCTGAACGACCGTGGTGGTGTCGGCTGGCACGATAAAGGCGCCTGGCATTGCCATATAGAGTGGAAGGAATTTGGCGGCCACTTTGGTTCGCTTGGCCTCGTCATGAACCGCCTGATCAATGCGGGTCCAAACCTCCGGGCTCCATTCCAGCTTCTGCCGGCCGAGGTTCATTTGATTGGTTTGATTCATTGGGTTTCTCCTTAATAAAATTGTTCAGTTAAAATTGTTCAGTCAGATATTTGATTTTGAGTTCATAGTCTTCGAGCAAAAAATTTTCTGGCGGCATTTGCTTTTTCCTTAATTGTGACCGATATATAACGCCACTTCGTTTTCAGTCGTGAGGGCGGAGCGCATCTGTTCCAGCAAGGCATCCCAATCTCTTGCGCTAAGTGCTTCCGCCAGCGTCACCGTCTGCAAGATGCCCGCGTCCTGCAGAAGCTTGACCGCCTCCCGGGCGTGGTGATCCGCGCCAATGGTCGCCCAGCTCGCGCCAACCGGATCGAGGATGACCAGCTTGCCGAAGTACAGCGCCGCCGCCACCTTCAGCAGCGGAAGCTGCGCGTTGGTGATGGACGCGTAGGGGCATAGTAGCAGAGGTTGTTGCTCGGTCATGGTCTTGATGCTCTCACATAATGGGTTTTGACCACAGTCTGGCGACCGTTCTCTTGCCTCCGCATTAACCCGTCTGACGATCGTGCGAGATTTGACAGGCATGCCATAAAAGACATCCGTCGGCGCGTCAAGAACATCGAGTCGACTTTCACACGCATGGCTTGGACGATGTGCTCATGTCAAAACGCATGCTCACCTTTATTCTGCCCCGTAGTGCCATTGTGATGGGGGCAAGTGTGACTGTCCCTTTGGAGTTGAGTACTGATACCCTGATGGTTTCACTTGCTGACCCATAGCATTTTTCGCGCCACGCATGATGTTTAACATGGTTGGTTGTGTCGAATACACTTCGACTCCAATAACATTCTCAGGACCTAACATACCCTGACTAACACCCATGGTTTCTGCACCTCGCTCAATGCGCAGATTTTTTGGATCAATGGCTTCTTTCAAGCGTGCGAGTGTGCCGGGTTTTAAGTTAAACCTAATAACAACATCGTAGTTACCAATACCTGTCTTCGTTGGATAATTGTAAACATAGAGCTTATTTGGTGACACCCAGGTTACAGGGTAGTGTTCGGATGCTTGAAGCGCACCTTCAGAAAGCGTTGCCTTGGCTTCCTCGAAGCTCATTCTCCTGAATAATTGTTCAGGAGAGCTACGAACCAAGGAAGGGCTTACCGGTAATTCCGCCGTTGCCGCCACCGCAGTCTCCGCGGCGGCTCCGCCAGCGCCGAGAGCTTTTGTGGCCGCTGCGGCACCACCGAGAGCTATCCCCACAGTGCCTAAAGCTGACACAGCGGTTCCGACTCCTTCTCGCCCGACCGCGCGATACTCTCCTTTGTTCCAAGCCTCTTTGGTGCGAGCACCAGTGACCAACATACTATAGAAAGGGTTGAATACGTTGACAGCATTGAGAACTCCACCGCCACCTCCGCCTCCTTCCTCGTAGGCCACCTTCACACTTGTGAACGTTTCTATAGTTTGGTAGACCATTCCGACAGGACCGAGAAGCATGAGAGCGGATGTCTTTGCCAATCCCATCGTGAGGCCCAAAACACCTTCGCCAACTCCTATAGCGACTTGGCCTGAGGCCTCGGCCGCCTCTGCGACCGGTCGGACCGCTTGCTCAAGCTCTCTGTATTGCACGTAGGGTGTCCATGGTCCCGCTTGTCTACCCCTCGCATCAACAAAGTTCGTGGGATTACCTCTTGAATACAAATACAGATTCGGCCCATCTGCCATTCCGGCCGGGTCGCAATTGACCCACCTGCTGATCCACGGCACATAATAACGAGCACCGTGGTAATACAACCCGCTCTCCTCGTCCCGTTCTTTGCCTGTGTAGCGATAGCGCTTGAGCGGTACTTCGATATCATTGCGCACCGCTTGATACGCTGTGCTGCCGTAGGGCGTGTACTCCTCGTAGGAGATGATCTGCGTCTGGTCGTCCACCTCCAGGCTGGCCGAGCCGAGGTGGTTGCCGAACTGGTAGCGGATGAGTTGTTGCGGCGCTGGATCGTTGCCACGGGTGCGCGTCTCTACCAGTGCAATGCGCTGTTTATCGTCCATAATGTGCAGCGTTTCACGCTCCAGCGTAATATCGCCGCTGCCGTCACGCTTGCGGAAGATTTCAAACCCACCGAGATAGATACGTTCTTCCTTCAACCCCGGCGCTTTCTCCCATACCTTGCGCACACGTTGGCCGCTCGCATCGTAAACGTAATAAGCATTACCGCCGCCGCCGAGATTCACTTCGCGCAATTGGTCTTCATAATTCCAATGCATGTTGGGATCAGCAGCTCCGCTCAAGTGTGGCATACGGATCATGTTGCCGTGCGCATCATGCATGTATGATTCAGCGATGCCGCCGACTGTGGTGCTGGTCAACCGATTGTTCTTCAAGGCCGGTTCAATCAAGCTGGTTTCTTCATAAGTGTAGGCGCGTGTCCAAACCGCCTGCCCGGGATTGGGAAGATTGCCCAGCTTATGAATCATGCTGAGAATGTTGCCGACTTCATCGTACGCATATTGCTCAGTGTAGCGCTGCATGGCGTTGCCGTCATGCGGATGCGGCAGGTTCACGCGAAACTCATCGTTCCACGTCGTCTCGGGCTGCGCCTGTTGCCCAATGTGCTCGCGCCCATCAGCGCCAATCAAACGATAGATAGCATCATAAAGATATTCGGAGCTGGGCGAAACCACCTGGTTGTTAAAATAAATCGTCTGCTGCGCCCCGTCGCGGATGGCGGTGATGTTGCCAACAGGATCGTAGGTGTAGAACAAGTCTTGCAGTTTGGAGCTGCCACGCAGCGTTTGAAGATGCGTTAACCGGAACGTCTGATCGTCATAGTCATAAGTCGTGGTCACGCCATTGCCGTACTCAATCAACTCGCGCTGGCCTTTGGCATTGTAATCAATATCGTTCACAAACGTCGTTGCTGCCGCCGTGCCGCGCAGGTTCACTTCCACTCGTTCGAGCAAGTTCGCTTCGTTGTAAGTCGGGCGAATGGCGCTGTTATCCGGGGTGGTGAGCGTGACCGGGCGATTGAGCGCATCATAAGTCGTGCTGCTGGTGAAAGTCTCATTCTCCAAGGCGGGATTTTGCGACCACTCGACCTGATCCTTGTAGTTTTTTAGCAACTGCCGGCTACTCCGCAGCAGATTGCCTTTGAAATCATAAGCTGCATTCGTCACCACGCCCGCGCCATCATATTGCTGATAAATTTTGCCGCGATGATTCTGGGCGCTACCCTGGCCTTCGCCGTATTCCGTCTTCTCCGCGAGCTTTTTGCTCTGTCCTTCATGAACAAACAATCCCGTGGGACGGCGCAAAGCGTCGTAGGTCATACTTCGCATGAAGCCGCGACTATCCCACGCGCGCACCGGCTTGCCCGCCACGTCGTTGAGCATCCACCGCTCGCCCGCCTCCATGCTGGCTTGATGAATTTTGTTGCTCAGCAGGTCATAGTCGTAAAACATGACCACGCGGTCTTTGGCGTCGATCACTTCGCGCTGGTTGCCTTCGATGTCGAGCACAATACGGGTTTCGTATTTGCCTGCTGTCGCGTTGTCCGCAATAGTGAGGAACGTGCGGCCCAATGTGTCGAAGTGTGCAATGGTCGGCGTGTTGGCATGATCGGCAGCTTTCTTTGCGGCGCTTTGCTCTTCACTGCCGAGCGCGCCATTGCTGCGTTGCGCATGCCAAGTGGGAAGATAATCCGCCTCCGGCAATCGCCGGAAGAAATCGCCCGCGTCCGCATCATTTTTCGGATCCAGCAACACGGTGTCATTCACATCCCACGTCTCTTGCCGCCAGGGATCGAACACCACTTTCTCGTAAGTGTGATTGGGATGCAGCGTGGCGACGACGCGCTCCACTGGATCATAGAACAGCGTGGAGCTCACGCCCACTTGCTTGCCGAACTTAAAGTCATGTGTGTTGCTGAAGAACGGCTCGTATTGCTTGACCAGCTTGCCTTTGTTGTTGAAAATCGTCCAGCCGCTGCCCACCCAGCGCGGATCGGTGGGCATGCCGTTCACTTCGCCTGGCTCGGCTTGAATTTTCTTTTGAATCTCGCGGCCAAAGCCGTCGGAAAAATTAAAGCTGACTTGTATCTTTAGCCCCGCTGGCGGCAACGGATCACTCACATGCGTTTCGCGCGCGAGCGTGGCGGCAAAAGTCGGCTGGCCGGTAGAGACAAAGCGATTCACATCATAAATAATGCGCGAGGTGGCATTGCCCAACAAAGTTTCGGCGAGGACGCCTTTTGGATCGGCAAAGAAAGCGTCGATCTCGCTCTGCAATAAATCCGTCTTGAAACTCGCCACTGAATCGCCTTTGTTCTCAGTTGCTTTTCCCATTACCGCCGTGCCCGTAATCATGCCGAGCGCATCAAACGCGACTGCCGCACGATTCTCATTCGGATCGGTGACCAGTTTGGGTTGCAGCACGCAATAGTCGTTTTCGGCTAAAACCACATTCTCAGCCGCGTCTTCGGTTTGCGTGACGAGAAGATCGTAACCATCATACGTCATGCGTGAAAGGTTGCCAAAGGGATCTTGCGCCGCTTGCACGAGATAAAAATGCGCGCGGGCAAACGCAGGGTTTTGCGCAATGGTATTGGGCGCGGGCTTGGGAACCGGCGAGAAGAAAGTGCGGCCCGAAGGAATCCACCACACGCCATCGCCATCCAAATCCTTGTATCCACCCTCAGCGCTCTTCAGCAACGCGGCCAGGTTGGTCTGATCGATTTTGGCCTTGAAGACTTCGAGCAAGCCGGTCGTGAAGGCTTGCTTGTAACTTTCGTAAGGCAAAGCCAACGACTCGACGTCACCCAGTTGAACTCGATCGCTCAAATCGTTTTTGAGATAAAGCGTCCGCACCCGCTCGATCAGCCGTTTTTGCGTTACACCGGTGGCGGGCTTGGTTTCATAAGGAATTTCCGCCGCACTCTGAGCTGCCGTGAGCATGGCCTCGGTCTTATACCTTTCATTTCCGGCGCGGGGCACGCCGGTCAACTCATACGTGTGCGTTTCAATCGGCACACCGATTCGATACCAATCCGCTTCATTCGCCTTGTTGGCGACGTCGTTCTCGGTGTAAGTAATAAGCAATTGCTTCTGCTCATCGAAAGCGGGTGCGCGGCGCGGATAACCGATTGCTGCCGATTTGGTGACATTGCCGAATTCATCTACCTCCAAATTCATCTGATGGCCGATGCGCGGATCGGCGGGGTTGCGCTCATAGTGATAGCTGAGGGATTCGCGGGCATGCGTGAAGAAAACGGCGTGGCGATTTCCTCCCTGCGGCTGCAAATGCTGGATGGTAAAGTTTTGTTCGGTGACCGTATATGGATGTTTCTCTTTGTCGGTTCCGTCAAGCGCGTACACCTCCTGACGCAGCATTGAGCCTTTCAGAGCCCGGCAGGCTTCGCGCTCTTCCTCAACCGTCAGACTCGCCGGCAGGACCGTGTCATCGAGGAGCAGACTCTTCGCCTGCGCATCGGTCAAGCCGGGTTCGCGATAATACTCGCCCGTATCATTTTCATCCAGAAGCCCCGCGAAGAAATTGGAGATACGGTCACGACCAAGATAGACACCGGTGTGAAACCAGGTTTTGGTGAGAACCGGCGGCACGTGGGAGGCGGCGTCGATATTGGTTGCACCTGAAAACGTTCCGCTGGCATTGAGCGCGGCAAACTCCTCGGTGTCGAATTGTTCCACCATGCCGAAGCCGCGAAACTCGCGCTCGATGCCGTCGAAGTAGCCGTGATGATAACGATAGCGCGTGACGAACAAATTACGGCTGAGATAGTCATAGGTCTCCACGGCCTCGACCACATGAACGGGGAAAGGCAGCTTGGTGATCCATGGCCGGCCTTCGCGCTTGTCTTGCAAATAAAACTTGGCGGAAGAGGCATACGTCACTTTCGTTTCCGCGCCCAAATTGTTTTTTGTGGAAATGAGCAAGTGCGGCTTTTGTCCGCCCATCAAGTCGATGTAGCGCATGGGCCGTCGCACGTCACTGGGCAATGGCGAAGACCACACGAGACACGCCGTGCCGTTGCCGAGCAGATCGACCACCGTCACCGACGAGAGATTATTCGTGCGTGGAAAATAATTGAGCGGCCGCCTCGCGCTCCAACTATTGCCGGATTGATTGAAATAAAGATGAATGGCGTTGCGCCCGAGATAAATAATGTCGGTCACACCCGAGCCGTCAATGTCCGCCAGGCGAATGCGACGCTGATCGAACAAATCGGGCGAGTCAAACCAAGGTGAAGCATCCATCGTCACTTTCGCGCCGAAGCGGCCATAACCGAGATTAGGCCAGTAACAAACTTCGCCATTGCGAATGCGCACGAGGTCGGTGAGACCGTCCCCGCTTAGATCGGCGAGATAAATCGATTGCGTGCCGTCGGCAAAGATCAGCTTCGGGCCTTTCTCTTCGTCATGCGACTGACGCACTTTTATGGAAGGCCCAAAACCTTCCTCAGCAAGCGACGGATGCCAGGTCAAAGCCTCATCCTCGGTGATCAGAATGTCCGCGTGGCCGTCGCCGGTGAGATCGACAAACTTGAGATTGGGATCATTCCACGCGACTTGCGGATGTGAGGCAAATGGCACAAACGTTTCCCATTCGCCTTCGTCGGTGCGCTCATAATAACCCGGCACCGGACCGGCGAACTGCACGAGATCGACTTGCCCGTCACCGGCCAAATCCATAAATTGTTGCTGGCCGCCATTCAAATCCGCCAGCGAAGGCTTGGTCGCGACCCGCTCAACCGGCGCGAAACGCGCCACCGGTGTTTGGCGACCGTTCGTGACTTCAAACGAGATGGGACTGAGATTGCGTTTATAAAACCAGGCCTCGGCTTGCTCGGTCAAAATTCCCTGAATGCCCTCGTTATCGAGATCCATCCATTGATACCGCGCGCCATCCAAACCATACGGCAGATTTTCCAGGCTTGTCGCGTCGATTTCTTTAACCTCTTCGTTGATGATCGCCTGGCTATACTCAAACTCCAGCGGCGGCAAACTTTTCTTTAGATAGCCATTACCCTGACGCTTGTATCCGCTTTGCGTCACCGCAGCGATGAATGAAGCGATGGGGTGGCCTTTGGTGAGATCGTCAGCGTTGTTGCGGAGGTTGCGATAAACAAAATCCGTCGAACGCACCAGGCAATCCTGGCCGACGCCTTCTTCATCGGAAAAGTCGTGGAACATAAGAACGCGCTGGCACAAACGATAGGTGCGCACTTCAAATCCGGCCCGATATGAGGAAAACGGATCGTGGCGGCAGAGCCATTTATTCGTATCGTTCGGCTTCGGGTTATTCGGATCGTGTTCGCCATAATCAAAAACTACCTCAAACATCCATTCGGCTTGCGACAAATCAGATTGCACCAAGCGGGAGACCCGATTGCCGTATGTTATCCGCTTCAGGTAACGATTGACTGACCGGCTTGCAGCGGTGCGGTTCTTCTCGTGGGCTTGCGAAAAATCAACGCCGTCCGAATTCTCTTCGCGATATTCGTAAACAATGGCGTTGCCTTTATCGTCGTAGCTTTCACAAATCAGCCAACTGAAAACGCGGGTGGGATCAGCCGGGTCGGCGATGCGGCTTTCGGCGGTTTTGCCATAAAAGGTCGTGATGTTATCTCGTGAAATGGAACGCCAGTGAATTTCCCCCGATTCGAGATTGGTCCAGCGCTCAATGCGAGCGAACAGCCCTTCAATCCTTGGCCGATAGCGTTGGATACGATAATCCACGCCGTTCACAGATCGCGCTTGAGAGTCGCGCTGCCACTGCCCGCCGGCTTCGATCAACATCGGCACCAAGTCTTCAGCGCCAGAGAGGATGAAAACGTCCGATTCTTCGGCATCTTGGTACTTGGGCAAGCCTTTGTCGGTTTTGCGGATGATGGAGGGAACAGAGAGAATCCAGCCAAAGCCAAACGGTCCGTTGCCGGAACCGGAATCATACGAAAGTGAGAGTTGCGGAGAAAAGTTGGAGCGCCCCGGAGAAGTCGCGATGGGGACGCTCATCGAACCCGTGCCGGTAACCGGATTGGCGGCGAATTTCTCACCCATGCCGCGAATCGCGCCGCCGCCTTTGGGAAGAGAGATGGCAGGAGCAGATGGTTTACTTTGCTCCGCGTTGACTTGCTGCTTGTCGCCGTTCTGCTTAGGTTGGTTAAGCATGAAACCCTGCCGTCAAGAAATCGTCCTGGCTAAGTCCAAAAAAACGGGAATAACGATGGCGTGCTACACGCATCTATTCATATAGACAACAAAACACTGGAAAATTTCCACAATTACCCGGCATTCTGCTCGCGCTGAGTTAACAGGTTAACAGGTTTATAGTTGAAGGAATGGAGGGTAGGTAAAATTCGCGCCCAGCATATTATAAAATTTTAATCACAATGTCAAGTAATTTTTAAAAAATTTGCTAAAATGTTTACAACCTCGGCCTACAGCCTCGGATCCACCGGCTCGCTCTCCAACGCCAGCACGCCGAAGACACATTCATGCACGCGGCATTGCAGAAAATGCGGTCACGACAGTCGGTCCACCGTTTCAAAATCCCAATAAAAAATTCCCAATTCTCGGAGCTTCGCCGACGCCGGCTCATGAAAGCCATTGAAGCTGTAAAAGAGCCCTTGCAATTTTACCGCGCCCAAATGTTCTTGCAGCGCTTGCAGACTGGCAGCAAATTTTTCCACTTCCTCAACACTCACCTGCTTCGCCGAACGATTCTTGACTTCTGCGGCGAGAAACCAATCTTCGGCTGGCGCCGGCCGCTGAAGAGCAGGCTGGCAGAGAATATCGAGCTTGATCTCCTGTCCGCGGCTGGTAAAGGCATACGCCTCGATCTCGCGAAAACGCGGCAGGCGAATTTTCTCCGAATTATTTCCCAATTCGCCGGCGGCGAAATAGCGCTCGCGTTGCGAATAGTAGCGGAGAATCGACTTGATCCACAGTTCGCCGAGATCGCCTTTGATCTGGTTCATGGCGCCGCGCAGTCGATTGGCCTCGCTCGTCTTCGCCGCGAGCCTGGCTTTGAGCTTGCGGTTTTCATCTTCAAACTTGCTCAACAGCTCTTGCTTGATCGCCGCAAAACTGACATGCTCGATTTCCTCTTGATATTTCAAGCGGAAGACCGTTTCAAAAGTCGGATCCCCCAGGCCTTGATAATATAAGCTGGAGTGGCCCTGGGCAATGAGATCGCCGGCAACCAGGGCTTGCAATTTCCGCTCGAGTTCCTGATCGCTCATCTCTGCCAGGCCGCAGCGTTCTTTGATCTCCCACCGGCTCCATTCGCGCTCGTAATGCTTGGCCAGAAAGAGCACGATCTTCTTCGCATTGATCTGATTGATTTCCTCCAACGCCAGATCGAGATATTCCTCCCACCCGGCGCGAATGCGTCCCGGTTTGGCGCCGGCCTCGAACAAGTAAGTCTCGTAAAGTCCAGCGGACGTCGTCAAATCTTTGTGCGGGAATTTGGAGTTGAACAGATCGCGCAAGTAGGCCGGATGGCCGGCGAGCAAACTGTGCGCGAGGATCAGGCATTCGCCGGTAACCGGAACATCATAAAAGGCGGAGAGTTTATAGCCCAGTTCCAGAAAGTCCTCTTCTTGAAATTTTTTAAGAAAATAAAAATCAAACCGCTTGGGCAACAGCCGGTAAATCAGTTGCATCAGCATGCCGACTTCGCTGCCGGTGATGAGCATCGGCGCAATCTTGGATTCCGCGGTGCCAAGATAACTGCCGGCCAACTCGAGGCGGTTTTCCGGCGTCGCCGGCCAGGTTTGATAAATATATTTGTTGAGGTATTGAAATTCGTCGATCATCACCAGAAAGCGATCGCCGGAAAGCTCGGCCAGGCGATGTGGCGCTTCACGAGTGAAAGTCCACAAAACCGTTCCCCCGATTTTAGTGTGGTCTTGCCAGTGTTTGAGATCTTTGGCTATGTAGTCAAGCTTTAAATCCGCACAGATCTCCAACAACTTTTCCGGCACGTAAGAAATCCCCAACCATTCCTGCTTTTTGAAGGAAAGGAGCTGGGAAATGAAGGTCATGTAATAGATGCGAGAAAATTCATCCACCATCCGCTTTTGTTCCTCAATCTCCAACAGGAAAGGGATGACTTTGTCATGCCGCCTAAAAAGTTGATTGTAGAGCCGCTGTAACACAGCGGTTTTGCCGACTTTGCGATGGCTGACAATGGCGGTGGAGATGGCGACCTTTTTCTCTATGTTGCGAACCCAGGAATCAAAGAAGGCCAATTCTTCCTGGCGATTGGTGAAAAGCTCTTGTTCGCCGATGCGCTCTTCAACGGGAAATTCCATGACTTTTGCCCTCATCAATTGGTCATACGATTGCATTGGTTGTTTTTAAATATAGGCAAATGGAATGAGAATCACAAGCGGCGCCTGCTGCAAATTCCATCAACGAATTTCCCCGCGCCAACACAAAATTGGACGCAATTCATCATTAAGCCATTTATACTTTTCTACAGCCGCGGATCCACCGGCTCGCTCTCCAGCGCCAGAACGCCGAACACACATTCATGCACGCGGCGCAAAGATTCTTTGCGGATGAAACGCTCCAAACTTTCAACGCCGAGGCTGAATTCGCGCAACGCCAGCGAACGCTTTTTGCCCAAACCGCGTTGGCGCAGGCGCGTGAGATTTTCTTCGCGCAAATATTCGGGGCCGTAAATAATTCGCAGATAATCCTTGCCGCGACATTTGAGCGCCGGTTGCGTCAAACCGTTTTTGTCGCGCACGATAAATGAATACGGTTTGACCACCATGCCTTCCGCGCCCACCTCAGTCAACTCTTTCCACCATGCGGTTGCCGCTTGCATTGCCTGCTCGTCGAGCACATCGACGGCGCGAAATTTGGTGCGGCGAAAAAGAGAATCTGCCTCGGCCAGCGCCGACAACGTTTCGAGATGCCAGAGATGATCGCGATCGAAATAAGTTTTGCCCTCGGTCGCGAGCAGATGAAACGGCGCGATGGCGATCTTGTCGATTTCCGCAACTTCCCAAAGATAACCGGCAAGCGTTTGTTGATAACGCGCCAGCGCCGCCAATGAAGAGCTCGCTTGCGCCCGTAATGCCGCCAAATCCAACGCCTCTGATCGCAATCCACGCGCGATCGCTTGCTCAAGAGCCGATTGCGTTGCCGTCAATGCGGCGTGACCGGCTTCGGCAGTCGGCAAATATTGTTCGGCCAGCAAGCCCTGCGCTTTCAAATTCCACGGCATGATTTCGCAATCCAGCGCCAGCCAATTGGTCTGCCAGTTCTCCCAGATTCCGGCGGTTGACAGCGCGTTGACAAGTCGCGCAAAAATTTGTTGTGCCCAATTCTCCGGCTCAAAAAAAGGGCGGCCCGTGCGCGTATAACAAACGCCGAGGCGTTTCAATCCAAACCGTTTTTCTCCAACAGCTTCATCGCGGCAAAGAATAAGAATGCCGCGCGAGCCCATGTGCTTCTCTTCACAGATCACGCGCGGAACCCCGAGATGACGATAGTAGCCGAAACTTTCAGTGGGATATTCGAGATAACCCGGCTCCTTCGCCGTCTCGCACGGGGACATGGTGGGCGGCAGATAAATGAGCCAGCGCGGATCGATGGCGAAACGCGACATCACTTCGAGCGCCGCCGCTGCGTGATCGGCGTAAATGGTGAGCCTGCCCATCAAGCGCGTTTCAATCGCGCGCTTGTCGATGACGTCTTCGAGATCGAGCCAGCCACTCATCTCGGTTTCCAGAGGTTGGACTTTTTCAGATTCCGGAAGAAATGGTTTTGCCGGCTGATAATACGTTTGCAACGCCGGCACACTCACAATTTCGCGCTCCGGATAACGCAGCGCCGAAAGCTTGCCGCCAAACACACAGCCTTGATCGAGATTGATGGTGTTGCCGATGAACTCCGCTTCCGGCGTCGGCGTGTGGCCGTAAGCCACCAGCGCTTTGCCGTGATAATCCGCGGCCCAATTGGCGCGCACCGGCAAGCCGAACTCGTCAATCTCGCCGGTGGTCTCGCCGTATAACGCGAAGCTGCGCACGCGACCGCCGATGCGGCCCTGAAATTCCGCTTTCATGCCGGCGTGCGCCACGGCCAATTTGCCGTCATCTAAAATGAAATGATCGACGAGGCGGCGATAATGCCGGGTGTAATGCTCGATCAGCGCCTGCCGCTCGGCCTCCGCCAGCGCTTCAAGTTGTTGAATCGTGTCCGCGAGGCCGTGGCTGATCCTGACGCGATTGCCTTTGAGATGGCGATAAAATTTGTCGTCATGATTGCCGGGCAGCCAAAAGGCGCGTCCGGTTTCAACCAGATCCAGCACGATTTTCAGCGCCCCCACGCTATCCGGGCCGCGATCCACCAAATCGCCGAGAAAAACGAGACGCCGGCCTGCGGGAGGCGCGTAGATATTTTTTTCATCACGCCGACAGCCCAATTGCTCCAGCAAAGTTTCCAACTCGCGGCAGCAACCGTGCACATCGCCGATAATATCGAAGGGACCGATTTCACCGCGGCGATCACACCACATCGGCACGCGCTGAATGAGCGTCTGCTCCAGCGTTTCGACGGTCTCGAAAACATGCACTTTCGCAAAGCCTTCTTCTTTCAAATGGCTGAGCGAACGGCGAAAATTCATCGCCTGCTGCTGCAAAATATACGGCGCCAGATGGCGGTCGGCGCGCTGCGTGTTGCGTTCCGCGCAAATTCGCTCGCTGATTTTGAACGCCACCGCAATCGGCAAAACGTGATATTTCCGCGCCATCTCGATGAACGGCTCGCGCGCTTCTTTCTTCACGTTGGTCGCATCCACCACCGTCAAGCGGCCGAGCCGCAAGCGCTCTTCGACAATCAGATTCAGCACGCGAAAAGCCGCCGGCGAGACGCTCTGATTATTTTCGTCGTCGCTGACGAGGCCGCGGCAACGATCCGAGCCGACGATTTCCGTCGGCAAAAAATGTTTCCGCGCCCACGTCGACTTGCCGCTGCCGCTCGCGCCGATCAGAACGACGAGGGACAGTTGGGGAATTTTGAGTTCTTGCTGTGATTGTGAAGGGGTTTCCAACATCTTTTTCTTTTCAATAATTTAACATTAATTTGACATTCATTTTACGCATTGTCATTCAAGACAAGTAATTTATTCTATTCCAAAATGGAATGCTATTATTTCTCTTCTTGCACTTGGACGTGCTCTGTTCATCTCGCTCAACTTTTTCTCCACGGACGGATTTCCCAACGATCACCTTGCTTCGTCTGTTTCGGGACTTTCTTTATTTCGCATCTTTCTAAAGTAACACTCGCGCAAAATGTTTATTTAAGGGAGACAGAAAATGAAGTCTTTTCTGAGCAAATTGGTGCTAATATTCAAGCGACCTAATGTTGGAGCCACGGCGCTCATGCGTGGCTTGCGCCCTCCTGGTACAAGAAGAATTTTTATTGAGAGAATCTTAAACGGTTATTGGATGTTGATTTTGTCCGTGTTTTTAGTCATCGTCTCTCCATATAAGCACAACATCGAGGTGGACTTTCGAAGCCTCGTGACGATATTGTTGCTTTACACATGTTATGTTCTCATTTTGGAAATCGCATTAAGAAAATCTCCTCAAAGTTATGATTCTGAAATTTTCTTTCTGATCAGAATTCTCGTCAACACACTTGCAATAAGCGCTTTGATTTGGTTCAGCTCCGGCTCAAAAAGTTATTTTTGGGTCTTTTATTCTTTGCCGATGCTCCAAGCAGCCGTTTATTTTAGTCACCGTGTAGTGAGCAGCGTCACAATCTTTAATATTTTTGCTTATTGGCTGATTGCAGTTACAAAAGCTAAACAAGCAAAGCCAGATTTAAATTTCAAGCAATTAATGGCAGATTTAGATTTAAATCTTCTTGGTATGCAGAGTTTCTTTTTGGTTATTCTGAGTTTCATGTTTTATTATTTCTTGAGCTCTTTCAAAGAAACTGCTCTTTTGCGACACGGGGCTATATGTAATGGTGCAAGCAACGACTTTGAGTCTGCGCTAGCTAAACAATCGCAAGTATTCTTGAGCTGTCACAGCGCTGACAAAGAGGAAGCATGGGATTTAACCAAACAATTAGAGAAGCGGACCGATTCAAAAGTTTGGTTTTATGAACGTGACATTCTGCCCGGAATGTCATGGCAAAAAGCATTAGAAGACAACATCTACAACAGTGATGGTTGTATCGTGCTCTTTGGGTCTCAAGGCATTTCACATTGGCAACGCCTTGAAATTGAAATGGCGCTGCAGCGTGCTAGTGAAAAAATATATACAATTTTTGTCGTGCTTTTACCCGATTGTCTCGACATTACAAATTTGCCAGCCTTCCTAAAAAGCTGTTGCCATTGGACGGATTTTCGTAACATGTTGAAGCGTGAGGCTGAGTTTAACCGCCTTGCCGAAGCCATTCGTAAGATGAATCCTGGTTACAAACTTTAACACAGTTCATGAATCTAAAAATCAGAGGTCAAACACCGCCATCTGCGTCAGCGCGCCGGTGCTCGGCATTTCCGGACCAACCCCAACAAATTTGACCGCGTAGCCATATCGCGCCGCCGCGTCGCGGCACCAGCTTTCAAATTCAGCCCTTGTCCATTCGAAGCGATGATCGCGGTGGCGCATTTGGCCTTCTTTCATGCCGGTGAAGTGGACATTAAATTCACGATTCGGCGTGGTGATGATGATCCGGTGTGGCCGGATCGCGGCAAACAAATTGCGCTGCAGTAAATCCAGCCGTTCCAGCGGAATGTGCTCGATCACTTCGATGAGCGTTGCGGCATCGAAGCCGGCCAACCGCTTGTCGCGATAGAGCAGCGAGCCGTGCCACAGCTTGAGGCGCTCGCGCTGCGCCTCGGAAAAACGGTCATAGTGCAAGCGCCGCGCGGCGTATTTGAGCGTCGCGCTGGAAATATCGACGCCGGCAATCTCGCTCAATTGCTTCTCCGCCATCAGCAGTTGCAAAAACTTTCCTTCGCCGCAGCCGAGGTCGAGAACGCGTTGCACCGGCGGCCCCGCCTGCGGCGGAACGCGGAGCGCGCCCAACACCGTTTGCTGGCG
>Ga0247727_10005272_pt1 | contig 26476 bp, 18 predicted proteins | sample WisWelCaveWW1625_FD_202498 | JGI IMG/M metagenome (GOLD analysis project Ga0247727, IMG submission 202498) | Biofilm microbial communities from Wishing Well Cave, Virginia, United States - WW16-25 | ecosystem: Environmental > Aquatic > Deep subsurface > Groundwater > Cave microbial mat | place...
TGTTCGTGTTCATCTTCTTCGGCGTGATGTTCGCCCTGCCGTTCGCCGTGTTCCCGCCGCCGTTCGTCGCCAAGCGTCCCGACACCGCCCCGCGCCCGAGCTGATCGCAAGACCCGGATCAGTGGGCGAACTCCCGGCGAAGCTGCTGCGCCGCACTGGCAAAGAGCGACATCGATCGACGGCAAGCTCGAGCTCACTGGCGGGGTCGGCACAGGCGGTGTTGACCCCCTGGAAGATGCCGCCGCGTACGCTCAACGACTCGACGTGGCGAGGACGTAGGCTTGGGAGTCCGCCATCAGCGGATAGGGCTTCCATAGGATCTGCACCGACCGAATGCTCGTCCCCTCGGGCGCCTGGAAAGTGATCGTTCGTTCTTCGTCCGGCTGCAGGCGGTTGTCCTCCCTCACCTCCTCCTTGTGCGGGCGGCGCAGAGTCTCATAGAGAGCCTCTCCGCCGTCGATGTCAACCTTGATCACCAGCGACCGCGAAGGAATCTCGCCGGGCAGCTTGTGTCCCGTGAGATTGCGCAAGCGTACGGCCACGGACCGATCCGTCCATTCCATGTGACTGTCGAACGCGCCGGCGATGAACTCCGGATTCAGGCCGCCGTGCGGTCCGTGGCTGCGGCTGATGCCGTCCTCGAGGATGGGCATGTGACAGTCGGCACAGCGCCGTCCATCCCGGTACGCCTTCGACGTGCGGTACTCCGTGAACGCCTGGTGCGTCGGCTCGTGACAGGGGAAGCACAGGTCGGCGCTGACCAATCCCTCGCTGTACTTCGGCCTGCACGGAGCGTCCTCACGCGTGTGCCGAGCCGCAACTCCATCCTTCAACCCGTGACACGAAAGACAATGCACGCCATCCTCCTGGTTGAAGTCGCGGTAGTCCGGAGCCGACTGCAATCCCTGTTCGAACACCGACATCGGGCTGTGGCAGGGACGGCACTTCTCGATCGTGAACTCGTTCGTCGCGGCGCGCGCATTGGCGTTGGTCCAGGCGCGATGGTGGAGGCTCTGCGACCACTCGCGGAACTGGCGCCGGTGACAGCCCCCGCAGGTGACCGCCGACGGGAGATCGATCCGTCGATGCATCATGATCGGTGCCTTCTCACTCGTGGTCCGCGCGCAACCCAGGATCAGAAGGTTGAGCAGAGTCGGAAGTGCGAAGGCACGGAGAGATCGTCGATGGCCGCGTTCCGCCGGCGCCCTGTCCGTCGCGCATTCCTTCGGATGGAACTCATTCATCCGGGTCATGGGGCCGGTTCGGCACCGAGAGCCACTTGAGGTACTGGCTCTGGAGCTCTCTCCGCTCGTCGATCGGTCCGTACAGGATGTCGCCGAAAAAGTCCTGACCAGTGACTTTCCTCAGGCCCTGGTCCGCCGCGAGCCGCACCCAGCGGTCCGGGTCATCGAGTGCGCGGACCAGGGCCATCCATGCATTCCGCCGCGTGGAGCATCCAAGCGCAAGAGCGGCGAGCGGCCGATGGGGAAAGCTCGGAACCTTGAGCAGGTCCTCGAGGATGCCGACGGACTCTTCAGTGTCGATCTGGCCCAGGGCTCTGAGCACGCTCTCCGCCAAAGGCACGCGGGGCGAGAACTGACGCAGCTCTGCGGTGGGAGACATGGAAGGGTTGTTCGGCGAGGAGTCCGGCAGACCACCGACGAGATCGGCCACCAGGGATTCGATCACCAGCTCCTCATCGATTCTCACCCGAAGCGATCCGGTCCTTCTCCCCAGGTGATCGAAGATGTAGCTGCGCGCGCCCCGGCGATTCTCCGGGTTCACCGGGGTACGGATGGCCGCTTCGATCAATCGATCCAGAAGGAGGTCGATCTCGGTCAGGACCTCGCGGTCAGTGACGGAGGCATCCTTGGCCTTGTCGACGAGGTCGCGCAGGCGCCGGCGGACTTCGTCCTGCAATCCCGCCTCCGCGGGCGTTCGCGGCTCCAGGCTCTCGAGGATTCTCGAACATTCCGCGACCGACAACTGGCCGGCGTTCCCGAGGGAATCGATCGCCAGCCAATGACAGAGCTGCTGCTCGTACGACAGACTTCCCGCCTCGGGATCAAGCCATTGATCCGGCAACTGCCGGGCATGCTCGCGGTACGCGGGATGGCGCTCATCCACAAGCTCCTGGAACGCGAAAGCCCGGAGGGCCGCCGCCTGGCTCCGGTCCCTCAAGAGCTTGATCGCCACCGGTGCGCGCTGATCTCTTGGGAGTGAACGCAAAGCGTGCACGCGCAGCTCGGTCTCGACCGTTTGATCCTCGAGAACCCTGTGCAGGACGCTCCCGCCGCTCTCGTCCATGCTGCCGAGGGCTTCCAGGTAGGCGTAACGCACGTAGGGCAGAACCCAGCGCAGTGACTCGTTGGCTGAAGTGCCAAGGAGCGTGACGGCATCCGCCTCCGAGGACCTGCCGATCTTCACGATCCTTTCGACGGCCTGTTCCACGGAATCGACCTCCCGCCCGCAGCGCAGCTGGGCGAGGACCAGCAGCTGGCGGACGATCGACCCGCGAAAGCCGGGAGGATCCTTGAGGTCTGGAGCGATGGGTGAGCCTTCGACCTTCCACCTCGCACCAGGGAAGGAATGGGCGATGTGATCGATGATGTCGCCGACGACGTCGACCTGCGAGCGCGAATCGACCCGCGCCAGCAGATGCAGCACGGACAATGCGATTTCGGGATCGTTCTCCTGGCGGAGCAGCCGGGCGAGCTCGGGGAGAACGGCGGGGTCCTTCATCGAGCCCAGAACCTCGATCAACGCCACCTTCTCGTACCGTGGTCGCGCGCTGAACAGGAGTGCCACCAGAGTGCCCGCATCGGCCCGCCCTCCAAGGCGGCTCAAGCCATGGAGCGCGCGGACCCGCGTGATCGGATCCGGCGACTCCTCGATCAGCCGCAGCAGCACGTCCCTCGCCCCCCACGGTTCCATGTCCGCGATCAGGAGCACTGCGTTCCTGCGCAGGAAGGCGTGATCGACGAAGGCAAAGCGCGTGATCAGCGGGCCCGTCTGCGAGCCGAACCATGCGATCCTCCGGCCGAAGGTCTGCATCGGATCGAAGGGATGGTGTTCGAGCAGCTCGTCCTGCATCACCCTGAGCAACATCCGCTCGCGAGGTTTTGAAGCAGGTGGCACGGGAATGCTGGTGAAATCGCCGATCGAATCGAGAAGCTGCTGGCAATCCTCGCGCAGCGATGCTTCGCTCCGCGCCGCGCGCAGGGCGGGAACCGCGGACTCACCCAGCACCGCAAGATGCGCGAAGCACTGGAGTCGGGAGGTCTGAGCCGGGTGGAGCAGCGCTCGCAGCAGGACCGCCATCGACATCCAATGAAGCGGCTCGTTCATGCGCGGCGGGTAGTCGTACAGGGAGATGGATCCGGTGATCACCGGGCTCGCCGGCGGCTGGTACGCCGTCCAGGTGACGTGGTTGGCGATGTCCCAGGTGAGGATGCGGAGGGGATTCGAGATCCCGACCCAGCGCAGCGAACGATCGAGAGCCGGCCGTGCGTAGCGCCCGTCCTCGGAGACCGGCGGACTCAGCGACGACTCGAACAGAAGGCCCTGAGGCAGGGCGCGGAGCCAGTCCCAGGGAGTCCCGGCCGGGACCGCGACGTCGATGTCCGCAGGAGTCCCCAACGGACAGATGGCGACGAGCGCAACGGCGAGAACCAATGAACGAACCATCGGCGAGACTCCCTGGGTGTCGGATTCTCTACCGGCCGCGCGCCGGGAGAGTGACACTCATTCACAGGGCGATGAACACTCTCAAGTCCGCCGGCTCAGACGGATCCGGGATCGAGACGTTCATCGGCAGCGCCGGCGGCGGAGTCCGGGGAGCCGGGAGAGGGCTCCTCCAGAGGAGCGTCGGGCGGCGTCTCGTCCCTGGAATCGCGCAGCTCCTTTAGGAGCGACTGCATCCGCGCCGCGCCTTCGATCGACTCGTCGTATTCGAACTCGACGTGCGGCGCCACCCGGGTCTGCAGCGACTTGGCGACCACGTGCTGGACGTAGCCGCGCGCGTCGTGGAGCGCGTGCCGGGTTCTGTTGCGCTCCTTTGGCGTTCCCAGGACCGAGTAGTAGATCCGGCACGAGCTCAGGTCCGGGGCGAGTTCGACGCGCGTCACGGTCATGAAGCCAAGCCGCGGGTCCTTGAGCTCGAAGAGAATGCACTCGGAGGCCCGCCTGCGGATCACCTCGCTGAGCCTCTGAACGGTCTTCTTCTGCATGGCCGGTTTGCCCTTCGCCGATCCGCCGGGCCGGGAGCCTCAAGACTTGGCTCCTAGAGGATCTCCAACTGATGGTCGATCAGCTCCGCCTCCGGGTGCATGCGAAGCTGATCCAGAATCCTGCTCAGCTCGGCAACGATCATCTTGGAGTCATTGCTGCAGGTGGTCAGACCCAGCGTGCTCTTCTGATAGACGTCGAGATCATCGATCTCCGCCACCGACACGTTGTGGCGCGCGCGCAGACGATCCTTGATCGACTTGACGATGCGCCGTTTGTCCTTGAGCGTCCGGCAACCGCGCAACCGCAGCGTGAACTGGAGGATTCCGACTTCGATCATGTCATGCGATGGAAAGCTCGCGCTCCAGCAGCACGATCTCGAACGACTCGACCTGATCGCCGACCTTGACGTCGTCGAAACTGGCCAGCTTCAAGCCGCACTCGAAGCCTTCCTTGACCTCGCGCACGTCCTCCTTGAAGCGCTTCAAGGAGTCCAGCGTGGTCGTGTAGATGACCTTGCCGTCGCGGATCACCCGGACCCGATCGGTCCTCCTGATCACGCCGTCGATCACGCGGCATCCGGCGATCGTCCCCATCCGGGAGATCTTGAAGATCTGGCGCACCTCGACGTGGCCGACGATCTTCTCCTTCTCCTCGGGTCTCAAGGCTCCCGCCATCGCCTTCTTCAGGTCGTCGAGAAGCTCGTAGATGATGTTGTAGGTACGGATCTCGACGCCGAGCTGATCCTGGAGGCGGCGCGCCTTGCTGTCCGGAACCACGCCGAAGCCGACGACGATCCCCTGGGTCGTGCTGGCGAGCATCACGTCCTCCTCCGAGATGCCGCCGACCGCGGCCCGGAGGACCCGCACTTTGACCTCTTCGTGACTCAACGTGGAGAGCTCCCTCTTCAGGACCTCGACCGAGCCCTGCACGTCCGCCTTGACGACGACCTTGATCTCCTCGACCTTGCCTGCGCTGAGCGATGCGAACAGATTGTCGAGCGTCACCTGCTCGCGCGGCACGAGCTCTCCCTCGCGCAGCTTGCGAGCACGGTCGCTGGCCACCTGTTCCGCGCCGCGCTCGTCCTCGACGGCCATGAACTGCTCGCCCGCACCGGGAACGTCGCCCTTGAACCCGAACACCCGAACCGGCATCGACGGCCCGGCCTCCTTCACCGGCTGGCCCTGATCGTCCTCCATCGAGCGCACTCGTCCCCAGGTCGAGCCACACAGGAACGGGTCGCGAACTCGCAGCGTGCCGTCGCGCACCAGGATGGTGGCGAACACTCCCTTGCCTTCCTGCTTGGAGGCCTCGATGACGACTCCACGGGCGTTGTTCTTGGGCTCCGCGCGCAGGTCGTGGATCTCCGCCTCCAGCACCAGGCGCTCGATCAGATCGTCGATTCCTCTTCCGGTGGTCGCCGAGGTCTCGATGACGCCGACCTTGCCGCCGTACTCCTCGGGGAGGAGGTTGTGCGCCATGAGCTGCTGCTTGGCGCGCATCACGTTCGCCTCCGACTTGTCGACTTTGTTCAACGCGATGACGATCGGCATCTCCTCCGAGGCCGCCCGGGCGTGCTCGAGAGCCTCGACCGTCTGCGGCATGACTCCGTCATCCGCGGCCACCACCAGGACCACGATGTCGGTGCAGTTTGCGCCCCGCGCGCGCAGCTCGGTGAAGGCCCGATGGCCCGGCGTGTCCAGAAACGTGACGGCATGGCCGTCCTTGGTCTTGATCGAGTAGGCACGGATGTGCTGGGTGATTCCGCCGTGCTCGGAATCGACGACCCGAGTCTTGCGGATGGCATCGAGCAACGAAGTCTTGCCATGGTCGACGTGACCCATGAAGGTCACGACCGGCGGGCGGATGACACCTTCCTTCTTCGGGCTCGCCGTGGATTTCTCAGTCTCCATGCGCAGGAACTTCTGCTCGACGTCTTCCTTGCGCAGGATCTGGACGTCCCGGCCGGAGTTCGTCGAGAGCTGCAGGACGTCCTCTTCGCCCAGCATCGAGTTGGCCGTGAACACTTTTTCATGCTGTAGTAGCAGCTTGGCCAGGATCTCGTTGGTACGGATGCCCATCTGCTGGGAGTACTCCTTGACCGAGATCGGCACGACGACGACGGTTTCGCTGCCCGCACGCACGTTCTTGCGCGGCATCTGGCGCGCGCCACCCTTGGAGGGGCGCGAGCGAGCGCGCCGTTGCGGCACTCGCTCCCAGAACTTGGGCCTGGTGACCGCGATCGCCGAGGTCTGGATCGGCAGATACTCTTCCGGGTCGAGGCTCCACTTGACCGACGACGATTTCAGCTTCTTGCGTTGCTTCTCCTTCTCGGCCGCTTCCTTGGCGCCGCGAGCACCCGCAAGGTCCTTGCCGCCGGGGACGGCTTCTTCGTCGACGACTTTGCCCGTGGCGGCCGGGGCAGCGGCCGGACCCGCAAGCTCGATCCGACCCAGGATCTTCGCCCCGCGGCGCTTGACCTCCGCAGGCTGCACTCCTTCCTTCGGCGCTGCGGTCGTCAGGCCTTCCACCTGACCTTCGGGAGTGGCGACGGAGGCGCTCGCCGCGCCGGCCAGGGCTTCCTCGACCTCCACCTCCGGCTCGACGACCTCTTCGAGTTCCTGCGGCTCTGTAGCGGCACCCGCCGCCTGCGCCGAGACCGGCTCGGCCCTTTCTGTCTCAGGAGCGGCCTTCTTCTCTGCCGCAGCCTTCTCCCGCCTCTCCTCCTCCATCTGCGCCATGTGGCGCGCGTGGTGGACCTCCTTCTCGACCTTGTTCTCCTCGATCTTTCGATTCTGTTCCTGCTCTAGCCTCTCGTAGATCTCCTCTTCGTCCAGATCGCGAAAGCGATAGCCAACCTTGAGCAGCCCGACCTCACCGGGCGCAAGGTTGGTGGAGTGGGATTTCACCGTGAGGCCGAGCTTCTTGGCGAGGGCCAGGATCTCCTTGGCCTCGACCTCCATTTCCTTTGCCAGTTCGTGCAACCGCAATCGAGCACTCCTTCCGGACGAAGGTGGGAACCCCGCTCACGGGGTCGCCTCCGCATCTTTGGTGGCGTCGCCGGTCTCAGGTTTGGGCGGGTCCTCGGTCTTCTCCTCGCCCTCCGGCGCGACGGGAGGCGGCGATTCCACCGCCGCGGGGTCGACCAGCTGTTTCAGGTTGATCTCCCAACCCGTGAGCTTGGAGGCAAGCCGTACGTTCTGACCCTTGCGACCGATCGCGAGCGAGAGCTGATCCGTCGCCACCTCGACCGTCGCGGAGTTCTTGTCCCGATCGAGGATGAGGTTGGAGATCTTCGCGGGTCGCAGCGAGTCGATGATCAGCACCTCGATGGAATCGTTCCATGGAATGATGTCGATCTTCTCGGCGTTGAGCTCCTCGGTGATGGCCTTGATGCGCGTGCCGCGGATTCCCACGCAGGCACCGACGCAGTCGACCCGGGAGTCCGTCGAGGCGACCGCGATCTTGGTGCGGTACCCAGGCTCGCGCGCGACGCGCTTGATCTGGATCACACCGTCCGCGATCTCGGGCACTTCCAGCTCGAACAGTCGCCGGACCAGGTCCGGATGCGTTCGCGAAAGGATGATGCGCACCTTGAGGCCGACCTTGCGAACCTCGGTGATCAGCGCCTTGATGCGATCCCCGACCGAGTAGGTTTCCAACCGGACCGTCTCGGAGCGAGGCAGGATGCCCTCACCGCGCCCCAGGTTGACGATGACGTTGCCGCCGTCGACCCGGTGGACTACTCCGTTCACCAGATCACCCACTCTCTCGGTGAATTGACTGAGGACCACCTCCTGCTCTGCTTCCCGGATTCGCTGGATCATGACCTGCTTGGCAGTCTGTGCGCCGATGCGACCCATGTCGACGAAGCTCGCCGGCTTGTCGCCAAGATAGGCGGACACGTCTCCGGTGTGCCGGTCGACCCGGACGGAGAGGTTCTCTTCCTCGTATTTCTTGCGTGCGGCCGTGGCCAGGGCGATCTCCACCGACTGAAAGAGGAGCTCCTTGTCGATCTTCTTGTCGCGGTGGAGGGCATCGATAATCCGGAGGATTTCTTCGCCGTCCATGGCTTTGCTCCACCTGGTGTTTGCAAACCTTGGAAACATTGTCAACAAAAGACGACAAAGGCTCCTCCAGCACACCTCGCGGGTGCCAAAGAAGCACTTTGACCGGCCTTCCTAGCTGCGCAGCTCCCGGAAAGAATCTGCAAGATGCGACCGAAATCCTACCGGTCGGCCGCAGAGGATCAATCTTGCGACGTGCGCTCGGTCCGCCGTTTCGTCCTTTAAGGCTGTCGACCTGGTCATTCGCTGTCCTCTCGACCGGCGCGATCCTGCAGCCTTCCCAGGAGGTCCCGCCGATGGGTCCGGCTGCGGACGAACAACGGCTGGAGGCCTGGCTCGAAGGGTTGATCCTGCGTTTTCCCGCCTCACCACCCCGGGAGGAAGGGCTCGCCTCCCCAGAGCTTTCCCGGGCGATCGACCTGGCATCCACGCTCTGGATGGAAGGGGAGATCGACTGGAGCAGCATTCCCAACGACCCGGGACTGCTGCGACTGGTCGCCCGGCGGCTTCCGGTCGTCACCCCTCCCCATCTGCTCGAGGCCATCGAAAAAAGCCTGGGCCGGACGAGTGCCCTTGACCTCGCGCTGCTCGAGTGGGTTGCGAAAGCCCCCGTTGGCAAGGCGGCCGCCACCCTGACGCGGCTGGAGGAGCAAGCTCAAGAGGGTGATCGGACCGCTGCTTTTCAGGCGCAATGCCTGTTCCTGGTGGGAGCGGTGGCCCGGAGGCCGGAAGACTTGAGGATGCTGCGTCTCCGATGCCGGTCCAGAAACCTTCTGATCAGCCACTTCGCTCGGAGAGGATTCGCGGCTCAGCAGCAGGAATGGTTTCGCCGCGCGACTCCGGAAGCGGCCGCCCGAGAGCTTGGGTCGATCGCCCTCCGCAGTCGACCCTTCGAAGCTGATCGCCTGCAGATGGATGCGGTGCAGCTCTTCCTTTGGCAGGTGCCGCCTCCGTCCGCCGGACTGAACGCTCTTCTGGCGGTGAAGGAAGCGACGGGGCACGCGCTGAGCACCCACTCGATGAACGCTCACGCCGATGCAGAGCTTGCCCATTTCTGGTTCGAGCTGCTCGGCGGCGCGCCGAACGAACGTCTCCAGGCGATCCTGGATGAGAGCGTGCTGCTGTCGCGATCTCCCCTCGCCGAGGAAGACTCCCTGCACGTCCAGCGGCTGAGGGAAAGACTGGCCCGCGGCTTTCTCATGCAGTCCGGGGCCGGGTCGCCGCGCGAGCTGTTCGTCGAGACGCTGGAGCATTGCGTCCTCGACCAGAATCAGTGCCTCATCGATCAGGCTTTCTTCGGCTCCTTCGGGCCTCAGTCCATCAGTCTTCCTTTGCGCCGCGCCGGTCGCTCCGAGACCCTGATCTCAACTCTCGAGAATCTCGTGCAGGTGATCGAGGAAACCTCCGCACACACTGGATACGGCTCGCTGTCGGCCGACCCTGAACGCGACGAATGCGTGCAGAGCTGGATCTTCCTGCACCTCGCCGACCTCCTTCTCCGGGACCGCGCAGACCCGTCGGGGGCGCTCCTCTTGCTCGAGGCCCGGGCCGAGCAGCTCGAAAAACGCGAACGCTGGGAGAACCTGGAGCTCCTGGTCGAGACCCGGTCGCTGATCGCGCAGGTCTACACTCAGCTTCGACAATGGGAGCCCGCCCGCAGGAATTTCGAGTCCGCGCTCGCCTTGCTGGACGACCTGGATGGGGAATGGCGCGACTCCTGGCTCGAGGCCTGGGATCGCGGCCAGCCCGAGCCGCCTCCTTCGACGGCGGTGCTCGATCGCGACGAGCTGCCCGGTGACGAGCGGCGTGCACGAATCCTGCTTGCCCGGGCGAGCGCGAGCTTCTCCCTTACCCTGGATGCGCCTGCGGCCGCGGGCGATGTCCTTCAGGCCGGCAGGCTCATGCAGTGGAGCGGGGATCGGTGGCTCGCGTGCGGGCTCGACCTTGCGCGTCGCGGACATCGCTCTCATGCGTCGCGAGCGCTGGCGCACGTTGAGCCGTTCTCCGATCGCCTCTACAATGTCGCGGCAACGGAAGCATGGCTGGGACAGGGCGACGCGGCGGTGGACCATCTTCGGTTGTTTCTCGACGGGCAGTATTTCACGGACGCAGGACGGAAGCAGCTCGTCGAGTGGATGAATCAGGATGCGGACCTCACATCGATCCGGTCCCACCCTCGCTTTCCGCGTTAGCCCGGATGATGTCCACCGAAACGACGATCGAGATCGAGGTCAACGGAGATGTGAAGCGGGTGCCCGACGGCACCACGCTCGCTGATCTGCTGAAGGATCTGCGGGTGGAACAACAACCCGTCGCCGTCGAGCTGAATCGGACGGTCCTCAAGAGCTCCGGCTTTGAACGCCTCCTTCGTGCCGGCGACCGCCTCGAGATCGTGACGTTCGTCGGAGGCGGATGAATCGAGGGGTGCCACCCGTGATCGCCGACGAACCACTGGTCGTGGGCCGCCACTCCTTCCGGTCGCGGCTGTTCCTGGGTACCGGGAAGTACCCGACCTTCGAGATCATGCGCGAGGCGCTCGAGGTCTCGGGAACCGAATGCGTCACGGTCGCGCTGCGCCGCGTCGCGCTCGGCGGCGGGCAGAGTCTCCTCGATTTCATCGACCGCAAACGCTACGTCCTGCTTCCCAACACGGCGGGCTGCTACACCGCCCAGGACGCGATCCGCACTGCCCTCCTCGCTCGCGAGGCCGCGATGTCGGACCTCCTCAAGCTCGAGGTCCTCGGGGACCGCCTGACGCTGCTGCCCGACCCGGTCGAGACCCTGACCGCCACGCGCGCTCTGGTCAAGGAGGGCCTCACGGTGCTCGCGTACACCTCCGACGACCCGGTCGTGGCGATGAGACTCCAGGATGCGGGCGCTGCCGTGGTGATGCCTCTGGGATCGCCGATCGGCTCCGGGCAGGGCATCAACAACCCGCGAAACATCCTGTTGATCAAGAACTCTCTTTCCGTCCCGGTCATCGTGGACGCCGGAGTCGGCACCGCATCGGACGTTTCCATCGCCTTCGAGCTGGGGGTCGACGGGGTCCTGCTCAACACCGGCGTCGCGCTCGCCAGGGACCCCATACTGATGGCAAAGGCGATGAGGCTGGCCGCGGAGTCGGGTCGAGCGGCCTTTCTTGCCGGCCGCATTCCGGTGCGCGAGTACGCCAGCCCCAGCAGCCCCGAGGCCGGCAAGATCGAAGCCGCCGGCAACCGTTGATGAGAACAGCCTTCCTTCGCTTGCCGCGGTTCCAATCCTGCCATGAAACGAACTCCTCGAGAACTCGCGCTCGCAGCTCTGGAGGAGCACAAGCTCGCGGAGGACATCCGTGAAGTGACGTTCGCCCAGATCTGGAAGACGGCGAGCGAGGTTCGTGAGCGCCCCCGGGTTCCGGGCTGCTCGGCCTGTCTGGGAAGAGTCGGCTGCGTGATCGACGTCGGCGATCTGGGAGAGGGCAAGGGCCGGACGTTCACGGCGATTCGCGGCCTCAAAGGCGACATCCTCGAGCTCAAGCAGTACACGACCACGATCCATCGCGAGGATCTGGACACGATTCCGCCGATGGACGCGATCGCCGTTTTCGACCGCATCAGCAAGGTGGAGGACTACCTGACGACGCGGGCGCCCAGCAGTGTCCCCGAGAGCGAAGCCGGACGTCGTGGCCATCTCCTGGTGTCCAAGCATCGACGTCAGCTCCGCCACGGTGCGCAGCTTCTGCGCTTCTTCCCGACGCTGCCGCCGCTCCTTTCAAGGGACAGGAAGCTTCGTGAGCGTCTGAGCGGCAGCTACCCTGCATTCCTCGAAACACACAACGACCCGGCGCTGCAGATCGGCGAGTTTCGCGGCGGGGTGGTCGCGGTGTTCCCGCGGGGGCGGCGGCCGTTCGAGATTGTGCTGTACTTCCGCCCTGCCATGAAAGGACGACTGTGCCAGTGGGGCGGCAATCAGCGCTGGGGAATGGCGCAGGCCATTCGCGAGGTGACCGGCGCCCTGCGCCTGGAGCTGTGCGTTCGCGGCCAGCCCCTCGACTACCGCTGGTGGATCCATGCCGCGCCTGGCGAGGAGGCTTTCGTGCGCATCGTTCCTTCCGCTCTGGTGCGCGTGAGCGACCCGCAAGAGCGCTGGGCGGAGCTGTTCCGCTCCCACGTGGGACTCGAATGAGGACGACCGATGAACGGACCTGCCCCGATCCATGAACGAATCGACTCCGAGCGGACCGATCTCCTGGAGGCCGAGGCAAGGCTGCGGTCGGTGGTCCGGACCCTCGGCAGCACGGCAGTCGCGTTCTCAGGTGGCGTCGACTCGTCGTTGGTGCTCAAGGTCTGCGTCGACGAGCTGAAGGAGCGGGCGATCGCAGTCATCGGCGTGTCGCCCTCCCTTCCGCCCGGCGAGCTGGAGCGGGCCCGCTCGACCGCTCGCGAGATCGGCGCCGAGATCGTCGAGCTCGACACCCGCGAGCTCGAGGATCCCGACTATCTCAAGAACCCGGAGAATCGGTGCTACTTCTGCAAGAAGGAGCTGTACCGCGTGGTGATGCCGTTCGCTCATGCGCGAGGCATCCGGACGGTGGTCGACGGCTTCCACCTCGACGACTTGGGCGACTGGCGACCGGGAAGGAGGGCATCGGATGAGGAAGGGGTCCGGCATCCGCTGCTCGAGGCCGGTCTTTCCAAGGATCAGATTCGCGCCTTGTCGAGGAAGCTCGGCCTCGCCCACTGGAACAAGGCCTCGCTCGCCTGTCTGTCTTCGCGGATTCCGTACGGAACTCCCGTGACCCTGGAACGGCTCGACCAGGTGGCGAAGGCGGAGGCGTCGTTGAACGCGATCGGCCTCGAAACCGTACGAGTGCGTCATCACGGCGCGATTGCCCGGATCGAGGTCTCCCTGGAATCGCTCGACCTCGTCCTCGCCCGACGCAGCGAGATCGTCGAAGCGGTGCGAGCGGCGGGATTCGAGCACGTCACGCTCGACCTCATGGGCTACCGACAGGGCTCGCTCAACCGCCCCGTGCGACATCCCCGCTGACGGCGGCACCACAACGCTCATGAAACTTCCTCGCGACCTGTTTTTCTCCAAGACCCTGGTCGCGCTCAGCCTGCTCTCGCTCGCCTACGTCCTGGTCGCGCATGCTCTCGATCGCGGCCCGAGCGAGCTGCCGACGGTCACCCCCTATTCGCTCGCCGACAATCTGGATCGCGACGGAATCCTCCGCAGCGTTCATTTCGAAGAGCAGGCACAGCTGCGACGACGCACGGGCCACTGCCTCTACTTCGACTTCGACAGCCCGGACGCCGGCGCGGCACTGACGCTCGAACCGGGGAGCGGCGTCGAGGTCGTCGAACGACCCTCTCTCGGCTGCGGACGCGCGCTCCAGATCTCCCGCGCTTCGACCGGCTCGATCTTCCTCTCGCCACCGCTGGGACCCGGGAGATCGTGGGTCCTTCGCGCGCGAGCGCGATTCAACGCCACCGACGGCAGGCCAGGAGAACGCAGCGACCTTCGAGTGCGAATGGGATTGGAGCAAATGACCTCGAACGAGCCGCCTTGCCTGTCCTTCACCCGTGACCTGACCGAGCCTTCGCCCGAGCGGCTGCGCACCCTGGTCGACCAGGAGTGGCAGGACCTGGAGATCGTTCTGCAGGCACCCATCCATGCCGGACCCACGGACCGGGCGCGGATCGAGGTCGAGTGGCGGCTTTCGACGCCCGGACTGCTGTTCCTCGACGACGTCGAGCTCGCCGCGAGCACCCGGCTGCATGCCCTGTTCTCCCCCGACGTCGAGCCCGCACCCGATCCCTCCGAGGCCACCTTCGCCGTCAAACGCATGGTTACGATCGATCACGAGCGCAGGCTGTCCCTCCTGCTTGCGCCGCCCTCGACCCTGACCTACGAGGTCACGGTGCCTGAACAGGCGGTTCTCTGCCTGGGAGTCGCCGCCCTGGGCGAGGCAGACTGCGGCGGAGCCAGCGAGCTGACGGTGGCCCTGGCACGCTCCGGGGAGTTCGAGGAACCCCTGCTTCGAACGCGTCTGCGATCGATCGACGCTCGGTCGTTCACGGAGCACTCGATCGACCTCTCCAGGTTCGCTGATTCACGCGTGCGCCTGCAGTTTCGTGTGGCACACCTTCCGGGCGAGTACGGTCCGGTCGTCGTCCTCGGTTCTCCCGTGATCCTCTCCCCCTGGAGCAGAGGACTCTTCGCAAGGCCGCGCCGGGTCCTGCTCGCGACCTTCCACGACCGGGGAACAGTGCCTCGCGACCGGGGAACAGGACCGCCGTACCTGGACACTCGGTTCGCCGGAATGACGTTCTCGAGCGTGATCCTTCCCACGGAGCAGCCCGAGTTGAATCTCTTGTGCACGCTCCGTGGTGCGCGACCGCAAGCAAAGAGTGCTGCGGTTGGACTGCGTGCCATCGAGAATCGTCCTTCCCTCGCCGAGGTTCTCGAAGCACGGGGATACCGCACCTTGGCGCTGCTCAACGCCGACTCTTCGGAAGACAGGGGCCATGGGTTCTCCCAACAGGTGCTGCTCGGAGACGGGCGGGAGCTCGAGCGGCTGGCGGGCTTTCTCAACACCGCCCCACGCTCCTCTGCATTTCTCGTCGTGCAGCTCCCCGTCGTCGCGACGGATGACTTCCTCGACTCGGTTCTCGACACGATGGCCCCGGAGGGAGCAGACCTGGATGTCTGGGTGCTGGTGGTCCCCGAGAGCACCTCCGATTCCGCTCACCAATCCAGGGCCTCCGCATTCTCCTCGACGTGGACCGGTCCCGTTCGCAGCGTCGAGCCATCGGTCGATCTCAGCGGTTTTGCGAGCTTGATCCTCAAGTGGCTGGGAGAACCGCCCGAGCCAGGGTTCGAGGAGAGCAGGTCGGCGGGTGACGAGCGCTCCGGGGAGCATGATCGATGAGGCTGCGCCGAGCCGTTGCCGTCGGGATGGCGCTGGGTGCCGTGCTGTTCCTTCTGTTGTTCGTCGCCGGCTCGGTGAGCCTGGCACAGTTCGCCCGGGCGCCCGATCCGGACACGACGCGAGTGCTGGAGCGGTTCTCCGGAAAGGTCTACCTCACTCTTTCCCGCATCGGCCTGGTCCACTTGTGGGCGGGTCTGGTTCTGGGGGCCCTGTGCGCGTTCTTCCTTCGAGTTCTGTATCCGTGGTTCGCGTCACGACGCGTCTGGTTCATCGTCTCGCAATTCGTCCTGTTCACGGCCGTGTTCGCCTACTTCGCGCTGCGCATGCTCGTGCGCCAGCCGACCTTTTTCGACCAGTTCGTGTTTGCGCAGGGCGACGGCGTGCGACGACTGATGTTCTTCCTGACCGAGTCCATCGGCGTCGTCGGGATCGACGTCCTGTTCGCGAGCGCCTTGTTTCTCCTGGTCCTGTGCTCGCGCGCGTTTCGAAGCTGGATCCCGGTCAGCCGCAGCCTGCGGCGCGAGCAGCTCGTGTTCGTGCTGAGCGCGATCACGATCGGCGTCAGCCTGCTGATCCGCTGGAGCTGGTCCCCTCCGGATCCCGAGCCGTCGGTCAAGCCCAACGTGCTGATCCTCGCCGTCGACTCGCTGCGGCCTGATCATCTGTCCTTCATGGGCTACCCGCGGCCGACCTCCCCGAACATCGACGCCCTGGCAGGCGACTCTCTGGTCTTCGAACAGGCCTTCGTCCCGGTGGCACGGACGCTGCCATCCTGGGCCTCGTTCCTCACGTCGGCGAATTCGCACACGCACGGCATCCGCCACATGTTCCCGGAGTCCTCGTGCCGGCGCATCCCGCTGCCGACCCTGGCCGAGTGCCTGAAGAACAACGGCTACCGCTGCGGCGTGGTCAGCGACTTCGCCGGCGAGATGTTCCACCTCGTCGACTTCGGCTTCGATTTCGTCGACGCTCCGCCGGCCTCGGACGTCGACGTGCTCGTCGAGCGGCAGATGCTGCTGCACTTTCCGCTGATCTTCCCGTTCGTCAATCACTGGCTGGGGAAGAAGCTCCTGCCGGTGATCAAGTACTTCACGGTCAACGCGGACGCGCGCACTCTCGGCCGGCGGGCGCTGCGGCGAATCCGCGAGATGTCCGAGCCGGGCCCGTTCTTCCTGACGGTGTTCTTCTCGACCGCGCACGCGCCGTACGCGTCGCCCTATCCGTACTACAAGAAGTTCACCGACCCTTCCTACTCCGGGCCGCATCGATACGCCAATGGCATCCGCGATCCGCGCGACCTGCGCGAGTCGCCGCCCGATTACGACCCGGCGGATCAGAAGCAGGTGATCGGCCTGTACGACGGAGCCGTCGCGCACTGTGACGCCGCGATCGGCGAGATCCTGGACGAGCTGCGCGCGTTCGGCTTCCTCGACTCGACGCTCGTCGTCATCACCGCCGACCACGGCGAGCATCTCTTCGAGCACGGAAACACTCTCGACCATGGCAAGTGGTTCCGGGGCGGTGATTGCGCCAACCACATCCCATGGATCCTCCACGATCCCGTCGGTGAGCTCGGGAAGGGGCGGGTGAAGTCCCTGGTGCGCAGCATCGACCTGATGCCGACGCTGCTCGGGCGCCTGGGAATCGAGGTTCCCGGAACCTGCGAAGGCGAGGATCTGTCGCCGTACCTGCGGGAGAGGCGCGAGCTGCCCGAGCTCACGCTGTTCGCGGAGACCGAAGTGCAGCTCCAGGCCCCGGTGACGTTCCGGAACGAGAAGGACGCGTTCGTCCTGCCTCACATCAACGAGATGCTCGACGTCGACCCGTGGGATTTCACGCTGGTCCTGAAGCCGCCGTTCGACGAGCTGTGCGTCGAAGGAAAGCACCGGATGATCCGCGACGCCGGCACCAAGCTGGTCTACGAACCGACCAGGGTTGGAGCGCGCTGGCGCCTGTATGACCCTGAAAGCGACCCCGGCAACCAGGACGATCTCTCTTTATTGCAACCCGAACGCTTTGCCTCATACCGTTCACGGCTGAGCCGCTGGATCTCCCTCGACCCGCTGCGCGGGCGCGACTCCAGGGACCACTGGATCCTCGAGAACCGATAGAGCCCCGACGCATCCCAGTTGCTTCAAGGTCTCCCGGAGACGTTCGAATCGACTTCGCAACGACCGACGATCGGTACGATGGATCAAAGCAGCAGGGGTCCGAGCTTCCACGCGCGATGACGGCAGTTCGGCAAGTCGTCGACCCTTCTCGAGGGATCGCTCGAATCATGGGGGCTCCGGAAGGCCGAAGCATGTCTCAGCACCGATCGATCCGGGCCATCCATGCTTGGCGGTTTTTGGCACCTTGGGTGTTGGTGCTGGTGTGCGCGCTTCTGTACTCGAACAGTCTGCACGGTGAATTCGTGTATGACGACGAAGCAGCCATTCTCAGGAATCCCTCGATTCGAAGCGCCTGGCCTCCATTTTCAGCGCTCAGGCCACCGCGCATGATGACCAGCTCGGGTCGTCCGCTGGTGAACTACTCGATCGCGGTCAATCACGCCCTGGGCAGCTTCAATGTGTTCGGATACCACGTGTTCAACGTGGCGGTGCACGCCGCTGCCACGCTCCTCTTCTATCTCACTCTGCGCCGCACTTTGAGCGCCGTCCGTTCTTTTGCCGGACACGCGACCACCCTTGCCTTCGCGGTCGCGCTGATCTTCGCGGTGCACCCTCTTCAGACGGCCGCGGTCTCCTACGTGATCCAGCGAGCGGAGTCGATGTGCGCGATCTTCGTGCTCGCCACCCTCTATGCGTCCTGCCGCGCTCTGCAGACTTCGAGCCCATGGATGTGGCAGGTGCTCGCCGTGCTCGCCTGCATGCTCGGCATGTTGTGCAAGGAGGTGATGGCGGTGGTTCCGCTGCTCGTGCTCCTCTATCAGTGGGTGTTCTCCAGCATGAGCTTCCGAGATCTGATCCGGACTCAATGGGCGCTGTACCTGGGGCTCTCGCTCTCCTGGATCGTGCTTTTCCTGGTGGCGTACGGCGCACGCCGCGAGTCCGCCGGCTTCGGGTTCGAGTCGATGACGCCGTGGGGCTACGTCAAGATCCAATGCGACGTCTTGTGGCAATACTTCGGGAAGTGCTTCTGGCCGAAACCTCTGTATTTCGACATCGGCTGGGTGAGTCCGCCGGCGCTTTCGGCGGTGGCGTGGAAGGCGGCGCTCCTTCTCTTCTCGTTCGTCCTGAGCGTGCTGCTGGCCCTTCGCCGCAGCGCCGCCGGCTTTGCCGGACTGTGGGTGTTCCTCCTGCTCGCACCGTCCTCCAGCATCGTGCCGGTCGCCTCCGAGATGTATGCCGAGCAGCGCATGTACCTGCCGCTGGCTGGGATCGTTTCGCTCGTGGTGGTGGGAGTCGCCTCGCTGGTCTCGCGTCCGATTCATTGTCTTGGCCGGAAGACGTCCATCGCCGCCTTCGGTCTGGGCTGCGTCCTGATTGCCCTGGCGGCTGCGTCGCTTGCACTGCAGACCTGGAATCGCAACCGCGTGTACGAGACCCGAGTCTCGTTGTGGACCAACGTGGTGGAATCAAGACCCGACAATCCGCGCGGTCACTACAACCTGGGAGTCGCTGTCGAGGAAGACGGTCGACTCGAGGAGGCCATGCGCCACTACTCGAAGGCAGTGTCGCTCTTCCCGCGCTATGCCAAGGCGCACAATCAGCTCGGCATCCTGTTCGGCAAGTCCGGGGATTACGATCGGGCGCTCCATCATCTGGAGACGGCTTCCTCGGTCGATCCGTCGCTTTTCGAAGCCTGGAACAACCTGGGAAACCTGTATTTCAGCCGGAAGGAGCCCCTGCAGGCGGCGCGACACTACGAGACGTCGCTCGCCCTGGACCCGGGCCAACCGGCGACGCACTTCAACCTGGGCCTGTGCCTGGAGAACCTGCAGCGCCTCGAAGAGGCCCGAGTTCACTTCGCAGAGGCGCTGCGGCTCGATCCCGGGTTCGAGCCGGCAAGGCGCAAGCTCTCAAGATCCGGGTCCTGAGAGCGTGAGCATTCATTGGCCCGCCGCAGAGGCGTCCAAGGCGCCGCAGGCGCCCGGCGCCCATCAGGCGCGAGGAGGGGGAGGCCGCGTGTCGCGGCCGTTGTGGGGGAGGGTCCGCCTCCCCCACGAGCAAGGAAATTCAGAGCCTGAGCGATTCTTGCTCAGGCTCTGAGACCAGCTCCGGCGGGTTCGTCACCCCGCGCCGAGCTCTCCCCCGTCATTCCCGCGAAAGCGGGAATAAAGTCTCATGAACGGCAGGCGCGCGCAATGTGAAAGTGGCACTGCGTCTGAACCCGTGATCAGCAGATGCCGAGCTTCTCGAAGCGCGCCTGATTCGTGCAGTGGGCGAACGCCGTCGGGCCGTCGATCTTGTGCTCTTTGAACAGCTTCTCGAGCGAGTCGTCCAGAGTGTGCATGCCGTGCTGCTTGCCCGTCTGGATCTGGGTCGGGACGTCCTTCATCTTTCCTTCGCGGATCAGATTGCTGATCGCGGGAGTCGCGATCAGCACCTCCGTGGCCGGAACCTGCCCTTCGCGGTCGATCCGAGGCAGCAGCACCTGGCACATGACCGCGGCCAGCGACGAGGCGAGGATCGAGCGCGCCTGCGGCTGCTCGTCGACGGGAAACACGTCGATGATGCGGTCGATGCTGCTCGCAGCGCTGTTCGTGTGCAGAGTCGCGAACACAAGGAACCCGGTCTCGACGGCAGAAAGCGCAAGACGCATCGTCTCGAGGTCTCGCATCTCGCCGACCAGGAGGATGTCGGGGTTCTGGCGGAGCGCCGCGCGGATCCCGGAGGCGAAATCGACGATGTCCGTGTGCAGACCCCGCTGGTGCACGATCGAGCTCTTGCTGTCGTGCATGTACTCGACCGGATCCTCCAGAGTCACGATCGACCGACTGTGTCGCTCGTTGATCAGGTCGATGATCGCGGCCAGCGTCGTGCTCTTCCCCGATCCCGTGGCGCCGGTGACCAGCACCAGCCCCGAGTGCAGGTCCGCGAGGGTCTCCGCGACCGGTGGAAGGTCGAGCTCGTACAGCGAGGGCACCTCGGGAGGGATGCGCCGGAACGAGCCCGCCGGTCCGTTGGAATCGCAGAAGAAGTTGCAGCGGAACCGGCCCATCTCCTCGGTGCCGTACGACAGATCCTGCTCCTCGGCGCTCTCGAAAAGCTCCCGCTGGTTCTTCGAGAGCACCTCGACCAGGAGCTCCCGCACCTCGCTGCCCGAGAGCACCCGGGAGCCCTCGAGGTCGAGGATCCTGCCGTTGATTCGAAGCCGCGGCCGTGCGCCCGACTTGATGTGGAGGTCGGACGCGCCGAGCATCGTCACTTGGTGGAGGAATTGATCGATTTTCGCCATGTCTGGTCTTTCGTGAGGCTCAGGAACTTTTCCTTCTCCGAGGCGCGGGACATCGCCTCATCCAGCGAGATCCTGCCGCGGCAGGCAAGCTCGAGCAGCGAGTCGTCCATCAGGTTCATCCCCTGCTCGCGCGCGGTCTGCATCGCGGAAGGAATCTGGAAGATCTTGTCCTTGCGGATCAGGTTCGCGATCGCGGCGTTCATCACCATGATCTCGTACGCGAGGCTGAGGCCGTTGCCGTCGGACCACGGGACGAGCTGCTGGCAGACGACCGCGCGCAGGACGTGACTCAGCAGCGCCCGCACGTGCTCGCGGCGCTCGGCCGGGAACATGTCGAGGAGCCGCAGGATCGTGCGGTAGGAGTTGCGCGTGTGCAGGGTTCCGAACACGAGGTGTCCGGTCTCCGCGGCCGCGATCGCGGTCGCCGCCGTCTCGGGATCCCGGATCTCGCCAATGACGATCACGTCCGGGTCCTCGCGCAACGCCGAGCGAAGCGCCGCCTGGAACGAATGCGAGTGCGTCGGGATCTCGCGCTGCGAGAGGAAGGAGTTGCGGTTCTGATGGCGAGCCTCGACCGGCTCCTCGATCGTGATGATGTGCTGCGCCTCCGCCTGATTGATCATGTGGATCAGGGCGTTGAGCGTCGTCGTCTTGCCCGAGCCCGTGACTCCCGTCACCAGAACGAGCCCGTTGCTGAACTTTGAGAACTCACGGACGTGCTGGGGCAGTCCCAGGTCGTTGAATTCCCAGACCTGATCGGAGATCAGGCGGCACAGCGCACCGGTGCCGCGCGAATGGCGGAACACGTTGAGCCTGACGCGGCCGGTCTCGGGAAACTCGAGCGCGAGGTCCGCCTGTCCGGTGTCCTCGTACGCGCGGAGCTGCTGGTGCGAAAGATGGCTGAGGAACAGACGCGCCACGGAATCGGGCGATGGCGTCTCGAACGGGAGCTGCTGGACGACTCCATGGAGCCGCACCGCCACCGGCTGCCCCATGCTCAGGATCAGATCTGAGGCACCCAGCTTGCGCGCATACAAGAGGTAATCACGCAGCGAACCGTCCGTGAGTCGTCGCCGCCACTCCTCCTCCGTGGCCGGAACCTCCTTCGGTGGAGGCGGCGGCCGGACCTCGGGCGGCTGGCGAGCTTCGACCGGCCGGGGCACCCGTGCCCTTCGACCCTGCTGATTGAGGATGAAGCTCAGCGAGCGCTCGTCGATGATGCCCTGCTCGAGGAGGATCTCCCCCAGCGGTCGACGAGGCTTCTGCGACTTCTGAAGCTCCAGGCACTCCGCAAGCTGTTCCTCGCTCAGGAGACTCAGACTGATCAGGATCTGACCGAGAAGTGCACGCTCCATGGAGAGGTCCAGAGGTTGGGGGAAAAGGATGGACGATTCGTCCTTTTCCTTCTCGGTCAGGAACTGCGCGCACCTTCAACCCAGTTACAGCGGCCGGCAGGAGGAAAGAATTGCCCGGGGCCCCGGAGGAGGGCGCTGACTCATGTACACGTGGCCGCGGTTCCTGGTCCTTTCGTTCGCGAGCCGGTCCCAGGTCCCTCCAGGTCAGAGGATGTTCACTCGTTCGCACGCGCTGTCGGCGGTGCCGCCGCGCAGCGTGCCGCGGTCGCCGCTGCGGCTCGGCTTTTCGGCGAACGACTGGAACTTGAGGACGAGGCCGCTCATCCCGGGAGGGATGACCATCTCGAAGGTGTGCTCGCCGTACCGGTCAAGACGGGAGGTGACCAGCGGCTGGTAAGTCGAGCTGCCGGAGATCTCCACGAGCGCGAGCGTCATCCATGCAAACGGAGTTCCCCCGCGGGTGAACAGGCGCAGCGTGTCTCCTTCGTAGATGCGAGATTCTTCAGCCTGCAGGAACAGGTCGTTGCCGGAGTAGACGTACACCGAGCCGGTTGCAGAGTAGGGTCCGGAAGCCATGAAGTCCGCGAGGCCGTCGCGGTTGATGTCCCCCGCGCTCGAAAGTGCGAGACTGAGCCATTGATAAGGCTCGGTACCTGTGAATGAGTACAGCAGTCGAAAGTTCTTCCCGGAATAGAGATAGGCGCGTCCCAGACTGCTAGTGGAGGCACGGTAACGCTCGCCCACGAGGAAGTCATCGGTTCCGTCCCCGTTGACGTCCCCGGTGCTCGCGACGCTGAAACCGAAGTTGTCATACTGCTGGCCCTGTCCGTAGATCGTGTGCATCAGCTTGCCGTCCGGGCCTGAATAGATGTACGCGTACCCGATCGAGGCCGGGGCACCGGCCAGCAGCTCGCCGTAGCCGTCGTCGTTGAGGTCTCCGAGGCCTGCTGCAGCCATCAGCTTGTCGAAGGGCTTCGTCCCTTCCCTGGCGTAGATCAGCTCCAGCGTCCTTCCCGAGTAAACGTAGACCTTCCCCCGCTCGTCGTCGTAGCCAAAGTTGAGGGGGGCGGAGATCGCAAAGTCGCTCACGCGATCCCCATCGATGTCCCCCACGTTTGCAAGGCGGCTTCCGAACCTGTCAAACTCCTTCTCCCCCTTCCAGTCGCGAAGAAAGGCACCGGTGAGTCCTGAATACACGTACACCTTGCCTTTGCTGTCGTCGCCGCCCCACGGCGCCCAGCCCGTCGCCGAGATCAGGAGATCACCGAACCCATCTCCGTCGATGTCCGTGATCCGTTGAATGGGGACACCGAAGGAGTCGGAGTTGTTCACGCCGAAATACTGCCGCAGCACTGTGCCTGTCGATCCCGAGTAAACGTTGACGACACCCTCGTCGACGATCCCGCCATTCGGGAAACCGAGCATGAAGTCGTTGAAGCCGTCCTGGTCGACGTCTCCGGCCGCCGAGCCGCTGCCGCCCAGTCGGTCACCGCCCTGGTACTGATCGATCTGTCCCTCCAGGAGATACAGAATCTGCCCCGTGCGGCCCGAGTAGACATAGGCGCGTCCCTGATTTCGACTTCCGTAGAACGGAGCGCCCATGAACAAATCGTCCCTGCCGTCGCCGTCGATGTCGTCGAGGAGGGCGAGTCCGCTGCCAAAGAGGTCTCCGTCGGCCTCGCCCGTGAACTCATACAACAGTTCCTGGCCCGAAAGGGACGCTGACAGGAGGACTGCGCACAAGCAGCCGGCAGTCGTTGGTTTGCAGAGCTTCATGGCTGAGTCACCTTGTTGGGATCGACGTTGAACGCCATCACGTAGCCGGGCGAGACGACGACCAGCACCGTGGTCTTGCCAAAGGAGTCCTTCACCGGATGGAGGTTGTTCCACATCCCGGGGTAGAGCCCCAGCGCCTTGGAGCGGTACCGGCAGCTCCAGGTGTTGGCCAGGATGTTGCGCCTGAACAGGTAGACATAGCCCGCCGCGTCGTTGGCCCAGATCTCTGGCTGGCCGTCGTTGTTGACGTCGTCGATCTTGACCGCCGATACGCCGAGCGACGTCCCGAGCCCGACTCCGGTGAGGTCGTCGCCGGTCAGGTCGAAGATCTTGTCCAGCTTCGAGGTCGCCGCGTTGGCCCGCAGGATGTACACGTGGCCGCGGTTCTTGGTCTTGTCGTTCGCGAGCCAGTCGCTGTAGGTGCCGGTGTCGATCTCGACGCCCACGACCACCTCGTCCCCGTTCCCCAGGTTCGGGTCGACGTCGCCCGTGTCCATTCCCGTCACGAACCCTCCCAGAGGGTCCGAGGAGTAGTTGAGCTCGGAGGGAATGAAGTTCACGCCCGGCTGCGGACTTGGACCGGGCTCGACCGCATACACGTAGCCCCCGATCGTCCCGGTGACGACGTGCCACTCGAGCATCCCGCAGCCCGGGCAGAAGAACCGCGCCCGGCTCATCGAGGTGCCGTCGTAGGGCTCGTAGGCACCCTGCGAGTAGCAGGCGATCTGACCGGTGAGGACGTTGCTGCCGACTCGGGGATACCACCAGTTGCCGGAGGCGGCGCCGTTGTCGAAGTGGGGGTTGGGGCTGGGACGGGGAACCGTGAAGCCCGACAGCAGCGAGTAATCCAGCGGTGGACCGGGGCTCAAGTACTGGGCGATGCATCCGCCAAACCCCTCCCAGGAGCCCGGAAGAACCGAGGCGTCGAGCTGGAGGTTCTCGAACGAGCGAAGCGGAAGGGTCGGCAGATTCACCCCGGTCTGCGCGAAGTAGTAGATCTCCGGAATGCCGTCCGAGACGTAGTCGGCGACCTCCATCTCGAAGACCCGGGCAAAGGGTTGATGCGGGATCGCGTCCTGCACGTACGGCACATAGGTGGGTGGCGTCGAAAGGAAATCAACTCTCCCCACGCGGTAGGCCGTGCGCGTGTTCTCCTTGTAGAACGGAGCCGAGAAGTCGGCGAAGTACAGGTCCTTTTTGGTCTGACCCACCTGGTAGAGATCGAACGTCGGCGTGCGGCTGAAGGTACGGTTGGAGGGCCAGGGCAGGCCGATCGCGTTGGGCACGGGTGGCAGCACTCCCCATTCCTTGCTGGAAAGGCGCAGGTGCTGGAGGCTCGTGTCCAGCGCCATGATCTTCCCGTTCGAATACGTCGCGAACAGCACCGACGGGTTGGCGAGGTAGGTGAGCGCCACCACCCCGCCGGTGATCGTCTGGTCCTCGAGCTCCACCGTGTAGTCCGGCGGCATGCTCGCCTGGAGACTCATGCTCGTGGAGCTGGTGATCGACCACTTTTCGATGCCATGGCAGCCGACGACGAATTCCGCGGAGCCCACCTGTAGTGGTGGAGGAGAGATCCAGGCGAACGAGGGATGGCGGATGTCGACCTGGGTCACCACGTCGATGACCTGCTTGTCGCTGACTCGAAGGAGCATGATCCGGCTCGACTGAAAAGGCGGCTCGGAGTCGTTGACGCCGAACAGGAGGTAGTGGCTGGGATTGGAAGTGCCGTCGAGGTTCGCGGGAGCGATGAAGGTGATGGCACGATTCAGGAACTGTGGCGTGAATTCGGTTACTTGGAGTTCGCCGGGCGGATCAACCCAGTCGACTCTCCACACATGTCCGTCCAGGCTGGGAACCAGCAGCTCCTCTTCTGAATCGAGGTCGATGTTCGCGACGGCGGAGATTCCCGGCCCCGTGGCCTTTCTCGCCTGACGGAACAGTCGGTAGAGTTTGATACCATTCGAATCCAGTAGCACCCAGTCGAGCTGAGTGTTCAGGACCATGAGTTCGTTGCCCGCCTGGGGATGGAAGTTCCCCACGTACATCACCGGCAGGTATCCCTCGTACAGCTCCGGAACCAGCGTCGGTGTCACCCAGTCCCGCGTCACGGTGTAGCCGCCCGCGGTGTTGATCCGGTGGATCCGGCCGGTCGAGTCCCCCATGTAGATCTTCGACCCGTCGCGGGCCATCGCCCACAGTCCCCAGCCGAGCGGCTCGCTCTGGAACTCGTCGTCCAGCCGATAGAGGTCCTGGGGATCCTGGGTGAGCTGCAGGACGTGGAAGATCCCGTCCGCGTTGCCGAAGAAGTGCCGTCGCCGTCGAGATCGGCCGCTTCCACGTGGTCGAACATTCCCGGAGCGAAGCCCTGTCCGATCCGCCTACCAGGGATCAGCGGGCCGTTGAGGTCGATTTCACCCGGCAGGAGGACGGGACCTTTGAAGAGGCTGTCCGGCTTGTGCTTCACGGTGTGAGCGTAGGGGTCCGCGTACACCTTGGGAGGAGGCGCGGTGTTCGGCACCAGGTCCGGATTGAAGGTGTGCTGGGATGACTGGGCGATCAAGCTCGCCCATTCGTTCCCGTCCCACGGTGAGAACTGGTTAAGCCCCTCCGTGGCGCCAAACTGGCTGCCGTGGTCGCCGTGCTTGAGGAAGCGCAACTGGACCATGCTGTTGTAGGTCGATTGCTTGGAGTGCCACCACCAATACTGTCCTGCATCCTCGCTGCCCCAGAACCCG
>Ga0247727_10005273_pt1 | contig 26471 bp, 18 predicted proteins | sample WisWelCaveWW1625_FD_202498 | JGI IMG/M metagenome (GOLD analysis project Ga0247727, IMG submission 202498) | Biofilm microbial communities from Wishing Well Cave, Virginia, United States - WW16-25 | ecosystem: Environmental > Aquatic > Deep subsurface > Groundwater > Cave microbial mat | place...
GGGCGCGGGCGTATGGACCGGAAGCACAAAGCTCACGGTCAAGTGGTCAAAGATATCTACGTCTATCCACTGGTGCGTGATGCCCGGCAACGGCTACGCGGAGATCTCACGCGGTAAACAAATACGGCCAGGGAAGCCGGACACCGCAAGCCATTCCTTGAGCAAAGGACAGGTGATGACTTTTTTCGAGAGGCCCAGAAGTGGGTAAAGCGCGTAATGCGGATCGATCGCCGCAACGATCGCTACACGGAACACGTCGTGGACCCGCATACAAACGAGACTATTCATGACTGTGACGAGCCGCTGAGCGCTCATCAAGGTCACGGCAGTGCGAAGAACAAAACGTCTAACGAAGGCATGCATCCGGCCGCCCAAAAACCGGGCGGCGGGTGATGCCCGAGTCGTTAGGCCGCGTGAGCCGGAAGGGAACAGCAGTAGAATAAGGGGTGGTTGACTGGCATCGATTCACGCCGTCAAATTTCGAGTACGACTTCGAACGCGCCAAGCTTTTTGAGCATCGGGTCACATTCGGCGAAGCCGTGGAGTGCTTCTTCTCGGACTTCGAGATTCGACGAAACAAGAAGTATCGGGACCGGTACCAGTTGATCGGTAGCACGCTCGGCGGAAGAAGACTCAAGATCATCTTCCAATTGAAGGCGAACAACGTGGTTCGCATTATTACAGGCTGGCCCTTATGAGTACACGGAAGAAGAACAAGAAGACTACAATTCTGGACCAAGAGGCAATCGATCGACTCGTGATTTCGCAGTCCGAGGACGACTCGGCCTGGGACGCACCCATTCGGGTCAAGCGGTCCAAGCCAGCCTCGCTGTCGCTTCCCGGCGAACTGGCGGCGCGCGCGGCTTTCTTGGCCCGGCTGCATCGGGAGGCTGGCGTCGACAAATGGGTCGAACGGGTTGTCCGCGAAAGAGTTGAACTGGAGGAGCTCGCCTTTACCGAGGCAAAGAAAAGGATTGCTTCCTGAAAATGCCTAACGAAGAAATGCACCCGGCCGCCGCAAACGGCGCGGCGGCGGGTGATGCCCGAGTCGTTTGATATTTGCGCACACCAGCTTCGCCTTGTCAGGACAGGACTCGCAGTCGCCGGACTCGCGGATATTTTGCTGATTCTGAGCCGGTAGAGTTCCGTTCCCCTGGCTATCTTGTCGCGCCGCTGATGACTTTCTCGGGTTCCACCGCCGTCGATACTCCCGCCGCCATCATCACCTTGCGAAACACAGCCGCCGTAGCGGCGGAACTGCGGAAGTTCATCCCCCGATGAACGCCCTCGGCGATCCGTAACGGTGTCCATCCCTGGCTGTTCTTCCGATTCCATATCTCGATGCTCGCGCGTTCGGCGAGAAACTGCGCCACCGAGGGAAGATGCTTGTAGGCCGCGCCGTGCATCGCCGTATTTCCGTCGTCATCCACGGCGTTCACGTCGTTGCCAAGCTCCAGGGCCGCCTTCACCGCTTCCAGCACTTCTTTTTCCGTCCCGGCGTCCTCTCCCGGAGACCGTGTGCCGAGCCCGGCGGCCACCATCAATGGCGTGGATTTTTCCGCGTTGCCGGCCAACGGGTCCGCGCCCAGCCTGGCGAGCAGGCGCATGAGTTCGGCGTCCGCGGTCCTGGCCGCCATCAGGAAGGGTGTCGCGCCGATCATGTTCAGACTGCTTGCCCCCGCCGCGCTCCGCTTCGTCATTCGCGCGTTCAGGTTCGCTCCCTTCGCGGCAAGCCTTCTGACAAGCTCCAGACTGTCCATCTTCCCCGATCCGTGTGGAGCCGGGTCGTTGCTTCCGGCGCCCGGCTTGCGGACCCACGTAATCGTGTGCAGCGGCGTCCACCCCGGCCCGGCGGCATTCGGATCGGCGCCCGCCTCAAGCAGAAGGGCCGCGAGCTCGAAATGGGCGTTGGCAACCGCCAGGTCAAGGGCGCCCGGACCGGCCTCGGCGTCGGTCTCCGAGCGGCCGCCCCGCCTTAACCGTGTACTGGCCGGCAGGGTCTCGTTCACGTTCGCTCCCGCTTTCAGCAGGCTCCGCACAACGCCCGCCCGGCCCTCTCGAATGGCAAACAGCAGCGGTGTGAACCCGGCCTTCGACCGGGCCCTGATATCGGCGCCGAACTCGATCAGCATTTCCACAGCCGCGGCGTGCCCCTCCGCCGCTGCCCACATCAGGGCCGTTTGGCCGCGCCAGTTTTCTTTCGCGTTCACGCCGGCGCCGCCGGCCAGCAGCAGCCTCACCGCGTCCACTTTGCCCGTGCGCGCCGCTGTCATCAGGACGGTTTCCCCTTCGCGCGGCGCCGCATTCGGATCCGCCTTGGCCTTCAGCAGCCGCTCGATCGCCGCCGCGTTCCCGTTGGTCGACGCCAGCGCGAGCGGCGTCACTCCGTAACGGTTCGCCGCATTCACGTTGGCGCCGGCACGGATCAACAGTTCCACGGTTTCCAAATCGTCCCAGTGCGCGGCCCAGTGAAGGGCCGTCGCCCCATCCGCCGCGGGGCTGTTTACATCGACTTTCTGCCGGAGCAGGGCGCGAACCGCCGCCTGGTCCTTGTTTTTCGCGGCGTCTGCCAGGCGGGCATCGGAGGCGGCCGCGAGCAGCGCCGCCGCCGAAAGCAACCCGGCGAACACGCGGATCTTGCAAACTGGCATGGCCATTCCTAAGGAGCGCCTACAGCGAGACCGGCTCGAGCAGCTCGGCCACCTTGCCCCGGCTGTCGGCGAAAGATTCCAGACGAATTCCCGCTTTCTCCAGCAGGGTGAGATGAACATTCGCGAGCGGGACAGGATCCTTGTACCGGATATGACGCCCTCCCTTCAGTCTGCCCGCTCCGCCGCCCGCCACCAGGATCGGCAGGTTCGCGTGATCGTGCACGTCGGGATTGCCCATGCCGCTGCCGCACAGGATCATCGAGTGATCCAGCAGCGAGCCGTCGCCATCCTGGCTGGCCTTCAGCTTCTCCAGGAAGTACGCGATCAGCGACACGTGGTAGGCGTTGATCTTGGCCAGTTTTTCGAGTTTTTCCGGATCGTTGGTGTGATGCGACACCGGGTGGTGCGGGTCGGGAACGCCGATTTCCGGGTATGTCCGCGTGCTCGCTTCCCGCGCCAGTTGGAAGGTGAGGATGCGTGTGACGTCGCCCTGTAGCGCGAGCACTTGCAGGTCGAACATCAGCCTGGCGTGGTCGCCGTAAGCCGCCGGCACTCCCACCGGGCGGTCCAGGTCCGCCAGCGGAGAATCGGCGGTCCGTTGTTCGGCCTTCTGGATGCGCCGCTCCACTTCGCGAACCGTGTCGAGGTACTGGGTTACCCTGGACCGGTCGCCCGGACCGAGCCGGCGTTGGAGGCGCGTAATGTCCTCGCTGACCCAATCGAGAATGCTCGCGTTCTTCCGCAGTTCCGCGCGCCTTTCCGCGATGCTGCCTCCGTCGCCGAAAAGGCGCTCGAAAACCAGCCGCGGGTGCGCCTCCGCCGGAAGCGGCGTAGTGGCCGAGGACCAGGAGAGATTGTTCTGATAGACGCACGCAAAACCGTTATCGCAATTGCCGATGGTGTTGTGCAGGTCCATGGCCAGCTCCAGAGACGGCAGCGGCGTGTCGCCGCCAATCCGCCTGGCCGCGATCTGATCCACCGTCGTGGCCAGCTCGTAGTCGGACCCTTCGGTCATCTTCGCTTTCGCCGCGCTGAGGAATGCGGAGTTGGCGGTCGCATGGTTGCCGGCCGAGTAGGCGTTCTTCAACTCCAGATTGCTGATGACCGTGAGCTGATCCAGAACCGGCATCAGCGATGCGAGCGTCGGGGAAAGCGCGGTGATCTTTCCCTCGCCCGGCGGAGTCCACCGCGCAATGTTGGCGCCCATCGGAATGTACACGAACCCCAGCCGGCGCACCGGGCGGGCCGCTGTCGCCGCCAGGGCGGTCATGGATGGAACCATGGCATCGAGCAATGGCAGAGCCACGCTGGCCCCCATTCCCCGCAGAAACGTCCGGCGAGGGAGAGCTTTCTTCGCGATGATCATTGCGACCTCCTCATTTGAAACGGCGTGCTGCCGACGATTCCCCGGATCAGCGACGAGAAGCGGAAGTCGCTGCCGCGCGCCTCCCGCACGATCTTGCGAACCGCCGGCGCGTCGTAATGTTCCATGCCGCGTCCTAAGGCGTAAGTCAGAAGCTTCTCGACGACGGTGTTGACGAACAACTCCGGGCGGCTCAGGATCGCCTGCTGGAGTCCTGCGGCGCGCTCAAACCTGCTGCCGTCGGGAAGACTCCCGGAAGCATCCACCGGCGCGCCTTCCTCCTCGGACCGCCAGCGGCCGACCGCGTCGTAGTTCTCCAGCGCCAGGCCCACCGGGTCCATCACGTTATGGCATCCCGCGCAAGCGGGATTGGTGCGGTGCAGGGCCATCCGCCCCCGCATCGACAGAGCTTTCCCCTGCCCGTCGCTCTCCTTCAGCAGTGGCACTTCCGGCGGCTGGGGAGCCGGGGGCGTGCCGAGAATGTTGGTGAGGACCCACTTGCCGCGCATCACGGGCGAAGTCCGGGTGGCATAGGAAGTCACCGTCAGGATGCTTCCGTGGCTGAGCAGCCCGCCGCGCACGCTCCCCTCCTCCAGCGCGACGCGCCGGAACCGGCTGCCATACACATGCGGAATGCCGTAGTGCTTGGCCAGCCGCTCGTTGACGAACGTGTAGTTCCCTCGCAGCAGGTCCAGCACGTTCCTATCCTCGCGCAGGACGCTCTCGAAGAACATCTCCGTTTCCGTTCGCATGGCCTGCCGCAGGTTGTCGTCGAAGTCCGGAAACAGCCGCGGATCCGGGCTGGTGGATTCCAGGTTGCGAAGGTATAACCACTGCGCGGCAAAGTTAGTCACCAGGGCCTGCGATCGGGGGTCCTGGAGCATTCGGATGGCCTGCTGTTCGAGCACCGCCGGTTTTTTGAGCTCTCCTCGAATGGCCGCACCGAGCAGCTCATCGTCGGGGATGCTGCTCCATAAGAAAAACGACAGCCGGGATGCCAGCTCGACGTCGGCGAGTCGATAGGCGCTATGGGGTGCGATGTCGGCGGGATCCCGCTCGATCCGAAACAGGAATTGAGGGCTCACCAGAAGCGCGCGCAACGCCATTTCGATGCCCGCCTCAAATACACCTTGGGCGCGGGCCGCGTTGTAGAACCCGAGAGGAACCTCGAGATCCGTGTCGGCCACCGGCCGCCGCCAGGCGCGGCGCATCAAGGTCGCAAGAATGCGTTTGGCGCAGCTTCCTTCTTCGGACGCATTCGCCGGGCGGCACACAAAAACCCGGCGGCGGCTGTGTGTATCGCCGGAGCCGGCCGCCTGATAAGGGCCGTGGATGGAAATCGAATGCAGGGCGGGTTGCACGCGCGCATGGCGATCCGCGTTAAAACGTGCCAGGTAAGGCTGGCGTTCGGTTTCGACGAGCGCCGAGGTCTTCTTGAGGAATGCGACGCCAACCTCGTGTGGACCGGCTTTTACCGAAACCCGGACGTTCAGATCCTTGTCCAGGTGGTGATGCGGCTGACCCCGCGGCGGCGGGGTGACCGTGAAAAGCCGTACCCGCTCGCCGCCCAGAGTCAGCTCGAGTTCGTGCGGTTCGGTCAGGCCCTCCACGCGCTCATCGCGGTCGCGGGCAAGCCGAAGCTGGATCTCGTACTCGGCGTCGAGCGGAAACGTGTAACGAACCATGGTTCCGCCGCGCGTGCCGAACGGCAGCCCTTCGAGTCCGTCTTCCTGCGTGAGGTCCGGCGGAAGCAGGGTCGTATTGCCACCCGGGGAACGAACGGGACTCCCCAGGGCCAGTCGGCTGATCTTCTGCGCCGCCGCCAGGTACCGTTCGAGCAATGCCGGCGAGAGCTCTCCGACCGTAATATTGTCGAAGCCATGGCTGGACTCGTCCGCCGGCAGAAGCGATGAGACATCCACTTCAACCGCGAGCAGGTCGCGTACCGCGTTCTTGTATTCGGTCCGGCTGAGCCGCCGGAACGTGTCCGTACGCCCGGGATTCGGTTTGGCCGCGGCCGCCCGATCCAGGGAAGCCGCCAGAAATGCTCCGACGGCGTCGTAGGCGCCCTCATCGGGGCGGGGGACTCCAGCCGGCGGCATTTGACGCGTACGCAGCTTGCCAACCACTTTTTCCCACGCTTCCGGGTTTTGCTGGAGGTTCTCCTGGCTCATCGTGTCGAGCGCAAGTTTCGCCGTTTTCAGCTTGTCGTTGTGGCAGCCGGCGCAGTAGCGGTCAATCACCGCCCGGTGCGGCGAACTCGATGGAAGAGCCGCGGTGGTTTGCTGCGGCGGGGCCGCCACGCACAAAGAGCCGGCCGTTGCCCAAAGAGCTACCAGACGCCTGCTCATCGACCTTCAAGATACCTGCCTTCATCCACCTGAGGCAAGCTGCCCTCCACCAGCCGACCTTCAGGCCGGAAATGGAATACAATCTCTGCGTCAGGAGGGCACGGTGAATCGCATCGATCGAAGAACCTTCCTCGCTTCAGCGTCTCTCGCCGCGGGCATGAGCGGGCAGATACAAGGCAAACTGCCCTGGTATCGGCGCGCCTATCGATGGGGCCAAACCAACATCACCGAAAAGGACCCGGTGCGCTACGACATCGCCTGGTGGCGCCAGTACTGGAAGCGCACACAGGTTCAGGCCGTGATCATCAATGCCGGCGGCATTGTCGCCTACTACCCCAGCAAGTACCCGTTGCAGTACAGGGCGCGGTTTCTGAATGGACGCGACCTGTTCGGGGAGCTGACCACGGCCGCCCACCAGGACGGCCTGTTCGTAATGGCCCGCATGGATTCCAACCGCACCGCCGAGGATTTCTATCGGGCTCACCCGGATTGGTTCACTCGCGACCGCAACGGCAATCCGTATCGCGCCGCGGACAAATACATCACCTGCATCCACGGCCCGTACTACGACGAATACCTGCCGGGCGTGCTGCGCGAGATTATCGAACGCTCGCATCCGGACGGCATCACCGACAATAGCTGGGCCGGAATGGGCCGCGAGAACATCTGCTATTGCGCCCATTGCGAACGCAAGTTCCGCGCTGGGACCGGCATGGAGTTGCCGCGCGAGGCCGACTGGGACCATCCGGCGTACCGGCGGTGGATCCTGTGGAGCTACGCGCGGCGCATCGAGCTATGGGAGCTGAACAACCGCACCACGCAGGCCGCCGGCGGCCCGGAATGCATCTGGTCGGGCATGAACAGCGGCTCGGTTTCATCGCAGGCGCGATCTTTCCGCGACCTCCGCGAGATCGCCCGACGCGCCCACATCCTGATGCTCGATCATCAGCGCCGCGACGACGAGACCGGGTTCCAGCAGAACGGCGATACGGGCAAGCGCGTACACGGGCTCATGGGCTGGGAAAAGCTGGCGCCGGAGAGCATGGCGCTGTATCAATCGGGCCCGGGCTACTACCGGCTGGCGAGTAAGACGCCGGCCGAGGCGCGCATGTGGATGATCGCCGGGCTGGCTGGCGGCATTCAGCCGTGGTGGCATCACATCGGCGCGTATCACGAAGACCGGCGCATGTATCGCACAGCCGTGCCCGTCATGGAGTGGGCCAAGGCCCAGGAGGCTTACCTGGTGAACCGGCAGCCGGTGGCCTCCATCGGCGTAGTGTGGTCCCAGCGAAACACCGATTTCTTCGGGCGCGACGATGCGGCCCAACTCGTCGACGAGCCGTACACGGGCTTCATGCACGCGCTGGTTCGCGCTCGCATTCCCTATCTTCCGATTCACGCCGACGACATCGATAGCCAGGGGCAGGAGCTCTCCGTGCTCATTCTGCCCAACGTGGGCGGGCTTTCCGACGGGCAATGCGCGGCGATCCGGCGCTTTGTCGAGCGCGGCGGATCGCTGTTTGCGACCGGGGTGAGCACACTGTACAACGAATGGGGCGATCCGCGCCCGGACTACGCCCTGGCGGATCTGTTCGGCGCGCACCGCCTGGAGCCGGCGCCAAAGCTGGCGGCCACCGCCGAACGCCGGTTGGCGCAGCGCCGCGGCGGGGGCGATCGTTTCGCTCCGGACGGGCACACGTACCTGCGCCTCAGTCCGGAACTGCGCGCGCGAGTGGACGGGCCGCGGGCGGGCGATGAGCCGCCCGTCATCGGCCGGCGCCACGCCGTGCTTGGCGGCTTCGACGAAACCGACATCATTCCCTATGGAGGGACCCTGGCGCCGCTGAAGACCGCCCGCGACGCGATCGTACCACTGACCTTCGTTCCGCCCTTCCCGACTTACCCGCCCGAGACGTCCTGGATGCGTGAGCCGAAAACCGACATCCCCGCCCTGGTTCTCTCCGAGCGCGGCAAATCGCGCATCGCCTTCATGCCCGCCGATGTGGACCGCCGTTATGCGAGGGAGCATCTCACCGACCATGGAGATCTGCTCGCGAACATCACTCGATGGGTCGCTGGCGAAAGCATTCCACTGACGGTGGAGGGTAAGGGATTCCTCGATTGCCACCTCTATCGTCAACCGGGGCGGCTGGTTTTGCACCTGGTGAACCTCACCAGCGCGGGCACGTGGCGCGCTCCGGTTGAGGAACTGATTCCGGTGGGGCCCTTCCGGGTCAAAGTGAAGCTGCCATCCGCGGTCGTCGCCGGCGGCGCTCGCATGCTGGTATCGGCTGCAACCCGGTCGATTACCACTACCCGAGGCTTCGCGACCTTCGATGTGCCTTCCATCCTTGACCACGAGCTTGTCGTCATTGGGTAGTGTGGCCACCGCGGGCAAGACCCCGCGAAGCGGCACGCCCTCGCGGCCGTGATCTTCCAGTTGATTGTGATCGGTCACCGCGGGCATGAACCCGCGAAGCGGCCGGCGCAGCTTTTCGCCGAGCGCGCGCGTATCGATGCGCTGCACATCGACGCCTTGCTCGATGGCCATCTTCGCCGCCACCCCGGCGGCCTGACCGAGGATCATGTACACCGGCTCCATCCGCAGCGTCGAGTACGTCACGTGCGTCGCCGACAGGCACACCGGTACCAGCAGGTTCACGGCCTCGCGGCGCTTGGGCAGCATCACGCGGTAGGGGATCTGGTACGGGGTGACCGGCACTTCCATGTTGCCTTCGTTCTGCACGGCGCCGTCGGGCTGGACGAACCGCTGCACGTTGTGGGAGTCGCTGTTGTAGGAGCCCATGCCGACCGAATCCGCCTTGACGAGGTCGGTCTGAATGTCCTTCTGGGTCATGACCCAGTCGCCCACCATGCGGCGCGCCTCGCGCACGTAGAGCTGGTGCGGCCAGTGGTTGGTCCAGGCGAACTCGTCGGCGCACAGCCCCCACTGGCGGAACTCTTCCTGCGTGGACTTCGGAACGCGGGGATCGTTGGCCAGGAACCAGAAAAAGCCGGCGGTATAGTTGATGTGGTCCTGCCAGATACGCGCGCGCTGGGCGTAAGTGGCGTTCGGGTAGTCCCAGCTCGCCCCGATGTAGTCGGTGGAGACCGGCCCGCGGTTGTTGACGTCGAGTTTCTGATTGGGCAGCGGCGACGCGATGACCAGGCGATTCATCGCCGGTGCGCGGCCGTCGCGTTCGGCCAGCGCCTGGATGTAGCGCAGAAGCAGCTCCCAGCGGCGAGGATCGTAGTTGGCGGGCCTGGGATAGGCCGCCTGGTTGTTGGGATCGCGCGAGAGGCACATGCGGAAGTTGTAGGCCTGCACCTTCCTGTCGGCGGCGCCGAGCTCGCCGCGAAGCCCGGGCTGGATATCGGCGAGCGCCTGCCGGGCCTCATCGTGGGCCGGGATCGGAAAATCGAACTGGTGGCTGCGGTCCTTGGGCCGCACCCCGGCCAGCGACTCGCCGTACTGTGTGGTGGATTCACGTCCCCAGGTGTAGGAGACGCCGGCGGCAGCCATCAGGTCGCCTTCGTAGGTGGCGTCGATAAAAACCTTCGCCTCGAAGACGTCGCCGTTTTCCATGAGGATGGCCGTCAGCCGCTGTTTTTTCTTCCTGACGCCTCCTTGCTCGCGCAGTCGATGCTCGTGGAAGAGGCGCACGCCCGCCTCGCGCGCCATCTCGCGCAGAGCCCGCTCGGCGACATGGGGCTCGAAGTACCAGGTCACGGGCTCGCCGTAGTGACCCCCGACGCGGCGGTAGAACTCCAGCGAGTAGCCGCCGATGGTTTCCTTCCTGCCGTGGTCGGTGCGGCCCAGTCCGCCCGAGGTCATCCCGCCGAGGTGGCGGCCGGGTTCGAGCAGCGCGACCGATGCCCCCTCGCGCGCCGCGGCCACCGCCGCCACCACGCTCCCGGCCGTGCCTCCATAAACGACGATGTCGAACGACTGCGCGCCCAGGGCCAACTCGGCCGCGAGCGCCACGGCAGCCACCAGGAGATCCGGACGAGCCATTCCACCTCAACCGCGGCGCACGTCGCGGCGCCACGCCTCGATGCGCTGCGTGAGCTGCTCGACAACCTCGGGATGCGCGCGGCGCAGGTTGACGCTCTCGCCCGGGTCCTTCTCGAGGTCCGACAGGAAGACGGCGTCGTCGCCGCCGAGCGGCTTGCGCCCGGCCTCGGTGCGGTCGTGCGGAACACCGTTGAGGACCAGCTTCCACCGGTCCTGGCGGACGGCGAGCTGGCCGCCTTGTTCCCAAAAGATCGCCTCATGCGGGGATCGCGCGGAGCCGGCGGCGACATCCAGAATGTTGCGGCCGTCGACGGGATGTTCCGCGGGCAGCGCGACGCCGGGGGCGGCGCTGGCGGTCGGCAGGATGTCCATGGTCATGGCAACTTCCCGGATCACGCGGCCCGCGGGGATGCGGCCGGGCCAGCTCACGATGCCGGGCACGTGCATGCCGCCGTCGAAGAGGCTGAACTTGAAGCCGCGATAGGGCGAGTTGTCGCCGGCCGTGGCCGGCTGCTGGTCGAGGCCGGCTCGCGCCTCGGTGGTGGCGCCGTTATCGGCGATAAAGAAGACCAGCGTGTTTTCGAGCAGGCCGAGCTGGTCGAGCGTGCGGCGGATCTCGCCCACGCCGTCGTCGACCGCGGCGATCATGGCGGCGTAGGTGCGCCGCTCGGGCTCCAGTCCGGGGAAGCGCTCCAGGTAGCGCGCCGGCGCGTGCATCGGGTAGTGGGGCGCGTTGTAGGTCATCGTCAGCAGGAACGGTCCGGCGCGGTGGCGATGGATGAACTGGCGCGCCTCGGCGGTGATGCGCTCGGTCAGGTACTCGCCGTCTTCGAAGATCTCGGCGCGGTTGCGCCAAAGGTCGTGGAAGTTGGGGCGCTTGGGATCGCCCCAGTAGAAGCGGTGCGAGTAAAAGTCGACGCAGCCGTTGTGGAACCCGTAGAAATAGTCGAAGCCATGGGCGTTGGGCGAAGTCCGCGGCCCGTCGCCGAGGTGCCATTTGCCGACCAGGCCGGTGGCGTAGCCGGCGGGCTTCAGCAGCGAAGCGAGCGTGCGCTGCCGCGGATCGAGCGCCGGGCCGTTGGTCGGCACGCCCGCGCGCACCGGGTAGCGTCCGGTCATGAGCGCCGCGCGCGAGGGCGCGCACACCGGCGCATTCGAGTACCAGTTAGTGAACCGGGCGCCGGAAGCGGCCAGCGCGTCGATGTGCGGCGTTTTCAGATCCCCGGCGCCGTAGCAGCCCAGGTCGCGCGAGCCCTGGTCGTCCGTGCAGAAGACGACGAAGTTCGGCGGCCGCGCCGGCTGAGCCGCGAGCGGCAGGGCGGCCGTTGCGAAAAACTCTCTGCGGGTCACCATGATTGATTGTACGGCGTCCGGCCGAGAGTAGAATGATGCCAATGGACTGGACGGCGCCGCTCCGCTTCGGTAGCACAGGCCTGCCGGTGCGGGCGTTGCTCGCGGCGACGCTGGTCGCGCTCGGCCTGCTGGCAAGTGGTGGTCTGTTCCCACTGCCGGTGGCCTTCGGGAGCTGGTGGGCACTGACGGCTGTGGTGGCTGCATTGATCGCAAAGCTGGTGCTCAACCGCGGCGTCCGGTCGGCGGCGGGCCTCGACATACGCACCGGTCGCGCCGGGATCTGGATCTGTTGGGGAGCGGCGCTCGCCGCCATCGCGCGGTTGACGATCTCCGGCGGCCGGATCGACCCGTGGTTCTGGGTCGTCGTCGGGGGCGCGCTGCTCGGCGCCGACTGGCCGCGCCGGCCGCTGATTGTGTTCTACGATGGCGACTGCGCCTTCTGCCTGCGCGCCATGCGATGGTTCAAGCGCGTGGACCTGGAAGGGATGCTCGACTGGCGGCCGTTGCAATCCGGCGCGGGCGTTGAGTTCGGGCTCAGCGAGTCCGTTCTCCGCGAGCGGCTTCACCTGGTGGACGGCGCCCGCATCCGTACCGGATTCCACGCGTTCCAGATCATGTTGTTGTGCAACCCCCTGTTCCACCTGGCGGCGGCTGGCATGATGGCTGGCGCGCCGGCGGGCTGGCCGAGGCTCACGGTGGCGGGTCTGCTCGCGTCGTTCTTCTTCCCGTTGTTTCGTCCGCTGGGCGAGGCCCTCTACGACGTTGTGGCGCGCAACCGGGGCAAGCTGGTTGCATTTCTCCCGCCGCGGGGATAGTCTTGGCGCAGGGAGGGCAGCACATGCGATCCGCATCATCGAAACGCGGCTGGAGCCGGCGGCAGGTGTTTCAAACCGGGGGCGCCGCGGCGGCGGCGCTGGGTCTGGCGGGGACGGCGCCGGCGGCGGCGACGGGCAACGGCGCGGCGGTCTACACGCGCATCGGCGGGCGCCCGTTCATCAACCTGACGGCCACCTACACCATCAACGGCGGCGCGCTCACGCTGCCCGAGGTGAAACAGGCGATGGAGGAGGCCTCGCACTTCCCTGTGAACCTGGACGAGCTGATGGTGAAAGTCGGCGAACGGCTCAGCCGGTTACTGGGGAGCGAATCGGCCATCGTCACGGCCGGCTGCGCGGCGGCGCTGGTGCACGCCACCGCCGGATGCGTCACCGGGGGCGACCCGGAAAAGATGCAGCAGTTGCCGGACCTCGCCGGGTTGAAGGACCAGGTGATCACGCCGAAGCAGTCGCGCAACAGCTACGACCACGCCATCCGCAGCGTGGGCGTGAAAATGATCGAGATCGACACGCGCGAAGAGTTTCACGCCGCCCTCGGCAGGCGCACGGCGATGATCGCCGTGCTCGGCACCGCGGAGGCGCGGGGCAAGATCCGGCTCGAGGAGATGGCCGAGGCCGCGCGCAAGGCGGGCGTGCCGATCCTGGTGGACGCGGCGGCCGAGCATCCCACGGTTCCCAATCCGTATCTCTCGCGCGGCGCCGACCTGGTGGCCTACAGCGGCGGAAAGTTCCTGCGCGGGCCGCAGTGTGCGGGAATGCTCCTGGGACGCGGGAAGCTGGTGCAGGCGGCGTGGCTCAACAGCTCGCCGCACCATGCCTTCGGCCGCTCGATGAAGGTGGGCAAGGAAGAGATCATGGGGATGCTGGCGGCGATCGAGGTCTGGCGCGGCCGCTACGACCTGGCCGCGGAGTACCGGCAGTGGGAGGGCTGGTACGCGCATATCAGCGAGAAGATCACGCGCGTGGCCGGGGTGCGCACCGGCGTGCAGCCGGCGGCGGGCGCCAGCCCCTTCCCGGTGCTGCGCGTGGAATGGGACCCGGAGCGCATCGGGCTGACGGCGGGCGAGATCGGCCGGATGCTGCTCGACGGCGAGCCGCGCATCATGTCCCACGCCGAGGGACCGGGCCACACCTTCCTCATCCGGCCGGTGGCGATGAAACCGGACGAGTACAAGATCGTCGCCGACCGGCTGGCGGAAATCCTCCGCAAGGCGCCGCGCGGGACGCCGCCGCCGCCGCTGCGCGCGCCGGCAACCGGGCTGGCGGGGCGCTGGGAACTGGAGATCGAGTTCGTCGCCGGCTCGACGCGCCACAAGCTGTTCCTGGAAACCACCGGCAACCAGGTGACCGGCACGCACGTCGGCCGCCTGGCGAGCGGCGAGCTTTCGGGCGTCGTCGATGGAGACCAGGTTTCGCTGCACAGCAGCCTGCCGTATGAAGGAACGCGGCTCCAGTACGATTTCGCAGGGAAGGTGGAGGGCGGGCGGATGTCGGGCGAGGTGGGCCTGGGCGAGTATGGCCGCGCCCGCTGGACCGCCGAGCGGCATCAGTACAAGGGGTGACACAAGGCGTGACACAAGGCGTGACCGCCGGCGCCGTATCCTTCGCGCTGCTGGCCGCTCTTCCGCTGGCCGCCCAAACTTCGACGTGGCGGCCCGTGGTGCTGGGCCTGGACGGCATGGTCTCCTCCGGCCACTACGCCGCCACCATGGCCGGCTACAGGATGCTGGCACAGGGCGGCAACGCGGTGGACGCAGCCGCGGCCGCGGCTTTCGCCAGCACCGTGGTGGAGCCGAGCCGCGCGGGACTCGGCGGCGATCTGTTCATCCTGGTCTACCTGGCGCGCACCGGCGAAGTGAAGTTCATCAACGGCACGGGCTGGTCGCCGCGCGCGGCCACGCGGGAGACGGTCGCTGCCCGCGGCGGGCAGAAGCTCGACGGCCCCGAGGCGCCTCTGGTTCCCGGGGCTGCCGCCGGGCTGCTGCTGGCGGCGGAGCGCTACGGGCGGCTCGGTCGAGAGCAACTGTTCGCGCCGGCGATCGAGCTGGCCGACCGCGGCTTCGTCGTCAGCGAGAACCTGCAAAACGTGCTGCGCCGCAACCAGCCGCGGCTGGCGCCGTTCCCGTCGACTACCCGAATGTGGTTTCGCAACGGCGCGCCGGTCGCCATGGGGGATGTGATCGCACAGAAGGACCTGGCGCAAACCTTCCGCGCCATCGCCCTCGGCGGGCGGGAGGCGTTCTACCGCGGGCCGGTGGCCGGGCGGATCGTCGAGTTCCTCCGCGCCGGCGGCGGGCTGCTCGAGCCGGCCGACTTCGCCGAGTTCGCCGCCGAGGAAGCCGCCCCGCTGCACATCCGCTACAAAGGATACGATCTCTACGGCTGCCCGCCCAACTCCCACGGACACGTCATGCTCCAGGCGCTGAACCTGCTCGAAGGATTCGACCTCAAGCGCATGGGGCACAATTCGGCGGACTACATCCATACCGTCGTCGAGGCGCTGAAGCTGGCCTTCGCCGACCGCGACGCTTTCATCGGCGATCCGCGCTTCGTGAAAGACATGCCCGTGCGCGAGCTGCTCTCGAAGGAATACGCGGCGCGGCGGCGCGCGTTGATCCGGCCGGACCGCGCCATCGAAGGACTGGCCCCGCCGGGCGCACCGCGCGCGGACATGGCGGCGCGGACGCCCGACTACGCGCGGCGTGCGGGGACCATCCGCGTGCTGAAAGGCGAGGCGGCGTTCCCCGAGTGGATCGAAGGGCTCACCACCTACGTCGCCGCGGTGGACAAGGACCGGAACATGGTCTCGATCACCAGCACCATCTGGTCGGACTTCGGCAACTCGATGTACGTCGACGGCTCCGGCGGCGGGTTCTTTCTCAACAACCGCCTGGGACTTTTCTACATGGATCCGCGCGATCCCAACGCGCTCGAGCCGCGCAAGCGCCCGCGCATGACCTTGAACCCGGTGCTGGTGATGAAGGACGGCAAGCCGCTGATGGTCTTCGGAACGCCGGGCGGGGACACCATGCCGCAATCGCAGTTGCAGTTCTTCCTCAACTTCGCCGAGTTCGGGATGAACGTGCAGCAGGCGGTGGAGCAGCCTTACGTGGTGAGCTCGTCGCTGCGGCGGTCGATCGCGCCGCACGAAGTGGGCGGCGGGTTGTCGGTTTCCGAGCGGTTGAGCGCGGCCATCCGCGCCGAGCTGGCACGCCGCGGCCACCACGTGTCGACCAACAGCGCCATGGGCGTGGGCAGCATCAAGGCGATCCTGGTGGATCCGCGGACCGGCGTGCTGATGGGCGCGGCGGCGCCGGCCACCGACAGCTATGCCATCGGCTGGTAACAAGAAGACAGACAGGCCAGGAGGCCTGTCCTACTCCGACTGGTAGTGGAACTGCTCGGCGTACTTCAGCCCGTGGGAAGCGCCGATGCGCGCGGCTCGCTCGCGGTCGAAGATCTGCACCATGCGGACCCAGAAGCGGCCGCCTTCTTTTTCCATCAGCGGCAGCCGCAGGCCGGCGATGCGCAACTGGTCGCCCAGCTTGTTGGCGGTGGATTGCATCATGGTCTTGTGCGCCAGGATCATGCGCAGCTTGCGATCCAGCGTCGAGGAAATGTCCGACGCCAGGTTGATCTCGCTCGGCCCGCGCGCGAAGTAGTAGCGTTCGCCGACCGTGTGGGGCTTCAGGCCGGCGGCGGCGTGCTCGGGGTGGTAGTGCGCGACGCCGGCCGCCCAGGCCGCCTCGGCCGCCGCCTTGGCCACGTGGACATGATCGGGATTGCGCTCATAGAGCTGCCACGGGTCGTAGGACATCAACGCGTCCGGCTTGAGCAGGCGGAACAGCAGGATGAGCCGCTCGCGCGTCTCGGTATGCGAGACCGGGTCCAGCTCGTCATTTTTCATGTTCAGGCTGATGACCTCGCGGATGCCGGCGATGCGCGCGGCGTCGTCCAGCTCCCGCGTGTTTCGCAGGATGGTCTCCGCCGCGCCCAGGCGGAGCCCATAGGAGTCCTTTTCGTCGTTGGTGGCGCGGATGAGGTACACCGTCCAGCCGGCGCCGGTCATTCGCGCCACGGTGCCGCCGGCCAGGATCGACCAGTCGTCGGCGTGCGGGGCGACGATCGCCAAAACACGTCCCTTATCGGCGGCCGGGGTGAAGTGTAACGCCCGAGCCGACGGCGCGGCCCACGCTTTGCCGCTCGCCTGCTGCTCGACGTACCAGGCGACGTACTGCTGCTGGATGCCGCTTCCGGTGGTTTCGTGAAACTCCTCGGCGGCATCCCCGGCGCGCGCCAGGCGGTGGGGCCGGAAGGCAGTGAACATCGGGAGCGCCGCCAGGACCCGTTTCTTGCGCTCGAGCGCGGCGGAGATGTCCACGCGCTGGTTGACCCAGCGCAAGCCCGCCGACCAATAGTAGCGTTGCCGCACGCTGAACGGGCGCAGCCCGGCGCGATCCATTTCCGGGTGGAACTTGTTGTTGCCGCCCGTCCAGGCGGCGTCCTCCACGGCGCGGGCCACCTTGACGTGATCGAAGTTGTCGTCGTAGCGCGTCCAGGGATCGGAGGTCATCAGTGCCTCCGGCCGCAGCGTGCGGAAGACGGTGATGAGGCGCGCGCGCAGCTCGGTCTCCGGCAACGGGTCGAGCTCGCCGTCCTTGTAGTTGAGGTGGATCACCTCGCGGATGCCGGCGAGTTTCGCCGCCGCCTCCACTTCGCGTCTCGCTCGCAGGCGTGTCTCCTCCGTGGTAAGACCTTGCGAGTGCTTTTCGTCGTTGGTGACGCGCACCAGGTACGTCTCCCAGCCCTCGTCGGCCATTTTCGAGATAGCGCCGCCGGCGTAGATCGCCCAATCGTCGCCGTGCGGGGAGACGACCACCAGGGTCTTCGCCGCGAGCAGCGCGGGCACCAGCAGCAGGGCCAACCGCTTCATGGCTGCCTCACCGGGACCGCGTTGCGGTCGACGTAGCTTCCCGGCGCGGCCAGGCCGACGTGGTGGAAGATCTCGGCATAGCCCATCGTGTGCAGCGCGCCCAGGCGCCGGTTGGCCTCGCGCAGGTCGACCACGATCTGCGGATCGCGAATCATGCCGCGATGCGCGCGCACCGCTTCCAGCTTGCGATCGATGGTCCGCGAGATGTCCACCGCCTTGTTGGCGACGTGCGGGCCCCTCGACCAGTAGAACAGCTCGGGGCAGTAATGCGGCGCGAGGCCGGCGCGGAGCTGCTCGGGATGGAACAGGTCGATCTGCGCCGTCCAGCAGGCGTCGGCCACGGCCTTGGCCATCTTGAGATGGTCCGGATTCTCCTCGTAGGCCGACCACGGGTCGAAGGTGAAGACCGTGTAGGGCTTCAGGAGGCGGATCAGCAGGATCAGCCTTCCGCGCAGCTCGGTCTCCGAAATCGGGTCCATCTCGTCGTTTTTGACGTTGAGATGGAAGACCTCCTTGATGCCGAGGATGCGCGCGGCGTCGTAGATCTCCCGCCGGTTGCGCTCGCTGTTTTCGGCGGCCGTGGCGACGCCGTCTTTCTCATCGTCGGTGACGCGGATGACGTAGCCGGTGTAACCTTCGTCGATCAGCTTCGCGATGGTTCCGCCGGCGAACAGCGAGAAGTCGTCGGCGTGCGCGGTGACCGCAACCAGCACGCGGCCGGCGTACGGCTGGCCGGCGGCGGAGGAAACGGCGGCGATCGTCGCCAGGAGCAAGGCCGCGGGTCGCATGGGAACGGTCCTTTATCGCGGGGCCATGCGCAGCGCGGCGTCCAGTCGAATCACCTCGCCGTTGAGATAGCCGTTCTCGATGATGTGGCATGCCAGGTGGGCGTACTCTTCCGGCTGCCCCAGCCGCGCCGGGAACGGCACGCTGGCGGAGAGGGCGTCGCGGGCCTCATCGGGGAGCCGGCCGAGCAGGGGTGTGTCGAAGATGCCGGGAGCGATGGTGGCCACGCGGATGGCGTGGCGCGCCAGGTCGCGGGCGATGGGCAGCGTCATGGCGACGATGCCGCCCTTGGAAGCCGCGTACGCGGCCTGGCCGATCTGGCCGTCGAAAGCGGCGATCGAGGCGGTATTAATAATGACGCCGCGCTCGCCGCCGGCGTCGGGTGGGGGGCCGGTCGCCATCGCCGCCGCCGCCAGCCGGATGACGTTGAAGGTTCCCACCAGGTTGACGTCGATGATCCGCGTGAACCAGTCCAGGCCCACGGGTCCTTCCTTGCCGAGCAGCCGCTTCGCGCCGCCGATGCCGGCGCAGTTCACCGCCACGTTCAAACGGCCGAACCGTTCGACAGCGACGCGAATCGCCGCTTCCACTTCGCCGGGCTCGCGGACGTTGGCGTGCGAATAGGCGGCGCGCGGCCCGAGCTGGGCCGCCAGCGCCTCTCCCAGCTCGTCGTTGAGATCGATCAACAGCACGCGTCCGCCGGCGGCGGCAATGCGGCGCGCCGTGGCGGCGCCCAATCCCGAGGCGCCCCCGGTGATCAAGGCGACGGTTTCATCCAGCTTCATCCGCTGTGCTCCGTATCGGGTGGCGGGGCCAGTGCGACGCCGCGATCCAGCAGCGAGCGGATGGCCTCTTCTTCATAGCCGAGCGAGACCAGTACTTCCCGCGTGTGCTGGCCGACTCCGGGCGCCCCACGCGCGGGGACTTTCTCGACCCCGTGAGCGGTGATGGGGCTGCTGACGGTGAGAACGTCCGAGTCCTCGATGGGGACCAGCACCCCGTTGGCCCGCATCTGCGGATCCCGCCCCACCTGGTCCATGTTCGGCACCGGGCTCCAGACCAGGTCCAGCTCCTCGAAGCGCCGGGCCCATTCGGCCATGTCGTGCCGTTCGAACTCGGCGTCCAGAATCGCCACCAGCTCCGCCGAATTCGCACGGCGCGCCTGTGGGGACGCGAAGCGCGGATCGCCGGCCAACTCGGGCCGCTCGATCGCCCGGCCCAGCCGCTCCCATTCCTTGTGCGGGTCCAGGAGGCAGAGGAGGAACCGCTGGCCGTCGCGCGCGTGGTAATGGTTCACTGTCGGATTCTGCGGATGCTTCCGCGTACGCCGCTTCAGAAACTCGGCGCCGCAAAGCTGGGCCTGGATCAGGCAGCTATTGGACCACGCCCCGCTCGCTATCAGCGAGGTGCTCACGTGCAGGCCGCGGCCGGTGCGCTCGCGATGATACAGTCCCAGCAGGATCGCGCCGAACATGCTCATCGCGGTGGGATGGTCGCCGAAACCGCACACGGAAAGGCACGGCTCGGCGTCGCCGCTGTGCATCTGGCTCATCAATCCCGAGCGCGCCCAGTAGGCCGTAATGTCGTAGCCGGGTTTTTCGGCTTCCGCGCCCAGCTCGCCGTAGCCGGTGACGCCGGCGTAGATCAGCCGCTCGTTGACCGTCCGCAGCTCCTCGTAGCCGATGCGAAAGCGCGCGATCATCTGCGGCTGGAAATTGGTGACGAACACGTCGGCGGTGGCCACCAGCCGAAGCAGCACGTCGCGGCCGGCTGGATCGGCGACGTTCAACGCGATGCTCTTCTTGTTGCGCGAGTCCAGGATCCAGCAGAATTCGGTTTCCGAGACCGGCATCCCCGGCACGCGCCCGATGTAGCGATAGGGGTCGCCGTGCGGGGGTCGCTCCACCTTGATCACCTCGGCGCCGAAGTCCGAGAGCGCGGTCGCCGCCGCGGGTCCGGCGATGTAGGTGCCGCAGTCGATCACCCGAATCCCGTCCAGAATCGCGCCGCCGGCCGACATGAGGAACTTGCAGTATATCCGGAATCGGGCTCGAGCGGCGTCGTCGGACCACGTCCGTGCTCCTCCAGAGCCTTGTCGAGGGGATCAAGTCGAACTCCCCCCATCCCACTTGTGCTCGGGGTCCGGGTAGAAGGTGAGGCCACTGGTACTGTGAATCACTAATACCAGCCAGCCCCCCGGAACTTTCGTACGAAGGACATTCCAGTCCATCGTGAAGATTCCCCCGCCAACCCTCGACGACTTCAACTCCTCCCAGACGAGTTGTTGTTGTTCCGTTCCCTGTGACATGTTCGCTCTCCTTCTGTCTGGCTAACGACCCGGGCATCACCCGCCGCCCGGCCTTTGGGCGGCCGGGTGAATGCTCTGGTTATGCCGGCTCATCGGTTTGCCAGAAGCTTTTCATATTCTTCGTGGGGGCCAACCCAGAACCAGACGACCTCATTCGGCGATCCCCGGGCACCGACCGCACGGTGAACTGACGATAAGCGGAGCGGGCTTGACGACGAACATCATCAGGTATTTGTCGGCCATTCGTTCCAGAGCGCTGCCCGGTCTTCCAAACAACTCACCCCATCGGCGCTCGGACTCCATTTCTGCGAGCAACCACGCGCCGATCGCTTCCTGGTCGCTTTCAGGAAGCTTTGAGGCTTCGGAAATCGCCTTTTCCAGCAGCCTTCCCATCGCAGTTCATTCTACCAGCCGCTCGGATCGGGGCCGCATAAACGCTCCGGTTCAGTGGCGGGGCGCGGAGCGGACCGACCGCGGCAACCGGTTGCACCCTACCCTCACGTTACCGGTTCCTTTGCGGGATTGACTGCGTCTCGAACAGGCGTGAGGACGCAGGCGAGGAAGACGTCGCGGAGTCGCATCGGTTGCTTTGCTTCGCAACGCTCTGCCTTTCGGGCGGCAGCTACCAACGCCATGGCAACGACCGCGCCAAAAGGGCCAGTCCAGAACACTTGGTCCGCCCGTTGAGTTAGTATCGGAAACACCGCAGAACCAAAAATCCCCCATAGGGCTGCGCGTGCCAACGAGATGTTGCGGATCGCCCTTCCGTTCTCGGCGAAGGACATGAGAAAGGCGAATATGCCTCCGGAAACAAAACCAACCCATCCTATAATCGCCATCATCCTGATCGGCCCGACATCAAAGCCTCCGCCGTTGGGACGGAGGACCGTGATGATGCTTGCGATGGTAGCGAGGAACATCATATGACCCAGAGGGGGCCCAAATCAGGGCGACACCTACCATGCCACGCAGCTTCCGAATGTAAACGCTCATCCTTCCTCCGATTGGTAGCAGGTAGAATGCGGCATAACGACTCGGGCAGGGGCGGCCGTTAGCCAGCCTCACGCCCACCCAGAGTCTCCCGTCGCCACTTTTCAAAGTCGCGTGCTCCGTGCAGTAACGCCAGGATGTGAACTTCGGTCCGGTGAACCTCATAGATCAGGCGATAACGCTGCACGAAAAGCTCGCGTCGACCAGAAGCCGCTGAGCAGCAGCCAGGGAGTCTTGGGCGATGTGGCCGACGGCCTCGTCGAGCATTGTACGGGCCTGAAGGGTCCAGACTACCTCTCGGCGGGCAGAAGCCATTTCCGGCGAAGCTCTTCAGCGACCTGTTGCTGTGAGAGTGTACGTCCCGCCTTGGCGTCTGCTTGGCCACAAGCCACTGCCTGCACGACGTATAAATGGTAGAGCACGTCCTCCAAGCTGCAGTCGTCTGGAAGTCGATCCAGTACGGCCCTGACGGTATCTTTGGTTTGCACGAGCCTCGTGTTGGTAGACCCTACCCCAACCAGCATAGCGTCCCTCCGTGGGCAACGCTTCGGTCTGGCTAACGACTCCGCCGCTCAGGTCGCCCTCAGATTTGTCTGCTACTCTTGCTACCCTCGCGGCACTATATCCACGACACCAAATGGGGAAGCAGTTCTTCCGGGGAGTTCTCCTCGCCGGGCTGGCGTGTGCTCTGCCTACGGCGTCCGCGGCCGGCGCGGCAACCGATCCGGCCTACGCTCCGCTGGAGAAAGCCTACGAGCAGCTCCGCCGGCGCGACTACGATGCCGCCATCGCCTCTTTCCGCCAGGCCATTGCCGCGGCCCCGGCGCGGGCGGCGATCCGCAAGGACCTCGCCTACACGCTGTTGAAAACAGGGGAGCCGGAGGCCGCCCGCGATGAGTTCGCCGAGGCCTGGCGGCTCGACTCCGCCGACCACCACGCCGGGCTCGAGTACGCCTTTCTGTGTTACGAGACCCGCCGGCAGCGCCAGGCGCGCCTGGTGTTCGACCGCATTCGCAAAGGCGGCGACGCCGCGGCCCGCGCCACCGCCGGGCAGGCGTTCGAGAACATCGACCGCCCGCTCGAGGAAGGCATCGCGCGGTGGACCCGGGCGCTGGAGGCCGATCGAGCGAACTTCAGCGCGCATCACGAGCTGGCCACGCTGGCCGAGCAGCGCAACGCCCTGGAGCTGGCCGCGGCTCATTACGAGCAGGCCTGGCGCCTGAAGCCCCAGCAGCGGTCGCTGCTGGTGGACCTGGGTCGTGTCTGGAAGGAGCTGGGTTTGGAGGCGAAGTCGCGGGCGGCGTTGCTGGCAGCCTCGCGAGGCGCTGAGCCGCGGGCGGCGGAAGAGGCGCGGGAGCTGCTGTCGCCGCGCTATCCCTACGTCTACGAGTTCCGGCAGGCGCTCGAGCTCGACCCGGGGAACGTCGAGCTGCGCCGCGAGCTCGCCTACCTGCTTCTGGAGATGAATCGCAAGGAGGAGGCCGAGCAGGAGTTTCGGAAGATCACCGGCGAGGCGCCCGGGGACGCGCTCTCCGCCGCGCAGCTCGGCTTTCTCCTGTTGAACCGCAACGACGCGACCGGTGCGATGCCGCTGCTCGAACGGGTCCTGAAGTCCGCCGACGAGGAGCTGGCGGACCGCGTGCGGAGCGCGCTGCGTTTGCCGCGCACGCTGCGCCGCCGGCCGGACACGCAGCGCCGGCAGGTTTCCGAGGAGGCGCGCCTGCTGGCCGAGAGCAGCTACCGGGCGGGCTATCTCAAGGACGCGCTGAAATACCTTACCGTGGTTCACGAAACCGACCCGGTGGATTTCAGCGTCATGCTGAAGCTCGGCTGGACTTACAACATGCTGCATCAGGACGAGCAGGCCGTGCGATGGTTCAACCTGGCGCGGCGCAGCCCGGACGCCGCCGTCGCCGCCGAGGCGCAGCGCGCCTGGGACAATCTCCGCCCGCAGTTCGGACGCCTCCGGACCACTGTCTGGCTGCTGCCGTTCTACTCCTCGCGCTGGCGCGACTTGTTTTCCTACGGGCAGATCAAGACCGAGATCCGCCTGGGCCGCATGCCGCTGCGCCCGTATCTTTCGATGCGATTCGTCGGCGATACGCGCCAAACCATCGGCCAGGTGAATCCGCAGTACCTCTCGGAAAGCTCGTTTATCTTCGGCGTCGGCGTGGCCACCGCCGCACGGGGAGGCCTGATGGGGTGGGCGGAGGCGGGCTCCGCGGTGAGTTACCTGGGGGGGCGTCGCGAGGTGACGCGGGCGACGCCGGACTACCGCGGCGGGGTCTCCTTTGCCAAGGGGTTCGGGCGGCTGCTGGGCGGCGAATCGGCGGGGGCGTTTTTCGAGACGCATGAGGACGGCGTGTTCGTCAGCCGCTTCCGGAACAGCATTCTGCTGTACACGCAGAACCGCTTCGGTTATACGTTCGCACCGGCGCCCGGACTGGGCGGGCTGCGGGTGCAGATCGGCTGGAACGCCAACGCCACGGCCGACCTCAAGCGCCAGTACTGGGCGAACTTCGTCGAAACCGGTCCGGGGGTGCGCTTCCGCTGGCCGCGGATGCCGGCCGCACTGGTGTTCGCGGTGGATGCGCTGCGCGGGGCGCACACCATCAACCTGGGCAACCCGCGCCGGCCGAACTATTTCGATGTGCGCGCGGGGTTCTGGTATGCGTTTACTCGTTAGCCGATTTCTTTTGGGCGTCGCCTTCTCGCTGGCCGCCTCGGCGCGACCGCCGGCGCTGACGTTTCACGTTCAGGGCGACGACCCCGGTTCGTGGCCGCGCATCTTCCATTCGATCGGGCTGATGCCCGCCAGCCGCAGCCAGGCCGACGTGCTGGTGCTGGACGCGTCGCCGGCCTCGACCGCGGCCCAGTGGCTGGAGCGCGCCGAACAGGGAGCGTTCGTGATCGTGGAAGGGGATTCCGAGATCGCGCGCGCCTGGGGTTTCCGTCCCGGCCGGAAGACGGTGGCGGTCCGCAGCGTGCTCGACGCGCGTCGGCCGAAGCTCTCCATCATCTGGGAGCGCGCCGAGATCCTGCCCGTCTTCGAAATGCCGCCCCAGGCGCAGGTGTTCGCGCGCGAGCGATGGGAAGGCGCGCCCCTGGTGGCCGGTTTCCGCCGCGGCGCCGGGGGAGTGCTTTGGGTGATCGCCTCTCCCGGCCGGCGCGGGTACGAGCGATTCCCCTACCTGTTGCAGGCGCTGGCCGACCTGGGCCTGGAGCCGCCGCTGCGCTCGGCGGGCCTGTGGGCGTTCTTCGACTCCTCCTACCGCAGCCGCGTGGACCCGGACTACTTCGCCGCGCGCTGGCGCCGCAGCGGCATCGGCGCGCTGCACGTGGCGGCCTGGCATTTCTGGGAGCCGGACGCGGAGCGCGACGCCTACCTGGCGCGCCTGATCGAAGCCTGCCATCGCCGCGCCATCCTGGTCTACGCGTGGCTGGAGCTGCCCCACGTCAGCGAGAAGTTCTGGCGGGATCATCCTCAATGGAGGGAGCAGACCGCGCTGTTGCAGGACGCGCACCTGGACTGGCGCAAGCTGCTCAACCTGGCGAATCCGGACTGCGCGCGCGCGGTGGAGACCGGCCTGAGCGGCCTGGTCGAGCGGTTCGACTGGGACGGCGTCAACCTGGCCGAGCTCTATTTCGAATCGCTCGAGGGACACGCCAACCCGTCCCGCTTTACTCCGATGAACCAGGACGTTCGCCGCGAGTTCGCGGAAAAGCAGGGCTTCGATCCGATCGAGCTGTTCGACGCCGCCTCCCCGCGCCACCATCGCGGCAACCCCGACGGCCTGCGCCTGTTTCTCGACTACCGCGCCGGGCTGGCGCGCCGGCTGCAAACCACGTGGCTCGGCCGCATCGAGGAGGTTCGTCGCCAACGGCCGCATCTGGACCTGGTGCTGACCCACGTCGACGACCGCTTCGATACACGCATGCGCGACCTGATCGGCGCCGACGCCGCCGGCCTGCTGCCGCTGCTCGAGCGGCACGATTTCACCTTCCTGATCGAGGATCCGGCCACCGTGTGGCATCTCGGCCCGGAACGCTACACGCAGATCGCCGCGCGCTACGAGCCGCTCACGCGCCGCACGGACAAGCTGGCGGTGGACATCAACATCGTCGAACGCTACCAGGACGTCTATCCAACCAAGCAGCAGACCGGCGTCGAGCTGTTCCAGCTTGTCCACCTGGCGGCGAAGGCGTTTCCCCGCGTGGCGCTGTACTTCGAGAATTCCATCCTCACGCCCGACCTGCCGCTGCTGGCTTCAGCCGCCGCCGTCACCAGCCGCATCGAGCGGCTCCCGGATGGCGGGGTGGCGGTGGAGTCGCCGCGCGGCGTGGGCATCCCCTGGAACGGCGCGGCGCGGGTCGACGGGAGGCCCTGGCCCGTGACCGACGGAGCTACGGTGTGGCTGCCGGCCGGCGCTCACATGGTCCAGTCCGGCGGGCAGATCCCCGCGGTTCGGCTGCTCGATTTCAGCGGCGAGCTGCGCAGCGCCGCCAGCCGCCCGTCAGGGCTCGAGTTCTCCTACCGCAGCTCTTCCCGCGCCTGGGCCGTGCTGAATCGCCGCCCGGTGCGTGTGGAGATCGATGGTGGGGAGGTCCCGGTCACCGTTGGGAACAGCTCCGACGTTTGGGTCCTGGCGCTTCCCCGCGGCCAGCACCTGGTCGCCATCGCCGCGAATTCTGAATTCTGACCCGCCCCGGAGATCGCCCTGCGCGCCAGTGCAGTGAGGACGTATACCCTCGAGTTCTTCTTCCGAAAACGACAGGCCGGGAGGCCTGTCCTGTACCCTTCCAATTAGACCGAGTTTGTAATGAACTTGGTAGTACGCACGACCAGCCGTCAGGAGAACCCATGCCTGTCTGCGAGACGAATCGC
>Ga0247727_10005274_pt1 | contig 26465 bp, 20 predicted proteins | sample WisWelCaveWW1625_FD_202498 | JGI IMG/M metagenome (GOLD analysis project Ga0247727, IMG submission 202498) | Biofilm microbial communities from Wishing Well Cave, Virginia, United States - WW16-25 | ecosystem: Environmental > Aquatic > Deep subsurface > Groundwater > Cave microbial mat | place...
ACTCCGACTCACAGAGCGGCTACTTCGCGAAGGGCGCGACCCAGGAGGATGAGAGATACGATTACCCCGCCCGGAAGCCCTGGCGAGAACGCTAAGTGAACGGCATTGGGGCTAGCGCCGATCCCGTTCGCTTCGCGGAAACACGCGAGCGCGGGTCAGCGAGTAGAGGCAGCCGAGCGCATCCTCTTTCAGCAGCTCGAGCGTCCCGACTGCGTCCACGATCCCTTTGCCCTCCGACTTCCTGAGAGGATGGTCGCCAAACTCGACATGGATCATCGATTCGATCCGGGTCGAGCACGTGGCGCCGCCGCCACAGCAAGTCCGAAACCGGACCGGCATCACGATCCCTTCCGAGACGGAGTCCTCGGTGGTCGCTCGTTTGATCTTGAAGAACGATCCGACGATCTGAATCCTCTGGCCCTCGAGCGCGCGAACGTCTGCCGGCAGGTCTTCCTGCACCTTCACGCCCTCGCCCCTCACCGCCTCGAACACCGTCCACTCGACGAAGGTCGGAGGCCTTTCCTCGGGGTTCTCGTTGCAGAGCATTGCGCTCACCAGCTCGGAAGGCTCCTCGGAGCGCTTCGACCGGAGGTCCGAGGGTCTGGAATCGGACTTCCCGGGAAGCATGGCGAGGTAGATGACGCCATTCAGGACGACCACTAAGGCGAGAATCGCCAGGATGCACAGGATCTTTCGCGAGTTCTTCATCGCGCAACCGAAGGCTATGGATGGCTCGGTCGAGCCCGTCCGTCCGCCGGCAATCCCAGCAGCCGGAGGCATGCGCGGCGACACTGGCGAAACAGGCCGACGACGAGCGTCATCAACAGCACGGCGAGGAACGGGATCTTCCAGCTCCGGATCGAAGCAACCGTCTCTCTCAGGCCACGAGGTTCGAGTTGAAAGTGGGTTCCGTCCGTAGTGATGGGAACGCAGCAGGACTGTTCCACGATGATCTGGTCCTTGACCTCCCTGGCCACGTATTGATAGTCGTCATAGACGATGTGATCGGTGATCGATCCGGCCAGGACCGCCAGACAGATCAAGGCGCACGTATAGTAGACGACGGTTTTCCCACCCATCCCGTTGCGGATGGCGTTGAGCTCGCCGAGATTGGTCGCAGGCCCGGCGATCATGAAAGCCACCGCCGACCCCGGCGACATTCCTGCAAACAGAAGCTGATGGACGATCGGCAGCGACGGCACGGAACATACGTAGGCCGGGATGGCGAGCGCAACGACCGAGATGAGCGTCACCAGGCCGGGCGAGCCGAGCCAGCTCTGGATGTAGTTCTGCGGGACGAAGGCCATGATGACGGCGGCGATGCTCAACCCAAGGGTGAGGTCCAGGCTGATCTGACCGCCCAGATCCCAGAATGCCCAGTGCATCGCCTTCCCGATGCGCTTCGAGGTCGGTTCTCCCGAAGAGTCGTGGCCCTCCTTCAGGTCGATCTCTGCTGAAACGGGTTGCGAGACTCCTTCCTCCGCCGTCCGCTTCAGCAGCACGTTTCCGATCAACCCCACGGCGATCGCGCCCAGGATCATCATCACCAGATAGGTGGTCACGAGCTTGGGCTCGAACAGGTGGTAGGCGAGGATCAGCGCCGCGGGAGAGATGGTCGGCGCGCTCGTCAGGAAGCTGAGCGTGGTTCCCGGACCGGCGCCGCTCTTGAAGACGCCGATTCCGAGCGGGACGGCTCCGCACGAGCAGATCGGCAGGAACCCTCCGATGCCGACGGCATTGAGAACCGGGCGCAGACCCTTGGCTCCGAAGTGAGAGATGAGATACCGCAGCGGGACGAATTCCCGAATGAGCGCCGCGAGCAGATACCCCCCGACGATGAATGGGGCCGATTCGGCCAGCGCCATCAGAAGGGAGTTGAAGAACAACAACAGGTGGCCCATGCCGCCACTGTCGGCATTTGAGGTGGATCGCTTGAGTCGGCCCGCCGGACCGCGCTTTCGATTCCCGCCTGCCGGGAAGTTGGCGCCTCACCTTCGCCGACTTCGTGGCTCTCAAAAGCCTTCGTAGCAGCCCGACTCGAATGGCGCGGAGCGGACTAGACCGCTGAGATCGATCTCGACCACGAAGCTCGAGTGCGCCGTGCCGATCAGTGCGCCGAATGCGCTGGGACGGGCGTCGAGCGAGGAGGCATTCCAGGTGAGATCCACGAAGTCGGAGAGCCCCTCGCCGAACACGAAACCCGACGACGCACCGACCACGGGGCCCAGCACCACGTTGCCCTGGATCGTCACTCCTGAAGAGCCGCTCGAGAACCGGATCGAGTCCGCGTCGCGGCTGTACACGACGTTGTTGGCGAACACCATGCCTTCCCGTCCGTTCCAGTTCTGAAGATGCGCCGCGCGGCCCGCATTCACGATGGTGTTGTGCACCACCACGAGATTCTTGCTCGCCGCTTGATGGTCGTGGCTCGAGAAACCGTAGTCGCCGTTCACGATCAGGTTGTTGCGCACCACCGCTTCCCCCTGCACCTGCATGCAGTTGTCGCCGGAGCCGTAGCAGATGTTGCGCTCGACCAGGTTGAAATCGACTCCGTCCGTGCCGTAGACCAGGATGCACGGATAGTTGCAGTCGTGGACGAGGTTCTCCACGATCCAGTTGCCGTGGGAACCCTGCTTCACCTCGATCCCGTCCCCTTGATCTCCGTAGGTGTCGTGGACGTGATTCAGGGCGATCGTCGAGTACGACATCCGGTACTGCGAGTAGTTCGCGCCCAGGTACATGCCCTCCGCGGATCCCCGCGTGTGATGGATGTGATTGCGCGTGAGATGGAGAAAAGCCGTGTCTGCGGAATTGGCCGCGATGCCGGCGCCCGCACAGTCATGGACATGACAGCGATCGATCCAGAGGTTCTCGCAGTCGTACAGCTTGAGCGCCGTGTCCCCGCCCGTGATCTCGAGCCCCTGCAATGCCACGTATCGTGCCGGCCCACCCTTGCCGGCGTTGACGCAGTTCTGATTCGCGTCCGGTCGGGTGAGGGTCACCTCCGCGCCCGCCTTCGCGGCGATGAAGATCGGCGCATCCTCGCGCCCGGCGAGATCGATCGAGAACAACGAAGCGATCGACCAGACACCTGCACCGATCTCCAGGCGCTGACCGGGCTGCAGCCCCTGGATCACTTCTTTCAGGAGGGACCCGTTCTCCTGCTGCGACATTCCTTGATCGAAGTCGATCTCAAGGACCTCCGTCGGTTCGACGCCGGCCCACTGTGGATCGTATTCCTCCCCGCTCCCGGAGCCGCCACCCCCGGATCCCGAACCGCAGCGGACACTCCATTCCTCACTCGGCGAGCTTTCCCCGCGGCTGTTCACCGACGTAAGCACGTAGAAGTAGAAGCGGCCGTTCTTCAGACCGGAATGGAGAAAGGGGCTCTCCACATCCGTGACGCGCATGCTCGTTCCGACGTCGACTCCCGGCACCTCCGCGTAGTAGAGGTTGTAGCTCGCGGCACTGCGCACCGAAGCCCAGGAGATCTCGACCCAGGACTCTCCGGTGGTGAGCTGGGTGATCGCGGGAGCGGCCGGTGCCGCGGTCGAAGAACCGCCGGCCGAGCAGCCGCCAGCAGCACACGCCATGACCAGGAACAGTCCCGCAGGCGCCCTCGGACTCGACCGCCGGGCGCACCTGTACTCAAGGACCCCTCGCGATTCCCCCTGCTGATCAGCCGCCGATCCCATCCATCCCTCCCCATCCCGCCTCGCCTCCTCCCTTTCGGATTCCGGCGGCTCACACTTCAGGCAGCGCGTCCGTTCGCGTCCGTGGGACAACAGGATCTCGGGAGAAGATTTCACATCGGTGGAGTGGCTCGTCGCTGCCTGGTCGCTGCCCGGTCGCTGCACTCCCTGCCCAGAAACAAGTTTGGCCATTCGCAGTCGATCTTCATGCCGCCTCAGCGCAGCGTGTCGATCAGCTCCTGGAACTCGCCGTGGCGGCGCAGCAGCTCGCGACCCTTGTTGATCAGCTCGTCGACCACGTCGCGCGGGAGAGTCAGCGTCGTCGGCACCGACAGCAAGGCTCGGCGCTCCTCGAGGTCGGAGATCTGTTCGAGCGAGACCTCGATCAGGCTCGATTCAATCATGGGCAATTGAGACAGCTCGGGCATGCCGGCTTCGCGGCGCCATTGGTTGACCGCTTCCAGCATCTCCTGGGTCTGCCGGCGCTGATCGAGGAACTCCGCCATCAGCTCGAGGGTCTCGAACGTGTAATTGTCCATGCTGACCGTCGCCGTCTTGTAGCTCACGTCGGTCTCGCCCGGGGGAGAGGCGTCGCGATCCAGGTCCTCGTCCGATTCCCCCTTGGCGTTCGCGACGATCACGATCAGTCGGTCGATCCCGCCGGGCGTTCGGTTGAGGAGCGTGCGGATCTCCCCTCGCAGATAGCTGTCGATCACGTAGCGCAGCCCGAGGTTGTCCGACAAGGCGCCGTCGAGCAGGTGCAGGTACGGGTGCCCTTCCTTCTCGAGATGGTAGGGCGCCAGTCGGGATGCCTGCGCGTATCGACGCGGCTTGGACTGCGGGCCCGCGAGGGCCTGCTTCACGTCCTCGGGCAGGTCGAACCCCCTGGCCGGCGGATGGTTGCGCAACGTGAGCGGGCTGAGAAGAAGAGGGAACGCCGACGACGCGGCGACGGCTCTTCCGACCGGGAAAGTCGCGAGATTCGAGCCGAGGTAGTCGAAGAAGGACTGTGAGAACGAGAAGCCGGAGCCGAAGGCGACGTTGGTCGCGTTGATGACGACGAACGGCCGTCTCGACAGGTCGCTGAATCTCCTCCCGTCGAAGATCTTCTCCTGATAGTACTCCGCAGCAAGGTCGCTCCTGCTGAAGTCGGGTCGGAACAGACGCGGCCAGCGCAGTGGATTCATGGCCCGCCAGAAAAGATCCTTGGTGATGTCCCGGTAGAGAACTCGTTCCCTAAAGTCGGTGAACGTCCGTTGCTTGAAGAGACCGTAGTAGGCGGCGGTGAAGGACCCGCCCGAGCTTGCCGACAGGATGTCGACCTCGGAAAGTAGAGAGACCCGGCGACCGGAATCCGGCGGCCACTCGATCTCCGTGTTGAGCAGCTCTTCGAGGACTCCGTACGAGAAAGCGGCGGCGCGAGTGCCACCCCCCGACATCGTGACGCATACGAACAGCCTGTTCGCGGCTCCATCGTCCGTCGTGAACCGGTATCCGCCTTCAGGGTCGTGCACAGGGAGAGGCTCGTTCTCCTGCCGCGGTGAGGAGAGCCAGGCGCCGATCTGCAGGACGATCAGCAGCAGCATCACGGCGATCGCGGTGCGGCGCAACCACCGCCGGACCGACCCGCGACCCCGCGCCGCGCGTTCCGTCATGATTTGCGCGTGAAGATCAGCTTCAGAGGCGTCAGCGCAGTCGTGTCCTCTACTGTCACATCGTGCTCTGCGGGCTCGTACTCGTCGGGTCTGTCCAGAGTGATCACGCACTTGCCGCCTTCGAACTCGATCAGCTCTCCGGTCCGCCCCAACGACTTCGTGTCGATCAGCACGGCCCTCTCTTCCTCGACCCGACTCCCCGACTCCCCGGCCTCCAGCGACACCAACACGTATTCGAACACGGGCTTCGGACTCGTGCACGAACCAGCGGCGATCGCAAGCACGGTCGCTGCTCCCAGCCGAACAGCAAAGCTCCTTCGCCACCCAAGACCCGTCGTGTGCATCGGTGTTCTCTCCATCTTTGAAGAGACAGGCTAGCCACAATGCCGCTCACTTTGGGGCCACCGTCTTTCCCGCGAAGGCGGGAATCCAGATTCTTCATGGCGGGCGGGCGAAGAGATCCGGGATCCCGGGATAGGCTCTAAGCTCCGAGCACTCCACCGATCACCCGGTTTGAGGCCCGCCTGGGACCGCACGTTTCGATGTCTCGCAGGTGTCCCGAAGCGCGCCGCCGTTCGGAGACTCCCTCATGCCTTCCGCGTGGATCTGTCCAGCCAGTCTCGCCTTGTTGGCCGCGTGCTCGTCACCCTCGGCGCCAGAGATCCAGGAAGCGCCGCGGACGCGAGTCGCCGTCGTGATCAGCACGACGACACCGCAGGTGAAGCTTGGCGCCGTGCCGGAGCTGAAGGTCATCCTGATCAACGAGGGCGAGGTCCCGGTCACGCTCGTCGAAGCGGGCGACGGCAGCGAATCCGGATGGCGCACTCCGGTCATCGAATGGCAGCCGTCCGTCCCGGTCTCAGGCCGTTGCGGAAACGTGAATCCACTGGGACCTGACGAGGTGTTCGACCTGAATCCTGGCGAGAGGCGGCGCCTGTGTGCGTGGGTCGGCCTTCCGTACTTGTTCACCGCCGGGCGCCATCGAGTGTCCGTCACCTATCGCAACGATCCCGATCTTGAGTTCTCCGGGCTCGTTCTGGGGGCGCACGATCCGAAAGCGATGCAGCGCGTGCGCTCGAGCACTCCCGTCGTCGCGACCAGCAACGTCCTGGAGATCGAGGTCGTGGAGTGATCCCTGCCATCATCGCTGGCGCGAGTTGACGATCAGTCCGCGCCGTCGGAACTCCTCTACGAGACGCTCGAAGAGTCTTCTGGACTGGTAGTGGTCCCCAACGAACTCCGCAAGGCTCTGGCCGGAGAGGAAAGTCTCGGGTTCGTCGAGGATCTCCTTCCACGGCACGACCGCCAAGTGCAGGCGAGTGACATCGCCGATCGACCAGCCGCGGACCAAGGCCTTGACCAGCGAGAGAATGCCCAGGGAATGGAATACCGCCGCGACCAGCTCGTGGAGTCCCGGGAGCATCGACAGCAAGGCATGGCCGTGCACTCCCTCCAGTCGGAAGTCCTGGGGGGCCATTCGCAGCGTGCGACAGCGAAACCCTGCTGCACGCAATGCCCCTTGACACTGAAGTCTCAGTTTGCGGAGGTCGGAGTGCGAAGTCTGAAAGCTGGCGCGGCAGCCTTGAGCCATCGAGTCTTCTCCGTTCGTTTCGTTCCTTGGGTAGGAGCGTTCCCGTGAGCAGCTTACGTCAATCGATAAAACCCTCCGTCATGTCGCCAAGGACCGACCTCGTCATCGACGGCTCGCAGGGGGAAGGAGGCGGGCAGATCCTTCGGACCGCGCTGACGTTGTCGATGTGCACGTCACGACCGTTCACGATCCACTCGATCCGCAGCCGGCGGTCCCGACCCGGCCTGATGCGCCAGCACCTCGTCGCGGTCGAGGCGGCAGCGACTCTTTCTGAAGCCGAGGTGGAGGGTGCGGCCCTGGGTTCCACGGCGTTGCACTTCATTCCCAGGAAAACCCGCGGAGGCCGGTTCTCGTTCGCCGTCGGCAGCGCCGGCAGTACGACGCTGATACTTCAAACTCTGCTCCCCGCTCTGTTGCGATGCGACAACCCGACCCGGGTGATCCTCAAGGGTGGAACGCACAATCCGATGGCGCCTCCTTTCGATTCCCTCGAGCGATCGTTTCTGCCGCTGATCCGACGAATGGGCGCCAGGGTCGCGGCAAGGCTCATCCGCCCTGGTTTCTTCCCTGCGGGCGGCGGCGAGATCGAGGCGGAGGTCGAGCCTTCGAAGCTGTGTCCGATCACTGTCCTCGAGCGCGGAAAGGTCCTGAAGATCGGCGCCCGCGCGCTCGTCTCGAACCTGCCGCTCGAGATCGCGCAGCGCGAAATCAACGTGCTGAGAAAGAACCTCGACATCTCAGCGCAGGACTGCACTGCGTGCAAGGTCGACGCCTTCGGTCCGGGCAACGTGCTGATCGTCGATGTCGAGTCCGCGCACATCACGGAAGTCTTCACCGGCTTCGGCGAGCGAGGCAAGCGCGCAGAGCGAATCGCTCAGGAGGTCGCGCAGGAAGTGACTCGGTACCTCGACTCGGGCGTTCCTGTCGGCGAGCACCTCGCCGACCAGCTCCTCGTACCGATGGCGCTCGCGGGCGGCGGAAGGTTTCGAACGTTGCCTCCGACGCCGCACGCCTCGACCAACGCCCGGATCATCGAGACGTTTCTCCCGGTGAGGGTCCGCTTCACCGAAGAGGACAAGACGAACTTCGTCGAGATCGATTCGACCGGGCTCGACGGCTGATGCTGAGCGAAGGCAGGCGCAACGAAGCCTGCGGTTCGAAGATCCGGCGCAAAAGGTGCCGTATCTCTGCATCAGACCACTAGTGCAACACCCCGAAAGTTCCGATACAGGGTGGCTCAGATTCTGGCCAGGTTCGTTCGCGACGATTGAGCGAAGCCGGACGCGTAGCCCTGCCTACGCAGAGGATTTCGCGACCAAAGGAGCGAGCGAAAATGGCCGGAAGATGGGCCGCCTATGGATCGGAACTTTCGGGGTGTTGCACTAGGCTCGAGTTTCGCGTTTTCTCAGGCTGCGAGTCTCCCTGGGTAGGCCTTCACGCCGGACTTTCCTGCGAGACACTTTTGAAGGGGAGTCGCAAGAAGTCTTGCCGCCCAGATCCTGCGTTGCAACGCGCAGAGCATGTCGTCGAAGGACGGGTGAAGCTTTTGGCGGTACCAAGGGGCCCACCTTCGAACTCGAGCGACATCCTGACGGGGCCGACCATGGTCGAGATACCACTTCACGATCAAGGTATGGGTCAAGAGGGTGAGCGGGGCGGTGTGCTGGACCGCGCGTTGTCCTTGAGTGCCGCGAGGCTGAGGTCCGGGTCGTTTGGGGAGGCGTCGGGTTCCGGAGGGCCGGCGTCCAAAGCCGTTGTGGGGATCTTTGAGACCGAGGGTTTGTTTGGCTTCCCGGAAGGTGACCTCGAGTTCCCAGCGACGGGCATAGAGTCCCAAGACTTCCGCGACACTTCGACGGGGATCGGTACAGAAGTAGGCACGCACCTGCCAGTGATCGTTGGGATCGCGGGTCAGGACCAGGCGGACCGGACGACTGGCCGTGACGGTGTACCAGAGGCACGTCTGGGTTTTGAACTGAAGGGTGACGCGCCGTCCGTAAAGGCGCAGCACGAGACGCTTCCATCCTCGAGAGCTCTTCGCCAAGGCTCGCGGGGATGGCAGCCGCGGGCCGCGCTTGCGAGGTCGGCCCATCCCTGCGTACGGCTTCATCGTGCCGTAGAGAGCGGCGTCAAGATTCATGGGCCCCACGAACCGCACCCGATCGCAGAGGCCACGAAGCAGCGTGTGGCAGGCGTATTCGGCATCGCCGAGCACGCAGAGCGTGCGATCCTCCGGCAGCCATCGCAACAACTGTCGCAGGAGCTCTACGGCGAGCTCGGTCCGTTTGCGATAGTCCTCGGCCGGGCAAGATCGCTTCGAACGGTACAAACGAAACAACACGGGAACCGCCTTGCCTCGGTCCGGATTCCACGGCAGCGACAGCCAGATCGCGAGCACCACCCAGTTGTGACCGAAGGAAAAACCGAGCTGGCGGCCGCCTCCCGACCCCCGACCATAGGAGGAGCGGAGCGCATCGTGAAACATCCCTCCGCCATAAAGGTGAGGACCCGTCCGCTGACACAGCGTGTCATCGACCACGACCGTGATCTCGGATGGCAAGAAGCCAAGCAGGCCCCGAAACACCACCTCGGACAAGTGGTCCACCGACCACCGTCCCATCGCCAGAAACCGATACACCGCCGAAAAGTGTCGACGGCTGAGAAGACTCCCCGCAGCCTGGATCACCCGACTGATCGTGTGTTTCCCGGGACAGAGAATCCAGCCCACGACCAGACCCGAAAAATGCCGAAAGCCGGGCCGAGTGAAACACTGGCGGAAGCTTGCGAGGAGATTCTCCAAGCTCTTTGGTACATTCGCTGTGCGCACGCCTCCTCCTCCGATGCGGACGGGTTCCTAACAGTTGCATCGGTGGTTCGGGCGTGCTCCTTTTCCGGAGTCTGCCGAGACTCTCCCAAAAAACGCGAAACTCGAGACTAGGACGGTTTGAGGCATGCTGCCTCCTGCTCGCGCGAGACCGGGCTCGTTTGCACTCAAGGACCATTTTTTCCAGGGGGAACGCCGGTCTCGTCAAGGCGTACAATCGCCTGGATCGATGAGCAAGAACGGAGAACGAGAGCGGCGTTTCCGTGCACCCTCTCCCACCCGATCCGAATCGATCTGCGGGAAGCCGCCATCTGGAGAATCCAAATGTCTCATCTCTCTCCCCTCCTGTTGATGCTCACCGCTTTCGTGGGGTCCCAGGACCCTCTCCCTCCGAACTTGGAGGTAAAGGTCACGGTGCCCACCTTCGCCAATGCCACCTGTCCGATCATGGGCAAGCCGGCATCGAAGAGCCTGTTCGCGGAGACCCCGAAGGGTCGGATCTACATGTGCTGCAAGGCATGCACCAAGAAGATCCTCGCGGACGTGGACAAGTCCTATCAGGCCGCCTACCCCAACTTGACCAAGGCCGGCAACAAGGTGTGCCCGATCCTCGGCGAGAAGATCGAGGAAGGCTCGCCCACCGTCGTCCTGCAAGGAGTCGAGCTCAATGTCTGCTGCGAGGACTGCGTGGCCGACGCTCCGAAGATGTCGCAGCTCGTGCTGACCCGGGCGACCCTCAAGAACAGCGTCGACATCGCCAACAAGACCTGCCCGGTGACCGACAAGCCGGCGACCGCCGACACCTTCTGCCTGATCGGCGAAAACATCGTGCACCTGTCCTCGATCAAGTGCGTCGACGACGTCCGCAAGGACCCTGCAAAGTTCCTGGCGAAGGCACTAGAGCTCAAGCAGAAGGAAGCCAAGGAGTCCGCCGCCAAGGGCGGCGACAAGCGAGCGCACAAGAACCAGTAGCGTCGAGGGGCGGTTGCGGTTCGAGAGCGGTGCGGCTGAACAGGAAACCACCCGTGCCATGACGTTGAGACCAAAGGTGCCACGTCGAACCGGATCCCTGCCGCGGTGCCGGCGGTTCGTCGTCGATGCTCGCCGAGGTCTGGCAGTCGTCGTCCTGCTGGGAATGCCCTTTCCTTCGTGCGGCAGCACTCCACCTCCACTGGAGTTCCCGCCGACTCACCCGGCCTCTCCCGACGCACCCGAAAGTCCGGTGAGGGAGCCCTCGACGACTCTCTTCCCTGGATCCTCCTCGACCACGGCCGGTGAGAGCCCCGAAGACCGAGGGCGCGGGCAGGAAGAGGAAAAGCACGGAGGTCAAGAGGGCGACGGTCGGCAGGACCGGCGATGAGCAGAGCGAGCCGCTCGTTACTCCCGCTGCACTGGAGTCTGATTGCCTTCGTGTCAGCCGGTTGCGGCCTCGTCGACTTCGACTCAGAGGTCTCACGGACCACCGATGACGTTCGAGCGCTCGTGCAATCGAGGCTGAACGTCGAGCCGCCGCCTCGCGAAAGGCTCGCCGAGGAGGCGACCCTCCGTGAGGAGGTAAGACGGCTGCTCTCCGAGGGACTGGACGAGGACCGCGCGGCACGGATCGCCCTTCTCCACCATTCCGACGTGCGCGCGATGTACGAAGAGCTCGGCATCGCCCGCGCTGCACTGATCCAGGCAGGTCTGCTCCGCAACCCCGTGCTGGCGGCGGACCTGCGCTTCTTCTCCGGTGATCCCGAGGTCGAGCTCTCGCTCACTCAGTCGATCCTCGACGTCTTCTTCCGGCCACTCAGGAGGAGCCTCGCCGAGGCCGAGCTCGAACGGGCGAAGGCACAGGTCTCGCAAAGGCTCGTGAGCATGGTGGGCGAGGTGAGGCGGGCCCTGGTCGAGGTGAGGTCCGAAAGCCAGCTCCTCCGGTGGGAGAGGGAGTCGCTCGGCGCGGCCGAGGCCGCGCGCGATCTCACCCGACAGCTTCTCGACGCCGGAAACGTGACAGACCTCGAGATGGCGATGCGCGAGGCCAGAGTCGCAGGATTGAAGTGGTCGGTTGCGAGCGCCGAGAACTCCATTGAAGAGGCTCGGGAGCGGGTCAACGTCCTCCTCGGCCTCTGGGGTGACCTCGTCTCCTGGGAGCTCTCCGGCGAGTGGGGGGAAGCTCTGTCTCTCGACTCCATCTCCGGAGTCGACGTTTCACGCGTCGAGTCGCGCAGCGTCGGCGCGAGCCTCGAGCTCGCGGAGAACCGTGCGCGGATCGACGCGGCCGCGCGGCACGCAGGCATCACGGAGTGGGAGCGTTGGGTCCCGGAGCTGGAAGCAGGTCTCTCGGCGAAACGCGAGACCGGAGGCGAGTGGGGACTCGGCCCGGCGATCGCCGCCGCCCTGCCCGTCCTCGACCTGGGCCAGGCAGCGCAGGAATCGGCGAGGGCGGATCTGCGCCGCCATCTCTTCCATCATGCGGCGCTCGCCGTCGAGATCCGCGCGGCGGCGCGGACCCTGCGCCAGCGATTCCTCCATCTGCGGGACGGCGCGAGATTCCATGAGGACGTGTACGTGCCGCTGAAGTCCAAGGTCGCGCACGAGACTCTGCTGCAGTACAACGCCATGCAGGTCGGCGCGTTCGACGTGCTGGCGGCGAAGCAGGAGGAGATCGCCGCACAGCTCGAGCACGTGCGGATCGTGCGCGGCGCGTGGCTTGCGTTCCTCGACCTAAAGCAGCTCCTCGCCGGCTCCCTCGATCGCCAACGTCTCAAGGATGTGCCCGAGGTCTCGGGCCACGACATGCTCGAACCAGCAGACAACGAAGGAGGACACTGAGATGGCGTCCACTCGGCGTGAGTTTCTGCAGAACAGCGCGGCCGCAGCCGCCTTCGGCGCCTTCAACGGGCCTCTGCCGGCAAGGCCCCGACCCAACGATCATCGGGACCGGGAAAAACGGGCGGTGGACCCTCGCTATCGCCCGGTCGTCACACCCAACGGCACCAGCCTGCCGTTCAAGGAGAAGGACGGCGTCAGGGTGTACCACCTGGTTCCACAGGTCGTGCAGCACGAGTTTGCGCCCGGGCTCGAGGCGGAGTGCTGGGGCTACAACGGCCGGGTGCACGGTCCGACGATCGAGGCGGTCGAGGGTGACCGGGTGCGCATCTACGTGACCAACCGGCTGCCCGCGCCGACCACCGTGCACTGGCATGGAATGGTCGTGCCCAGCGGGATGGACGGCGTCGGCGGTCTCTCGCAACGGCCGATCGAGCCCGGCGAGACGTTCAAGTACGAGTTCACGATCGGACGGGCGGGCACGTTCATGTACCACTCCCATCACGACGAGATGACCCAGATGGCGCTGGGGCTGATGGGGATGATCGTGGTCCACCCGCGCGCGCCGACCACTCCGCCGCCGGATCGCGACTACGCGCTGCTGCTCAGCGAATGGTCGATCCGTCCGGGCTCGCGGCGCCCCGACCCCAACGAGATGACGGACTTCAACGTCCTCACATTCAACGCCAAAGTGTTCCCGGCCACCGCGCCTCTGGTCGCGAAGACCGGCGAAAGAGTGCGCGTAAGGATCGGCAACCTGAGCGCGATGGATCACCACCCGATCCACCTCCACGGCCATTCGTTCCTGGTGACGGAGACCGACGGAGGAACGATCCCGGAGAGCGCGCGCTGGCCCGAGACCACGGTGCTGGTTCCGGTCGGCAGCACGCGCACCATCGAGCTCACGGCCTATCCCGGCGACTGGGCGCTGCACTGCCACATGACGCACCACGTGATGACCCAGATGGGACACGGAGTACCCAACCTGATCGGCGTCGACCCGAGCGCCTTCGATGAGAAGGTCGGGCAGTTCCTTCCTCAATTCTCGGAATCGAGCTCGATGCAGATGGGCGAGAGCGAATCGATGGAGCAGGACACCCCGAAGAACTCGATCGCCATGATGGGAGGCGACGGACCCCAGGGCTACATCACGATGGGCGGGATGTTCACGATCCTCAAGGTGCGCGACGAGGTCGCGGAAGGCACCGACCCAGACTGGTACCCGGCTCCCGAAGGGTCCACCGCCCGTCCGGCCACTTCTCTGGAGCTGTCGGCGGATGGCATCGACGCTTCATAGGGCGAGGAAGTGATCAACAGCCGCAGCCTGCGAGCGCGCAAGTCTCTCGCAGTTTTTGGAGTGCGGCGCGACAGCGCCGCTTTGGTTCGCGCGACCGGTGCACTGGATTGTCCGTGGACGCTTACGGCTGGTGCGCGAACGGAAGAAAAGGTCGGAATCGCTACAGCTTCTCGTAGACATCCGGGCGACGATCGGCGAGGAACGAGAAGGTCTTGCGCGCCTCGGCCACCTTGGAGGCCTCGACCACTCCTACGAACGCCGTCGACTCGCAGGCTCCGGTCGCCAGCGTGTCGCCAAGCGGATCGAGCAGCGCGGAATCCCCGCTGTACTCGAGACCCCCGCCGGCTCCCACTCGATTCACACCCAGCACGTAGCACTGGTTCTCGATCGCCCGCGCGCGCAGGAGGGTGCACCATGCCTCGCGCCGTTTTTCCGGCCAGTTGGCGATGACGACGAACAGGTCGGTGTCGCTTGCGCGCGCCCGGAACAGCTCCGGGAAGCGCAGGTCGTAGCAGATCGCGGCGGTGACGCGCACTCCCTCGATCGTCTCCGTGAAGAGCTGATCGCCTGCTCCGTAGTGCTCGTGCTCCTTGGCGAGCGAGAATGGATGGATCTTGTGGTAGCGGAACGCTTCGCGGCCTTGCGGCGAGTACAGCGAAGCCGCGTTCCTGGGACGCGGCGAGGCCGGGTCGGGGTAGCCCGCGATCACCCATGCGTTCAGGGAACCCGCCAGCTCCGACAGGAATGCGCGCGTCGCCTCGGCATGTCTGCTGACCTTTTCGCCGGCCATCGAGAAACCGGTGTTGAACATCTCCGGCAGCACCAGCAGGCGCGCACCGTCCTTCGCGGCCGCCTCTGCCAGAAGTCGCGCACGCCGGAAGTTCTCCTCGGGATCCTCCCAGGCGATGTCCAGTTGCAGTCCCGCGACCAGCATCCCTCACCTCCTCAGCGTCAATGCCCTCTAGCCGTCATTCCCGCGAAAGGTACCCGTCATTCCCGCGAAAGGTAGCCGAGCCGTCATTCCCGCGAAAGCGGGAATCCAGTTCCATGAACGGCGGCCGCGTGCTAACGGCATCGGAACTAGCGTCGCGCCTTCGCGGCGTGACGCTCGAGCTTCTGCATGCGTTGGGCCGCTTCCTTGAGGGTCTCCATGCGCTTGCAGAATGCAAAGCGCACCAGCTGCTGGCCCTCCTCGGGATGCGACTTGTAGAACACGCTCGGCGGGATCGCCGCGACTCCGATCTCGGAGGCCAGGAAGCGCGCGAAGTCCATGTCCGTTCCCGAGAAGATGGGGGTGAAGTCAGCGAGCACGAAGTAGGCCCCGCGCGGCACCGCGACGCGCAGTCCACAGCGGCGCAGCACCTCGAGCAGGAAGATGCGCCGCTCCGAGTACTCCGAGCGCAGCCGCCGGTGGAAGTCCGGCCCGAGCCGCGTCAGGGCCCTGGCCATCGCCACCTGGAACGGAGTCGCCACCGCGAAGGTGATGAACTGGTGGGCCGCCTGCGCCGCGGCGACCATCGGCGCGGGGCCGCTCGCCCAGCCGATCTTCCAGCCGGTGTAGGAGTAGGTCTTCCCGGAGCTGGAGATCCGCAGCGTGCGCTCCTTCATCCCGGGGATCGACGCCATCGGCACCTGGCGCGCATCGTCGTACACCAGGTGCTCGTACACCTCGTCGCAGACGACCGGCACGTCGTGCTCGATGCACAGACCGGCGATCGCCTCGAGCTCTTCGCGCCGGAACACCTTGCCCGAGGGATTGTGGGGATTGTTGATCACCAGCAGGCGGGTCTTGTCGGTGAACAGCGCGCGCAGTTCCTCCATCGGCACTTCGAACTCGGGGAAATGGAGCGTGCAGAACCGCGGCACGGCGCCCGCCATCGCCACGCACGCCGGGTAGCTGTCGTAGAACGGCTCGAACAGGATCACCTCGTCGCCGGGATTCAGGAGCCCGAGCAAGGACGACGCGATGCCTTCGGTCGCGCCGCAGAACACGCCGATCTCGGTCATCGGGTCGTACTCGAGCGCGTAGTCACGCTTCAAGGTCGCCGCGATCGCCAGCACCAGGTCCGGATGGCCCATCGAGCGCGCGTACTGGTTCTGACCGCCGCGCATCGCCTCCTCCGCCCAGTCGATGATCTCTACTGGACCGTCGAAGTCGGGAAAGCCCTGGGCGAGGTTGATGGCGCCGTGCTGCTGCGCGAGCTTGGTCATCTCGGCGAAGATCGTCGTCCCGAACGGCTTGAGCTTGGTGGAGATCAAGGCACTCGCTCCTTCTTCTGGCGCGGCCGCGGTCCCCCGTCAAGGATCACTCCTGCCCGGGGGCGCCCGGAGCAGAAAGATACGAGATCATCGCCAGCCCCAATGCCATTCACTTTGCGTGCGCCTGCCTTCCACGAAAGGGAGCGTCGACGGCCTGGATTCCCGCTTTCGCGGGAATGACCGCCCCCTCTCACGGGCACTCATCGGTCCACGGTGCGCGCGGCCCATTCGGCGATCACGTTCTGCGCGAGGGGATCGATCCGACGGTCCTCCTCGAGGGCCCTCTCGGTGTCGCCGCCCGGGTTGCGCATCAGGAAGTGGTCGAGGAATGGAAGCTCGCGCAGCTCGACGTTGCCGTGGCCGTTCTCCCGCAGCAGGTCGCGAATCCTGCGGCCGTGCTCGGGACCCACCTGCAAGTCGCAATTGCCGGTCGCGACCAGGACCGGACACTGAATTCGCGCGAGATACTTCTGTGGCTCGAGCACGAGGTGCTCGCGCAGCCAGCGCACCGAGTGGTTCTTCGGCAGAAGAGGTACGACACTCTCCGGAGGTGCCTCCATTCCCGCTCGCAGTCGTTCCAGGAAAGCCTCGAGGTCCTTGAGCCCACGGATCAGGCGGGGGTCGACATCGCTGCTCGAGGCAAGCCTTTCGATCTGCTCTCTCAGCAGCCTGCCGACGGATTCCGACGGCGTCGACAGCAGAGCGACTCCGGCGACGGGAGTGCCCTGCGTCTCGAGCTCCCTCTCGAGCATCGCCGCGAGAAGACCGCCTTCGCTGTGACCGACGAGAACGATCGAGGACGGGTCGACGTGCGGATCATTCCTCAAGCGCTGCAGCGCGCTGCGCGCATCCTCGAGAAGCGTGCTCAGGCCGACGTCGACAAAGCTCCCTGAGCTCCTCCCGGTTCCGCGGTCATCGATGCGCAGGGTGACCAGGCCCCGTCGCGACAGGGCCCGTGCAAGGTCTCGAAGCAGGAAGCCTTTGGGCCCGTCCCGGCCCTCGCCGTTGCCGTCGCGATCCTGGGGACCCGACCCGCCGAGCAAGTGCGCTGCCGGGTGCCGCTGGTCATCCTTCGCGTGCGCGTACGGAGGGCGGGACAACAGACGCCCTGCGGGAAGGAGGAGCTCGCCTGCGAGTCGCGTGCCGTCGCTCGATTCGATGCTGACTTCCTGTGCCTCGAGATCGAGCGCATCTTCCTCGTCACGGGCGTGCGCCGCCGCGACTCCTGCGTCATGGAGCTCGACCTCGTCCGCTCTCTCGAGGCGCAGCCGTCGGCCTTCCCACTCAAGATCCACCCACTGGCCGTACCCATCGAACCCGGCGACCCATGTCCGCCCTTGGCAGAGCAGAGCGATCCGATGAACGGCCCGCGACCGGCCGCCCACAAGGGTGGCGGCGAGTTCCCGATACTGAGCGTGCACTTCCATGACCGCGCCGCCCTCGTCGCTGATCCGGATCGTCCGAAAGCAGCGCTCGATCCGCGGAACCGTCTCGGCCATCGTGAACAGCGACGCCGAATGCTCCTTCGCCCAATGAAGCAGCTCGCCATCCTCGGCCCCCAGCGGAGGGTCGAGGTCCTCGGGACCTGCGTCCGCGAGGGAAGAGGCCCCCACCACCTCGACGACGCCGATCGATCGTTCTCCATGGTGGACCGCAAACGTGGCACGAGCGTAGTCGATCGGATGGATCGAGCGGTCGGAGCCGTGCCGAGAATGGACCGCGCACGACACCAGGAGAAGGCATCGGCCGGTCGTCCAGAGGCCAGAGACGAGTCCTTGCGCAAAGACAAAAGGACGCAATGCCGATCGTTCCCTGTCCCCATGCGCCACTGCGCGAGATTCATGTCCTCGTGTCATCACACCACCCATCCACTCCTCGCGCGAAGACAAGACGCCAAGCCGATCATTCTCTGCGCCTTTGCGTCTTTTGCGCGAGATTCATCATTCCATCCTGGCCTGGCCGATTCGTGAATGACGGAGCGAGAGCAGGCTGCCGGGGCGCAGCACGGCTTCCCTCATGCCCGAGCCGTTCAAAGGTTGATCGCGATCACCTCGGTTCCACAGCAGCACGGAATCACCGAACAGAGTGCATTGCACGAAAGGCGGCCGCTCTCCGCCCAGAGACTTGCGGATCTCCCGTTCGCATTCGCTTCGTTCACGCACCGCCTCCTCCAGCAGCGTAAGAAACGCGAGCGGCGGCCGCTGCCGGCTGACCAGGATTAGTCCTGCACCGACGCTCGTGCCGAGCGATTCGAGGTCCTGTCCGCTCTTGAGCTGACCGCGGAGCCGGGGGGTCACGGCATGCTCGATCTCGACGGCGGGCGCACCTTTCTCCGTCAGGCGGATCCAGATCACCGCGGCACCCAGCTCGCGCGAATCGTCACCCGCATTGAGGTCGCGCAGCTTGAAAGTGTCGCACTCGAGCCTCACCTCCGCGACCGCGCCGCCTTCGAGCGCCGCCTCGGGCACCCAGGCAGCGAATCGCTGCAGACCCTGGCGAGCGAGCCTTCCCACCTTGTTCCCGTTGACCAGGACGTCGTGGCGCCGATGTGCGGTCAGCGGATGCACCCAGCCGTCGATCTCGAGGAGATAACGAGTGTCCGGACGCACAGGAAAGTACGCCGAGGCGCGCGCCATCGACCAGCGCGACCACTCTCCGATCGGGATCGTGCCACGGAACTGGCTCGCGCCTTCGCGCCGGTGCCAGTCGCCGGCGAGCAGCAACAGGTCGCCGCTCTCCCCCATGCGGATGGCCATGCACGGCTGGCTCTCGCCGCCGACCTCGACGCTGCCGCTCAAGTCAGGACTCTCGCGCAGCACTGCCGCCAGCTCGCCCTCGCCGCGTTCCAGGAAACACTCCGGGCCGACCACCAGCCACCCGCCCGCCTTCACCCATCGAAGAATCTCGCTCCCCGCCGTGGAGCGGATGCACGCGGCTTCCACCAGCGCCAGGACTTTCATCGACTGGAGTACGCCATCCTCGACCAGGGCCTCGTCGACCACCTCGTAGTCGAATCGATCACGCATTTCCTCCGAGAGGTCGAGGAGCACGGGCGGCAGACCCTGAGTAGTCTCCAGGCGATGGTCGGTCGTGGCGAACAGGACGGAGACGTCGAGCGATGGCTGAGCACCGCTGAGCAACGACCCATGCTGCTCGATGAGGTCGAACGAGCCCACCAGGTGCTCGGGATAGTCGAAGTACTCGCGGACGCCGCTTGCCGCATCGAGGAAGATGCGCCGCAGGATCTTCTCGCGGCCGATGTCGGCGGGAGGCTCGGAAGCGAACGGCACTCCGTAGAACCGGCAGGGAGCGCTGGCTCGCTTCTGATGAAGTCCGGGCAGACTCGCCTGGGTGGTGCGCAGTGTCGCACCGTGCTTGGCGGCGGCGCGGGCGATCAGCGTCGGGTCGATGCCGTAGCAGAGGAGCTCGCTGCCGTGGCCGACCTTGACGCTGATCGGGATGCGCGGGAAGTACCGGCGCGCGATCGCGAGCGCGCGATCGACGAAGTCCGCCATCGACTGCAGATAGAACTCGGCGAAGTACAGCCGCAGCCCGACGCCTGAGCCCGCCGTCGGATAGATGATGTCAGTCTCGCTCGAGAAACGGGTCTCGAGCGCCTCGTTGACGCGTGCGAGACTTTCCCATCGCTGAAGAAGATCGATGCGAAACTTTTCCCGAGCGAACCGGTCACCGGCCCAGAATCCGTCATGCACGTGATCGCGCGGAGGAGTGAGGCGTGCGACCCAGTCCGCGAGGCCGGTCGGATAGGCGACCTCGCCGTAGTCGGTGGGCACGGCGACGCACAAGGCGTCGAGGCCCCCGCCCAGGTTCTCGGCGAGCGCGGCGTAGAGGCGCTCCATCCACTCGAGCGTACGCGGCGCGAAGATCGACGGCCAGGCGCACTCCCGGTCGTGCTCGAGACAGCGAAAGCCGGTGAAGCCCGGGTCCGCGAGGATCCATTCGGGAACGACGTGCAGCCAGGGATAGGCGACGTAGCGAAAACCGTGGCGGCGGCAGGCGTCGAGGTTCCGACGGTGGTAGGAGAAGTCGAACGATCCCGGCCGCTGCTCGACCAGCGCCCAGGCGATGTAGTCCTCGAGCGCGCTGATGTTCAGGCCGACGAAGGCTTCCACCTCGCGCTCGGGCGTGTCCGGAGGAAGCGGCGCGCCGCCGGTCTGACGTTGCAGCAGGAGGTCGACGCTGAGGTTTCCCGAAAGGATCGGAATCATGCCGGGCGGTCGCGCAGCAGCTCTTCGAAGTCTTCGAGCAGGTTTCGCCCTCGATGAAAGCCTCGTTCCTGAATGTGCTTCAGTGCAGTGCGGGCGTCTTCGACCTCCGCCGGCTCCATGCCGTGGAGCAGGGCCCTGAGATCGATGACGTCCTGGGGGCGACGTCGATCGTCCCGAGCCAGAACCTTGAGGGCGACCAGATGGGACGGACGGGCGACGGGCAATTCCGCGCGTGCAGTCACCTGCACGAGCCGCGCCTGCTCGACGATTTTCGATTCGATTCCCGAGGACGCGAACAGCAAGTCAAGAACGATGCCCGGCGGCTGACCCGGTGGAGACAGACGCACCGTTGCAAGTCGACCTGTGCTCGTCTGCTCCACTTGAGCCAGGACCCTGTAGCCCATTCCGATCAGGTCCCGGACCAGGCTCTCGGCCTCAGAATCCGCTGCAACCGACAACGCGAGGTCCACATCTCTGGTGAGCCTGGGCTCTCTCCAAACGGATACGGCCATGCCTCCGACAAGAGTAAAGCGCGCCTTGAGGCGCTTGAGGTCCGCTGCCGCCCGTTCCAGGATCTGGCCGATCTCGCTCACCGGATCCATTCCTCGGGGGGCATCGGCCGACCCCAGGAGTCCCCGTGCTCGGCGCCCGGTCGCGTCATCACCCAGTCTCTCAGCTTCTGCTCGATCCTCTCTTCGGGGTCCTGCGGAAATCGGCGGCGGAGCTGCTCGCGCATCATTTCCCTGGCGAGGTCGAAGAGACGGAACACGGTCTCGAGTTTTTCTGCGGGAGTCATGGAATCCTCGGCGGAGACCGCGGCAGAATCTTCGAGCTTCTTTCGATGTTCAGTCATGCAAGGATTCTATCGACGCGGCGACCCACGAGCCGGGGTCGCAGGTGCATGAACCGGTATCGTGTGGAGTGCCCGATGCTGTCAGCAGCGCCGCTCATCAGGAGTGTCCGGCGGCCAGCCTTTCGGAGCAGATCCGCCGTTTTGACAGGAACTCACGAACCGGAGTGACGACGATGAATCGTCCCTTGACGACCCTTCGGACTGGATGGAGAGCGATCAGCGCCCTCGGCCTCGTGTCCGTGGTCGCCGTGCAGGCCCTGGCGCACGACGTGTGGATCGAGCCCGCCGGCCATCGCGCAAGCATCGGCTCGGAGGTGGCGGTCCGCATCTTCGTCGGGGATCTTCCGGAGAAGGAGGAGGTCGCTTTCAAGAAAGAGCGAGTTGCGCGGTTCGAGGCCGTGGGTCCGAGCCGGACGATCTCGATCGCCGGCGAGGAAGGCAGGACCCCGATCGGCAGCTTCCGGGCTCTGGACCCCGGTCTCCACGTCCTCGTCTATCAGACGCACTACTCGTTCATCGAGCTCGACGCCGGAAAGTTCACCGAGTACCTGAAGGAAGACGGGTTGGAGCACATCATCGCCGAGCGAGAGAAGCTCGGGGAGGCAGAGCGCGGCGCCAAGGAGAAGTACCGGCGCTTCGCCAAGTCGATCGTCATGGTCGGCGATGAAGACGGCGGATTCGACCGGCGCGTGGGCCTTCTCTACGAGCTGATTCCAGAAACCCCGCCCTCGAAGTGGGCGCCGGGAAAAGAGCTGACCTTCCGGATCGAGCTGCAGGGCGCACCCTTGAGCGGCGCCAAGGTGAAGCTCGTCTGCGTCGCTGACGCCTCGAGCTCCCTGAAGGCCCGCACCGACCCGGAAGGCAGAGTCCGGTTCATGCCGACTGCGCCCGGAGTGTGGTACGCCGCGTCCGTCCACATGCTCCGCGCCCCCGACGAGCTTCAGTGCGACTGGGAGAGCTTCTGGGCGTCCTGCTCGTTCGAGATCCCCGCCGCAACGCCGAAGTGAATCTTCCAAGCGGTGTGGCGTTGCGATTCGGTCGGACAAACGCCTCCCATTCTCGTCCTCGATCCAGCCGGAGAGATCGAGGCCCTCGGGCAGTCGCAGCGTGTGATACTGGATTCCGTCCTGCTCAAACAGGAGCTTCATCGTCGGCACGTCGGTGTGTGCCGCGATTCTTTGCACCGAGGACCCCGAGGTGACGCCCATCGGTGACAAAGTCCTCAGGGGCTCATCGCCGGACCGGATCGGAAAGTGCCGCCGGATCCGCCGTGAGAAGCAATTCTTGTGTGGGTTCGGAGCGCTTCAGCGTCTTACGACCCCAGGACAAGCTGCAGCCCCGGCGTGAACGAGACCCCTTTCGAGGCGCCCGCATCGGCCTCCAGGGCTTGCAAGTAGAGCGAGACGCCACACAAGGTCGGGTCGCAGGGAAGAGTACCGGTCAGCGCGAGACCTCCCACAGGCAGTGGCAGGAAGAAGACGTTCGTTGGAGCCACGAGCAAGTGTCCGTCGTAGTTCGTGGGCTGATCAGCCTCAGCAAGGCCGAGGAAGAGCGCCGCAATGGTGTTGGCGCCGAGCGAGTTGTCGAGGTTCAACGTCACAGTCGTACACAGTTCGGGGTCAATTGCGGCGGTGAAGCCCGGAATGCCGTACGTGCCCGGCCAGCCGGAGCCGTAGTTGGCCCACGAGGCGTCGCTGGAGCACGAGCCGGAGCAATTGTTCAGCAGCACCGACACCGTGTTCGAGATCTGGTTCGCCGTCGCCAGATCCGCATCGCCATCCCCATCCAGGTCCGAGCTCGTCACCGAGAATGCAAAGTTGCCGACACCGTACTGGACGTGCGTCGCGAACGTGCCGTCACCTTGATTCAGCAGCACCGACACCGTGTGCGAGTTGAAATTCGCCACCGCCAGATCCGCATCTCCATCGCCATCCAGGTCCGCGCTCGTCACCGAGTAGGGACCGGCGCCCACACCGTACTGGACGTGCGTCGCGAACGTGCCGTCACCTTGATTCAGCAGCACCGACACCCTGCCCCGTAAGCTGTTCGCTGTCGCCAGATCCGCATCGCCATCCCCATCCAGGTCCTCGCTCGTCACCGACCGGGGATCGTCGCCCACACCGTACTCGACGTGCGTCGCGAACGTGCCGTCACCTTGATTCAGCAGCACCGACACCGTGTCCGAGTCGCGGTTCGCCGTCGCCAGATCCACATCGCCATCCCCATCCAGGTCCGCGCTCGTCACCGAGCGGGGAGCGTTGCCCACGCCGTACCTGACGTGCGTCGCGAACGTGCCGTCGCCTTGATTCAGCAGCACCGACACCGTCGAGATGTCGTTCGCCGTCGCCAGATCCGCATCGCCATCCCCATCCAGGTCTGCGCTCGTCACCGAGTGGGGAGAGAGGCCCACGCCGTACTCGACGTGCGTCGCGAACGTGCCGTCACCTTGATTCAGCAGCACCGACACCCTGCCCCGTAAGCTGTTCGCTGTCGCCAGATCCGCATCGCCATCCCCGTCCAGGTCCGCGCTCGTCACCGACCGGGGATCGTCGCCCACACCGTACTCGACGTGCGTCGCGAACGTGCCGTCACCTTGATTCAGCAGCACCGACACCGTGTCCGAGTCGCGGTTCGCCGTCGCCAGATCCACATCGCCATCCCCATCCAGGTCCGCGCTCGTTACCGACAGGGGCCTGGAGCCCACGCCGTACTCGACGTACGTCGCGAACGTGCCGTCGCCCTGATTCAGCAGCACCGACACCGTACGCGAGTAGTAGTTCGCCGTCGCCAGATCCGCATCGCCATCCCCATCCACGTCCGCGCTCGTCACCGACAGGGGAGCGTCGCCCACGCTGTATTCGACGTGCGTCGCGAACGTGCCGTCACCTTGATTCAACAGCACCGACACCGTGTCCAAGTCGGAGTTCGCCACCGCCAGATCCGCATCGCCATCCCCCTCCAGGTCCGCGCTCGTCACCGAATCGGGACCGTCGCCCACGCCGTACTGGACGTGCCGCCGGAACGTGCCGTCGCCTCGATTCCGCAGCACCGACACCGTGTCCGAGGAGTAGTTCGCCACCGCCAGATCCGCATCGCCATCCCCATCCAGGTCCGCGCTCGTCACCGAGATGGGATCGTCGCCCACGCCGTACTCGACGTGCGGCGCAAACGTGCCGTTGCCTTGATTCAACAGCACCGACACCCTGTCCGAGGAGTAGTTCGCCACCGCCTGATCCGCATCGCCATCCCCATCCAGGTCCGCGCTCGTCACCGACAGGGGAGCGTTGCCCACGCCGTACTGGACGTGCGGCGCGAACGTGCCGTCGCCTTGATTCAGCAGCACCGACACTGTGTCCGAGTAGACGTTCGCCACCGCCAGATCTGCATCGCCATCGCCATCCAGGTCCGCGCTCGTCACCGACTGGGGATAGTCGCCCACGCCGTACTCGACATGCGTCGCGAACGTGCCGTCACCTTGATTCAGCAGCACCGACACCGTGTTCGAGTAGCTGTAGAGATACCTCCAGTTCGCCACCGCCAGATCCGCATCGCCGTCCCCATCCAGGTCCGCGCTCGTCACTGAGGTGGGACCGTAGCCCACGCGGTACTCGACGTGCGGCGCGAACATGCCGTCGCCTTGATTCAGCAGCACCGACACCGTGACCGTGCCCGTGTTCGCCGTCGCCAGATCCGGATCACCATCCCCATCCAGGTCCGCGCTCATCACCGAGACGGGATCGTAGCCCACGCCAAACACCGGATTCGGGAACGACGGGCACGGGTTCTCGCCTTGCGCGCGAAGATTGACCCTCGAAGCGAGCAACACGACCACGACAGCCGCAACTCTGGTAATCACGGACGCCGTCGGCAGCAGGACTCCCAAAGCCGCACTCGACACCCCGTGATTCGCACTTGCCAGACCGCGCCCGAGCCGAGAGGTTCGCATTGGATTTCTCCGGATCAGTGGCCGACGTCGAGGCATTCGCATGGCATTTCTCCCGTCCAGTGTCCGAGTACGACAGGTCGATCGTGAAACCCAAGGTCACTCCGATGTCACTCGTCCACCCATCGCTGGTTGGCGACCGAGCAATCAGTAACAAAAATCGGTGACAAAGTCGTCACCGTACGCGGCCGCCCCTGCGTTTCCCCACGAGGTCCCAGGGGAAGCGGCTCCGAAAACGCCGTTCCACCGTCCGGTTCACGCCGACTGCGCCCGGAGTGTGGTACGCCGCGTCCGTCCACATGCTCCGCGCCCCCGACGAGCTTCAGTGCGACTGGGAGAGCTTCTGGGCGTCCTGCTCGTTCGAGATCCCCGCCGCAACTCCAAAGTGAATCTTCCAAGCGGTGTTGCGTTGCGATTCGGTTCTCACCTACCCCACTCACCCACGACGAGGACAACCGGCTGCGAGGAAGGCCGCCGGGCAGGAAGCTCGATCACTCCTTGTGTCTGATTCGCGCGGGCATTCAATGCCGCGGGAGGCGGCTCGACGAAGACGCGATAGGACCTGTCGCAGAGATTGGTGATGAAGAACGAGCCGTCGGGAGCCGTGATGTCGCACAGCTCGGGTTCACGTTCGTGATGATCAAGGAAGATCATCCAATCGGACAAACGCCTCCCATTCTCGTCCTCGATCCGGCCGGAGAGCTCGAGGCCCTCGGGCAGTCGCAGCGTGAGATACTGGATTCCGTTCTGCTCGAAGAGGAGCTTCCTTGAAGCCGATCGCCCGGCGGCATCGTTCGCGAGGATCTCGATCTCTTCAGGCCGGTTGAAGCGCCGCGCCCCGGACTCCAGGGACGGAAAGAAGCCTCCGAATCGAAAGACAAAGAACCCAAGCTCATCGGCGCTGCATTGAATTCCTGATTGGCTTCCTTCGCTCGGGGCCGTGTACGACCCTGTCACCCAGACCGGTCGAAGAGGAGGATTGCCATCGGCCTCGATCACCCGCCCGATGATCAAAGGATCCTCGAGTGAAACCTCACCGAGGTCGAGGAATTGTTCCGCTCCGACGCTGAGTTCTTTTTGGAGCACGGTGTCGGCGTGAAACGCGACCAACAACAACGCCGGTCCGGCGGGAAAGGGCGACACCTCGAAGGGACGGTTTGGCTCGATCCGGGCCTCGCCTCCACGTGCGGACGAGAATGGCACGATCGAGATCTTGAGAGGCGAGTCAAGAAGTGCTGCGGGCAGAGTGACCCTTCCGCGCACGCCTCCCATGCTCGGCAGCGCGATCGAGCCCAGGTCGACGTCATCGAG
>Ga0247727_10005275_pt1 | contig 26460 bp, 16 predicted proteins | sample WisWelCaveWW1625_FD_202498 | JGI IMG/M metagenome (GOLD analysis project Ga0247727, IMG submission 202498) | Biofilm microbial communities from Wishing Well Cave, Virginia, United States - WW16-25 | ecosystem: Environmental > Aquatic > Deep subsurface > Groundwater > Cave microbial mat | place...
AAGTCGTGCGGTCGGTTAATTTCTCCGACTGGGGTAAAAGCACTTTCGCCATAATACTTCCTCCTCGGGAAGTATTAAAGCTAATTCGCAGCACCGTTCAAAGAACAAATTGTGATCTACTGAGTCTCTTTAAAGTGAAATCGTTGCAAAAAAAGCAAAGACTTTTCCGCCGAGCGACACCGAAGTTCGGCGGATAGGCTTTTCCTGTTTGGTTGCGGCTTGTCCGAGTTGTGTTTGCAACGTGCCTGAAAACTATTGCAGTCACTTCAAGCTTAATCTGAACCATGCTCATTCAAACCGGCCAAAACTGGCGCGGCCTGGACAAAATCATCATCGTCTGCTTGCTCATCCTCGTGAGCGTCGGCTTGATGGCGATTTACAGCGCCACGGCCTCCAAAGCCGCAGCCGAAATTCTCCAAAACAATTTTTCCAAACAGGTGATTTGGTTTCTGCTCGGCGGGATGCTCGCTTCGGCAATCATTCTCGCGCCGGCAAAAACGTTTTACAACTCCGCCTATGTTTTGTACGCCGCTAGCCTCGTGCTCTTGGTGCTGGTGTTGTTCATCGGCGGCGGCAAGGGCGTGCACCGCTGGTTCATCTTTGGCCCGGTGCATTTTCAGCCTTCCGAAGTCGCGAAGATTGCGGCCGTGCTCGCGCTCGCGCGCTATCTTTCGCAAGACACGCGCGATCTGCGCAATCTCAAAGAGCTCGCGATTGCGTTTGCGATGGTCATCGTGCCCGTGGGCTTGATTATCAAACAGCCGGATCTCGGCACCGCCATCGTGTTGTGTGCAATGCTGATTCCGATGTTGTTCTGGGCCGGACTCTCGCCGTTCGTGGTGTTTTTGATCGTCAGCCCGTTTGTAGCGGTCATCTCGGCGTTCAATTTCTACACCTTCGTCGCGGCCATGCTGCTCATCCTCGGCGTGCTCATTCTCGCCAAACGGCGCTTGCCGGTGTTGCTGACCGTTTTCATCGTGAATATTTTTTTCGGCGCGCTCACGCCGAGCTTGTGGAATCGGCTGCACGATTATCAACAAACGAGAATTTTGATCTTCCTCGGCTTGGAGCAGGATCCGCGCGGCACGGGCTATCAAGTCGCGCAATCGCAAGTGGCCATCGGCTCCGGCGGTTTTTGGGGCAAAGGCTGGCTGCAAGGCACGCAAACCAAGCTGCGCTTCCTCCCCGAGCAACATACGGATTTCATCTTCTCGGTCATCGGTGAAGAGTTCGGCTTTTTCGGCGTGACGATCATTCTCATTACTTTTTTCGTATTGCTCTGGCGCGCGCTGCAAATCGCGGTTGAACTCAAAAATAAATTTCTCTCCATCATCGTCATCGGTTGCACTGCCATTCTCGGCATCCACGTGGTCGTAAACACCGGCATGACCGTGGGCATCATGCCCGTGACCGGAATTCCCTTGCCCTTCCTCAGCTATGGCGGGTCCTCTTTATTAACCAACATGATCATCATCGGATTGATTTTGAGCGCGGCGACGAAGCGGTATCAGTCATGACAGAAGTATACCGGCAAAACGTAGCGCAGGCATCCTGCCTGCTCGGCTTGCAGACTGGAAGTCTGCGCTACGTGAGGGATTACTGCATCAGTAGGAATTTCCAAATCGGCTGGAGTTGTGCCCGCCCGCCCGTGATTGACTCTTCCCCTTGATTGATTCCTACTCGTGATGTTCCTGCGTGCAAAATTCAGGCTCTATTCGTTACTCCAAAATCTTCAGCGAAATCATAAGCTCCTTGCTCGTGCGCCGGTCTTCTTCAATCGCCGCGGCATAGCCCAACGAAAAAGTCGATTTCATCACGGAGAACAAAACGAGCTGAAAATCGAGCTGGCCGCCGGCATTCAACAATTTTCTCTGCTGTGATGGGCCGTCGAAATTGGCCGCGATTCCCGAAGCGAATAATGCCAGTCGCATCCAGCGCGCGTACAAGCTCGTAAATCCGACGCGGCGAAAACGGATCGGCGGCAATGTCCACTCCAGCATCAGCTTGCCGTAATTCGTCCCACCAATCTCATTCAGTTCGACACCAGGAAAGCTGTCGTACTCGCGATAGCGCTGCGCCTCTTGAAAATCGATCCAATTGTTGCCGAAGCCGCCGAAATAAAAATTCGCGAACGGTTCCTCGCGGTCGCCCACGGCATAACCCGCAGAACTTCGCAGCCAAAGCGAAGAATGAGCGAGGGGCAAAAGCAAACCATAATCGAAATTCGCGAGCACACGCGGAAACAAATCTCTGTTGGCGTAATTGTTTTCGGAAACGAGTTGCCACTTCACGCCCTGTTCTTGTTCGATCGAGCCGATGGTGCGGCGTAGAAAGCTATAATTCAAGCTGCCGCCGAACGCCAGCAATCTATCGAACGAGGCGGCGACGTTTTGAAAATCCGGCAAACGCTCCAAGCCGCCATAACCGGCAACATGAACCGAGTAATCCATTTTCTTCACGTGCTCGTGCAGCAGAGAATTTTTGTATTGCAGCGAGAGCGCGTAGCCCTTGCGGCTCGTTTTGGTGGGGCCGAATAAATCGTAGAAATCCGCGGGATTGTAAGCTGCGTGCATTTCCCATGAGCGATGATGATATTTGAGCGTGGCGTGCAGCCGTTCTTCAGCTTTCAAGTTTCGGCTCGGCGCATAGGAAACGGTCAAGTCGAGGCCGTGCAAAAAGAGCGGATCGAAAAAATTGCTGCGCAGCCCGAATGCCGCAAAATCTTTGTAGCCCTCGACAATTGGATACACCGAAGCGAGCCGCACATGCCGCGAGGGCTGATACTTGCCCGAAGTGAGCGAGTCGAGTTGCACGCGCGCAGGCGAAGGCGCAGTCCAATTTTTGACGACGGGATATTTTTCGACGATCTCCTGGCCGAGAAAGCGAATCGCACCGAGACCGGTGCGCGTTTCTATCGGGATCATGACGGGCATGAAACCCTTTCCGGTATAACTGAAAACGATGAGCGAATAGTTCGCAACGGGCAAGGGCCGGAAGAAACCGGTCTCGCTATTGGTGAGGGCTTCCATCTTCTTGTTGATGAGATCATAACGAAAAACATTGGAGACGCCCGTGTAATAGGAAGTGCCATAGAGATATTTGCCATCGGCGGAGAAAACAAAATTCAACGGTGCGTTGTTCTCAAATTCAAAAAGTATTTCGAGCGATTCTTCGCCGAGCAACAGCTTTTGCACTTCCATTTTGATCAGGCTTTGCTTGCCGCTGATCTCAATGAGCGAGGCCGTGAGAAATTTTCCCTCGGGCGAAACGTCGAGATCAAACAGGTCTTTGCCATAAGGCAGCATGAGTATCGTATGCCAGCCTTGATATGGCGCGGGAATTTGAACCAAACTCGATATGCCTTGATGATGCCGCACACCCCAGAGCGCTTGATCATTGGGATTGAAAACGAGATCGCCGATCCGGCAATTTTTCATGAGCATTCTCACCTTGCCGGTTTTGATATCAACCACGTTCAGATCGCGCCATTCTTGCACGTTGTCGGTCGTGAAGAACAAACTACCCGTGGCGGGATCGTAGGCCAAAGCGCACACGTAATACAGCGAGGGCGTGAGCACGTTGCAGATTTTTTCAAGCTCGCCGGTGTTGAGATCGAGGCTAGCAAGCTGCGCGAAATCGCCGGGGTAGTTGAGGGCGAGATAAAGTTTCTTCGCCGTGGCATCGTGATAGGCGCGCGAAACCGAGCCGAGCGGCCGCCGGGAGAGAGCACGTTGCGGCGTAATCGGAAACAGACGCAACGAATCCAAATTGGCGCGCTGCCACTCACGCTCCCAGTCAATCCACTGCGACCAAGCGTCGTCGAGCGAAAGGCCGTAGAGATTCTTGAAAGCTGATGCAAAGTATCGCTTGCTGCCTTCATCGCGATTGAACCAGCGCAACACTTTTTCCGGGCCGTATTGATAAGCGAGATAACTGACGAAGCGCGTGCCGTAGAGATAGGAATTTTGTCCGGTTTGAAAGTCGATGGTCGTGCCCTCAGATTCCAAGCCGACGACGTCGTAGAAATAGCTGCTGTCGCGCACGATGGTGCGAAAGGCCATTTCGTCGTATCCGCCGAGCGCGCGCCCGATGCCGCCGGACATCCAGGTTTCCAGAAAAACCGCGAGGCCTTCATGATACCAACGCGGCGAATACCAACGCGGATTGGTGAGGTAGCTATAAAACATCGACAAGGGATTTTCCGCGGTGGGTACGACTTTGCCTTGAAACAACGCGCGGAAGAAACGGTCGCTGGCCGCCGCTTGATCCGTGGCAACCACGTGCGCTAGCTCGTGGTGCATGAGCCAATTCATGCGCTCGTTCGTGGGTGAGACTTCATAGGCATAATCAAACGGCTCGATGCCGATGCGAATGGTATTCCACGGCAAGGCCAATGCGCCGCCGTGACCGTAGTCGATGAAATCATTCAGAAAAACCGTGGCGGGATCGTCCGGCGTATAATTGAAGAGCTGTTGATAGAGGTGCAAGGAATTTTCAAAGCAGCGCACCAAATGCGACGCGACGTAAGCATGGCCCTTATCGTAACAGATCAACTGTACGTTCTTTGTCTTTTTCGCATAAAGGTCTCCGCCTGCCGCCGCAGCAACGAGGAGCGAAGTTATGAGCAATGACCGGGGGAATAGCGCTAACGAAACCATGTCTCCACTCCGAATGATCGCGATGAGTTGCGCGTTGAAATAAAAAGGAGATGCTGCAAACTCTTCAGCATCTCCTTTTGAATCTAATCACGAAATTGCTTTGATGCTACTGTTGAATCGCGCGACTATTCGCGCTCACGATTCGGCGGCATTGCCAAGCCTTTGGGACCTTCGAGTTCACGATTCGGCGGCATGGCCAAACCTTTGGGACCTTCGAGTTCGCGATTCGGCGGCATGGCCAAACCTTTGGGACCTTCGAGTTCGCGGCTCGGTGGCATCGCCAAACCTTTGGGACCTTCGAGTTCGCGATTCGGAGGCATTGCTAAACCTTTGGGACCTTCAAGTTCGCGATTCGGCGGCATGGCCAAACCTTTGGGACCTTCGAGTTCGCGATTGGGCGGCATTGCCAAGCCTTTGGGACCTTCGAGTTCACGATTCGGCGGCATGGCCAAACCTTTGGGACCTTCGAGTTCGCGATTGGGCGGCATCGCCAAACCTTTCGGGCCTTCGAGTTCGCGATTCGGCGGCATGGCCAAACCTTTGGGACCTTCAAGTTCGCGATTGGGCGGCATCGCCAAACCTTTCGGGCCTTCGAGTTCTTTGCTCGCCAGCACTTGGTCGCGAAGTTGGAGCTTATTCGCTGCGACGCTGTCACTTGCTTCTTGCGAAGTAAGAATAACGTCCTTGTCGCTGATTTGCGCGGTGCGATACTTTTCCGCTTTCTTCACGCCGGCGAGACTCGTTTGCCCGAACGACAAATTGCTGAAGCCGATGACCGTCGCGAACACGCTCGCCACCAGCATTTGGGCCTTGCGGCCGCTGGATGAATTTTGATTGAACATAACGACCTCCTTGAGACGTGAAAGTTAGATTTTGTGGTTTGTTGTCAACCTTACTTCTGCTTTCTGTCTCTTAGATGCAGAGGGCGGGAAATTCCATAAACTTTTTTTCATTTTCTGCCTAGGTGAGTTGGTAAGGCTATGAAGAAGTTGTGCGGCTAGTTCACGACTTCACCGTGCTCGATCCGGATCGTTTGCCTCTCGCGAAACAATGCTGACGCCGCGCGGGAAAGAAAATTCTTGACAAAGGGGATTTCTCGATTTATACTATGTTCTAACAATTCAACCGTGATTCTGTTACCTGAGAATCACCTTTTAGGTATTCACAACTCGGACGGAGGAGTTATGGTGAAGCATCGTGTGATCAACTTAGTGATCCTATTCGCACTCTTAGCACCGGTGGGCCTAATGGCTCAAGTCTTAACTGGCACAGTGAGCAGCGAAGGGACGACCCTTGTCGGCGTAAATGTCGTGGTGAAAGGGACAACCCGAGGAACCGTAACGGATGTGAACGGCAAGTATAAGATCAAGTTGGATGCCGGGACCTATGAGGTCGTTTTCTCTTTGCTGGGTTATGCCAGGAGAACCGAGTCCGTTGCGCTGGCAGCCAGCCAAGAGCTGCAACTGAACGTTGAGCTGCAGGCGCAGGACGTGAGCAAAGAAGCCATCGTCGTCGTCGGTACCAGGGCCTATGCCAGAACCGTGACGGATACGCCCTTGCCGATTGATATCCTGCCGTTTCGGGAAATCTCCCGCACCGGACAGAACTCGTTTGACAAGATGCTGCAATACCGCGTGCCTTCATTCAACACGGTTCAAACGCCGGTGAATGATGCGACGGCATTGTTGGACCCGTGGGAAATCAGAAACATGGGCGTGGGCCGAACGCTCATTCTCATCAACGGCAAGCGCAAGAACCTGAGCGCGTTGGTGTATACGCAAACTTCGCCCAGCCGCGGCGAAACCGCGGTTGATATCTCCGCGATTCCCATTGATGCGATCGAGCGCGTCGAGGTTTTGCGCGACGGCGCTTCGGCCCAATACGGCTCGGACGCAATTGCCGGCGTCGTCAACATTGTCTTGAAAGACGCCACCGAAGGCGGATATTATACCGTCAATAGCGGCATCACGCAAGAAGGCGACGGCGAGAGAGTCGGCGTCTCGTTGAACAACGGCAGCTCGATTTTCGAGGATAAGGGTTTTGTGAACTACACCATTGATCTTTCACGGGTCAATGAAGCCAGACGGTCGGGAATTGTTGATGCTGAGGGGGAGTTTGCAAGCTTTGGTGATCCTGCGAGAGGTTATGATCTCAACAACATCAAGAAATTCCTGGCCTTTGATAAATTTGCCGGCAATCGAAATTCCTCGCCGGCAACCTCGTCCGCAAAATTTCTGCTCAACAGCGGCGTGAATCTTTCCGTGAGCACGGAGTTTTATGCGAATGCCGCTTACTTCTATAAGAAAGTGAACTCCTTTGCCAATTATCGCACGCCATACTGGAGAAAGTATTCAGATTTTCCATATCTGGCGGATTTCTTTGGCAATGGGGATTCGGCCTCCTACAAAGGTTATGTCCCCACCTTTGACGGCGACCTGATCGATTATAACGCGACCTTCGGGCTGCGCTCTCAGAGAAATGACTGGAAGTATGACGTCAGCTATACCCTCGGCTTTAACAGCCAGGACTATACTGTGTTCAATTCCCATAATCGCTCGGACATCAAAGACGCCAACGGCGCCAATGTGTATCGGGAAAACAGCCCGATCAATTTCAAACCGGGCGGCACAAAGTTCTCGCATCAAGTCGGCAACGTCGACGTTTCCAGACCCGTCGCCGATAAACTGAACATCGGTTTTGGCGCGGAATTTCGAAGCGAAACGTTTGAGATTACCGAGGGCGATCAAGCCTCTTGGGATGGAGATGGAGCGGATTCGTTTGCCGGCAATCGGCCCGAAAACTCCGGTATCTTCAACCGCTATAATTTTGGCGGCTACTTTGACGCGACCTATGACTTCACCAAGAGCTTTCTGATCTCTGCCACGATTCGCAACGAGTATTACAGCGATTTTGGCAATGCCTTTGTGTATAAGGTCAGCTCCCGGCTCAAAACTCCGGAAGACCGGGTTACGCTGAGGGGTTCCTATTCTACCGGATTCAAGGCGCCGACCTTGCACCAGATTTACACCCAAAGAGTGCAATACAGTTTTTCGGGAGGCACTATTCAATCGATTGGCCTGGTAAACAATGTGTCTCCGCAAGCCAGAGTGTTGGGAGTTAAGCCGCTCGAGCCCGAAGAATCAAAGAACCTCACTTTTGGTCTCGGCGCGAACCTCACGCCGGATTTCAATCTCACGTTCGACTTTTACAATATTTCCCTTGCTGATAGAATTGTTATCAGCAAAAGAGTTCCATTCGGTACGGGCAGCGGTGAGGTTGAATTTTTTACGAATTCGATTGACACCAAAACCTCCGGCGTGGACGTGGTTCTGGACTACAAGAACATCCATCTCGGGGCCGGCGTATTGGAGCTTTCGGTGGCAGGAAATGTCAATCTCAAAAATGAGAGAGACGGCGACATCCTGCAAGTGCGGGGAGTCAATGTGATTGATGCGACCCAGGAAGCCCTTTTCTTCACGTCCCGTCCCAAACAGAAGTTTGTTGTTGGCGCAACTTATGAAATGAGACGGTTGAACCTGTCGCTCAACAATACCTATTTTGGCAAAACAGAGTTCAGGCAGGCAGATTTGGACAATACAAACCTGAAAACTGTATTCGATCCTAAGGTTGTTACCGACTTGGCGGTGACACTCGATCTCTTTGCCAATGTAAGCCTCTCGGCGAACGTTAATAACGTTCTTGATGTATTGCCAGAATGGAAATTTGAGGCCTTAACCCCCGCGGGTGAGGCGATTCTAAGGGATCCCGCTCAAACCAAAAGTCAAACGAATGCGATTACGTTCAACGGACGTTACGACGTCATGACGTATGACGGTTTCCATTTCAGCCAGCTCGGCCGGCTCTTTAATTTAACCCTCACGCACAAGTTTTAGCACAAAGGAGTGCGCTAATAAAAAAGCCGTCTGATTTTTCAGACGGCTTTTTTTATTATAATGACACTCCGCTTTTCATGATTCCCTCACAACTCCATGCCCGTCAAGGAATTCCATCTTGACTTTCTAAGCCGGCATGCTTACCTTTCGCCAACATTTTTAAAGAAGGTGAAACGGTGAATAGGAAAATTTTCTTTCGGGGTCTCCTTGTTTGGGTGGTTTTGCCCTTGGCTTTGCAAGCACAGGAAAGTAAATTCGCTCTTGGGCTGCGAGGCGGAGCCGGCAAAATCGAAGGAGACATCAAGACGCGGTTGCTCCGCCCTTTTGCCAGCGGCCTCATTTATTACTCGCCTGATCCTCACTTCTCCCTCGGCATCGAAGCAGGAATCGGAGATTTGCTCATCAACAACGACAAGTCCTCGCAAGATTCCATTGCGCGCGTCGTTCCGATCGAATTCGATGTGACGTTTCGTTTCTCGCCGCATCATACGCTTTCACCCTTTGCCACCTTGGGCGCGGGCGGCGTGGTGTGGCATAACTTCAAGAAGAAGGACAAACAAACGCTGCACTACGGCACGAGCCGAGATTACAGCAATTACATTTTGAAAACGGCGGGCGGATTGGACCTCGCGCTGTCACGACGTTTCAATTTTTCCCTCGGCGCGGCGTTTCGTTATGCGCTGACGGATCTGCTCGACGTCAATCCCAACGGCGATGAAAACGACGGCCTGATTACGCTGTTCAGCGGCGTGACTTTGAAGCTGGGCGGCGGTGCGCCCGATCACGATCGTGACGGCGTGTGGGATCGTTACGATCTTGATTCGCGCGCAAAAGAAGATCGCGACGGCTACATGGATCACGACGGTGTGCCGGACACACAGATCGGAACCAATTTGCTGGCGCTCACGGGCAGCAATGCAGCGAGCGGTGTTGACGACATTCCGCCGATCGTCATTCACACGCCGGTAAGGCGCGCGACCTCCGGCAATGAGATAAAAGTTCGCGCGGAGGTTTTCGAAAATCGGCGCTTGCTCAAAGCCGCAGTCTTGTATCGGCCATACACGGTACGGCGTTGGCTGGTCGAGCCCATGGTGTCGATGGACGGCGAAGTTTATGAAGCTCGCATCCCGGGCGTCGGCGTGCAGCGAGTGGGATTGGAGTATTGTGTGGTCGCGGTGGATGAGGCCATCAGCGGCTTGGGGTATTCCGGCTTGCCCAAGCGCCCGAACTATGTGCGCGTCACCGGCAAAGAAGGTTGGTGGCGTGTGGCCACGATTCTTACGGCTGCCGGCGGTTGGGGCGGCGCGGCGTACCTCATCAAGCGTGCGCAAAAAATTGACTAGCCTTTGCCCGAAGCAAACACAAGTTTTCGGGATTAAGAAATGAAGCAAGATCAACAGATGGTTTTTTGATGCAGGTCAGGAAAAGGACCGGGAGACAAAAATGTGTCATAAGCTTGAAGTCAAACGTGTGGCGCTAAAATTTTCTTTGCAAGCTCTGCTCGGCATGGTGTGTGTCGCATTGCTGGCGTGCGGCGGAAGTCGTAGCTCGGTTCAAACCGAGGGCCGGCCCGGAGAAGAAGTGGATATTGATAAATTGTTGGGCAGCGACGAACAACAGCCGGCTCCCGAGCAAAATTCGGAAGAAGATGAAGTGCTGCGCTTGTTGGGATTGGTACCCGCAAGCAAAACCGAAAAACCGAAATCCGAACCGGTCGCGGCTGAACCGCCAAAGACCGAACCGGAAACTCCAAAAGTTGCAGAAGTAACGCGCTTAGAACGCGAGCTTCAACAAAAGGAACAAGTTATTTCCGGCCTGCAATCCGATCTCAATGAAAAAGATAAGAGGATTCAAACGCTGCAGAGCGAGTTGGAGCAGGCCAAGCGGAATGCCATCGCCTCCGGCAACAATACCAAGATGATCAGCGGCAATTATGCGCAACGTTATGCTGCCGGCCGCGAGCTTTACGAGCAACGCAAATACCGCAACGCGATCAACGTGTTTTCTGAGCTGCTCCGTGAGGACGATAAAAACAAGCTCGCCGATAACGCACAGTACTGGACCGGGGAATCGTATTACGGCCTGCGTAACTTCTCGCAAGCCCTGATCGAGTTCGAAAAGATTTCCTTGTATTCGGGCTCGGAGAAACACGATGACGCGCAATTGAAAATCGCTTTGTGCTATCTGCAGCAAGGCGACCGCCAACAAGCCAAGAGTGAATTGGAGCAGCTTTTGGCAACTTATCCCACCAGTGAATACATTGACAAAGCCAAACAATATCTCAGCAAGCTTTAAAGGCTACGGGCTGAGGTTTTCATCATCAGCCCAAAGCATCGGTTTTGTGACCTGGGTGGCCATTGCCACCCTTTTGTTTATGCTTTGAACTTGACTTGAGGCCCAATGCCTGAGCTGAGAAAAGACCCGATTACCGACCGTTGGGTGATTATTTCAACCGAGCGCGGCAAGCGCCCGATGGATTGGCAAACCGAGCCGATCACGCGCACTGGAGGCTTTTGCCCGTTCTGTCCTGGCAATGAAGACAAAACCCCGCCGGAGATTACGGCCGTGCGGCCCCCCGGCTCTCTGCGCGACGGCACGGGCTGGAGCGTGCGCGTGGTGCCGAACAAATTTCCCGCCCTGCAAATTGAAGGCGAACTCAACCGCCGCGGTGAAGGGATGTATGATTTGATGAGCGGCGTCGGCGCGCACGAAGTCATCATCGAATGCCCGAATCACTTGTCGGACTTTGCAGATTTGGAGCACGGCCACATTCGCGACATTCTTCATATCTTCGGTCAACGCATTTTGGATTTGAAGAATGACACGCGGTTCAAATACATTCTGGTGTTCAAGAATCACGGCACGGCCGCCGGGGCGTCGTTGGAGCATTCGCATGCGCAGCTCATCGCGACGCCGATCATTCCCAAGCGGGTAATGGAAGAGTTGGACGGCGCGCGCAAGCATTTCGAGCTGAAAGAGCGCTGCATCTATTGCGACATCGTTCGGCAGGAGTTGCACAGCGGCAAGCGCATCGTCGTTGCGCGTGAGGATTTCATTGCGATCGAGCCGTTCGCGCCGCGCTTTCCATTTGAAACCTGGCTCTTGCCCACATTTCATCTTTCGCACTACGAGATGATGGAGACCGCGCAATACAATAGCTTGGCCCTCGTGCTCAAAGAAACGTTGTTGCGCCTCAATCATGTATTGAGCAACCCTCATTTCAATTTCATCCTGCACACTTCACCCGTGCAGGAGCCGGCTCTGCCGGAATATCATTGGCACCTCGAGATCATCCCCAAGCTCACCAAGATCGCGGGTTTCGAATGGGGCTCGGGGTTTTACATCAATCCCACGCCGCCGGAATTGGCCGCGCAGCATTTGCGTGAGGCGCAAATTTAGGGCGCGCCGCCCCGCTCGCGTTTATGAACCGAACGCGAGTTTTTTTGCGTCAAGACGGAACGTAACAGGAACGCGGAATGAAGAACAAATTCAAGGTTTATTACGTGGCTTCAGAGGTTGCACCCTTCATTGGCAGCGGACGTTTGGCTGCGACTGCGGGGTCTCTCCCCAAATTTCTCAAAGATCAGGGGCACGACATCCGCATGATGATGCCCAACTATCGCGGCGTGAACGAGCGCAAATACGTGCTCCGTGACGTGATTCGGCTCAAAGACATGCCGCTCAATTTCGCGCAGCAGCAAATGCGCGCCAGCGGCAAATCCGCTTTTCTGCCCGATTCCAAAGTGCAAATCTACTTTCTCGATTACAAACCCTACTTCGACCGCTTGGGTTTGTATCACGATCTCAAAACCAAAAAATCTTTCTCCGACAACGGTGAGCGCTTTCTCTTCTTTGCTTTGGGTTGCCTCGAAACTTTGAAGCTGTTGCACTGGCAACCGGACGTCATTCATTGCAACGATTGGCAGACTGCGCTTATCCCGGTGTTGCTGCGCACGGTTTATAAAAATGATCCTTTTTTCAAAAACGTCCGCGCGCTGATGACGGTGCACAATTTCGCGGAGCAGGGCGAATTTCCTGTGGAAGTTCTTACGCTGGGCGACATTCCTGCAGGGCAATTTTATGACGAATCGGATGAACCGTTGCACGGCAAAGGCAATTTTTTGAAAGCCGGTTTGCTCAACGCCGATCTCTTCAACGTCGCCGGCGAGGCTTATGCGAAGAGCATACAACAGAACCCGGCTTTGGCTTCCGGCCTTGCCGAGGTGCTGCGCATGCGGCGCAAATCCCTGCTCAGTGTGAACGGCGGTGTGGACACGGTGGCCTGGAATCCCGAAACGAGCGCGCACCTCGAACATCCTTTCAGCAACAACAATTTCACCGGCAAGCTGCAAGGCAAGAAAGCCTTCTGCGAAGCGAACGGCCTCACCTTCGAGGAGAAAAATTCTCTGCTCGTGATTCAAATCAAACCCGAGGCTTCGCACGCGGCGGACGAGGTTGAAAAAGTTTTGCAGCGGCTCTTGAATAAAAACCAAGTGGTCTTGTTCGGGATGTGCGAGGGCAAGCTGCAAAAGGCTGCAACCAAATTTATGAAATCGCACGCGGGCCGCTTTCTTTTCAAAACCGAATTTGACGAGCAATTTCGCCATCGCCTCTTCGCCGCAGCGGATTTATTCCTGCTGCCCGTTTGTGACGATTCCGAGCCGGAGAGTTACATGCAAGCCATGCAGTACGGCACGATTCCCGTCACGATCGATCACATGTCATATACCGAAGCCGTGCTTGACTACTTCGACAAGCCGAACGCCGCCACCGGTTTTGTTTACTCCACTTGCAAAGGCGAAGCCATGGCAAAAGTTGTAGAGAGCGCGGTCACGGTTTTTGGTGATAAAAAGAATTGGGTGAAGATTATGAGGAATGCCATGAAAAAAGATCTTTCCTGGAATGCGGCCGCGGAGAAATACACCAGGCTCTACACCCAACTCGTTATGAACGGCAAGAAATAGATTGTTCCAGATTGGGACGCTGCTCTGTTTCAAAAATGAGCAAACGCTTTGTTCGTGATTTACCCTCGTACCGCCGTGATGTAAAACGGCGTTAATATTCCATGAGTTTTCTGGTTTTCGTCAGGTTTTTGGTGAAGCCTATGCACGGCATAAAATTTGTCGAGTCGCACAAGTGTTGCAAGCATGAAGCAGCAAGAGGACAGGGCTATGGAGGGCATTGAAATCTCGGTAACCAACGTCGGCACGCGACGCGACATTGCACTGTTTCGTGTGAAGGGTTATATCGACACGCAAACATGCACGGAAATGCTGGGTAAGATTACCTCCGTGTTGCAGCAGGGCACTTTCCATCTCATTGTGGATATGGGCCAAGTGCACTACGTGAGTTCTGCAGGTTGGGGCGTCTTTGTCGGTGAAATCAAAGGCATTCGCGAAAACGGCGGCGATCTCAAAATTGTAGAGATGACGCCCGAAGTTTACGACGTCTTTGAGATGCTCGAATTCAATCGCATCCTCGAATATTACGATGCGCTCGAAGAGGCGATTGACGATTTCGATCTTTCCATCGGCTTGGACTTGACCAAGAGTGTGGCGCAAGCCTATACGCCTGCCGAATTGAGCACCGGCGAAGTTGCGGTGCTCGACGCGCCGAAATCTGCGGCCTCGCGCTCGCGAGAAACGGACGGCAATCGCGCCAAGACGCGCACGACGTTCACCAAGCCCAAGATTGACGAACGCCTTCTTCCTCTGCACGAGAAGATCAAAGCCGTGATTCTCGAAAACCCCTCGCAGGGCTTGAACAAAATTTGCCAAGCTCTGAACACGGAGCGCTTCGGCTTCGTCAAGGTCAACTGGTGGAAGCTCTATCAAATCCTGCGCAAACTGAATCTCGACACGCAAGAAAAACGGCTTCGCTTCTATCGCTCCCGCTGATTTCATCTTCGCGAAGATAGCCAAGCTTCGCAAGCGCTTTGGATGTGTATGCGTGGGCTATCTTTCCGTTGAACCCTCGTTACTGCTCTTGCGCGCCTGCAACCTCATCCTCTCGTGGAAGTGGCCAATCGCAAAGTAACTCGTAGCGCCGCGAAATTTTTCACGCGCGCTGCGGTTTGCCGGTTTTTTTGACGGCCTCAAATTCGTGAGTCTGAGCCGCCGTCTCGTCATTTTTGTGGCCGTGCCCATACTCAAAACGGCCTCGTGTACGGTAAAATTCACCTGTTCCGGAGCGCTATTTGAAGCGTTGTTAGCGCAACGAAACTCGCGACAAGGATCAAAGGAATGAACCCTGAACAAGGGAAGGAGTGCTGACATGCAAAGCTATTTACCTCTGCGTTCTCGTATCGTGGTATTTTGTATTCTCGCTGCGCTGGCGTTGAACCTGTTGCCGCTATCGGCGCGCGCGCAAAGCCAGAGCATGAAGCTGCGCGCGGGCGACGGCGTGAAAATTTTGGTTTGGAAAGAAGACATCAGTGATAATCAAGTGAAGCCCGAGGAATTGGGGCTTGCCGGCGATTACCTGCTCGACGAACAAGGCAACATCATGCTGCCCTCTTTGGGCGAAGTGAAAGCTGCCGGGCAAAGCGCCAAGGGCTTGGCGGAAAGCATCCAACAAAGCTTGCGCATCAAAGCGATTCGCATTGTGTGCTTGCCGCTCATTCGTGTCACATTGTTGGGCGCAGTACAAAAGCCCGGCTCTTACCTGGTGCAGCCCAAAGAATCGTTGTGGGAATTGATCAACAAAGCCGGCGGCCCGGCCAACGATGCCGACTTCCGCAAAATCAAAGTCATGCGCGGCGGCAGCACCGTGAAAAGTAATTTGCTCGAAGCCTTCGAGAAAGCGCACTCGTTGGAAGACCTCGCGGTTGAATCCGGCGATCAAATCATCGTGCCCGGCCTCTCGGGCTTCAGTTTTGGCGAAGTCATTCGCTACGCCACTTTTGCGATGTCGGTCGGCGTGTTTTATTTGCAGCTTTCCGATCGCAACAATCGCTAGTTTAACTCTTGCGAAAGTTTGAACCCTTCGTAAGGATATTGTCCATGGCTGTGAAGGTGAATTGTGGCAATGACATTCATTAGGAGTCGGTTCAATGGGTATGGAGACCTATGAGTTTGAGGAAGAAGCTTCGCAAGGCGGACAAAAGCTAGATCTCTCGCGTTATATCGTTGCTCTCAAAAAACGGTGGTGGCTGGCGGCGATCATCGCCGTGGTCATCACGGTGCCGTGGGTTATTTTCGTCAAACAGGAACAACCCATTTACGAAGCCACGGCCTCGATTCGTTATCGCAACCTCTCCGACAATGCCGAAGGCTATCTCGAAGACGTGTACGAGCAGATCACCAGCCGTACGTTCACGGAGCAAGTCGTTTCCGACTTCGGTTTGGTGGCGGACATCGAGCAGGACAAAGCTTCGGGGCGTTTTATAACACGCCGGCAAGTCTTTTCGAAATTCACCAGCACGGAAAACCCTCTGCCCGGCGAATATATCTTGCGTTTTCCGGGCAACGGAAAATTTTCGCTCGCGCGGCTGGATGAAGAAGACAACGAAACCCCGGTGCGCAGCGACGAGATTGCGATTGCAACGCTGGACACCCTCGCTGCCTGCGGTTTCGCTTTTCAATTGGCGGAGTCGCAGAATTGGCCGAAAGCAGTGCGGTTTAATGTCACCTCTTTTCGCTCGGCCGTCGAGTCCTTGCAAGGCCGCGTCGGCGTGGATTTCAATCGCGGCATGACGATCATGTACGTCACTTTGCGCGACAACGACCCTTACGTGGTCACGCAAACCGTGAACAGCTTGGCGGATATTTTCATCAAAAAAAGCTTCGTCATCGGCAAGCAATCGCAGGACACACGTTTGCAAATGCTGCGAACGCAGGCCGAAAAAGCCAAACACGATTTTGACGACGTCGACCGGCGTTACACCGAAGCCAAACGCAGTATGGGCCTCACCGGTGAAAGCGGCTTGCAAGTCGTGATCGAGCAGCATCGCACCTCGCGCGGTGAATTGCAAAACCTGAGCGCGCAGCAAGAAGCTTTGGCGGAGCTATTGAGCCGCTTGAAACCCGTGGAAGGCAATGTTGCACCGGAAGAAAAAAGCCTGGTCTATCGCGCCATTGCCGCAAGCCAGGTGTTTGCCAACAATCCCACGATGGCGATCACCAAAGAGCAGCTCGAGGGCGTGGAAAACGAGTTTGGCCGGCAAATTAATTTGAAATCAGATACCCATCCGGACGTGGTGAAGTTGCGCGCGCAAATCGAACAACTGTATGCCAAGATCGAAGATGCCGCAACCACTCGGCTGGCATCGCTGCGGCGCGAAGTCACCAGCAAGCAGGGTGAGGTGGGCCAATATGCGGCGAAGATCAATTTGCTGCCGACGCAACAATCGGATTTGGCCGAGCTGGATACGGAATGGAAGCGCAAATTTCAGACGTACGAAAACATTCAAACGCAGATTCAAGAAATGGAAATCAGCAGCGTTTCAGAGAAACCTGCGATTGAAATTTTAGATCCGGCCATCGAGCCGCAATATCCGACCAACCGCAACAAAGCCGCGCGCGCCGCGGGCGGCGCAGTGGTCGGCTTGCTGATCGGCCTCGGCGTGGTGCTCGGCATGGAAGCGCTGGATCGCACGATCAAAACCGTGGACGAGGCCAAGAGCACAATGAAGCTCAACGTGCTCGGCGCGATTCCGCAAATCAACTTTGGCGAATTTTATGACGTGCATGACAACGAGAAAGCGAAGATGGTGGACCAGCAGTTGGTCACGCACGATTTCTCGCCCACGCCCATTGGCGAAGCTTATCGCTCGTTGCGCACCAATCTGCTGTTCTCGAAATCCGCAGGCCGCATTCAAACTTTCGTGATCACTTCCATGGCGCCCGGCGACGGCAAATCGTTTACCGCGGCCAATCTCAGCATCACCATGGCGCAGCAAAAGAGCAACACGCTGTTGATCGACACCGATTTGCGCCGCGGCGTTTTGCACAACACTTTCGGTTTGCCGAAAGAGCCGGGCTTCAGCAATTATCTCATGGGATCGATTCTGGCGTCAGAGATCATCAATGAAACCCATATCCCGAATCTTTCGGTGATCAGCTGCGGCTCGTTGATTCCGAATCCTTCAGAGATGTTGGGCTCGGTGCAATTGCGCCGCTTCCTCGACGACATGCGCCGGCGTTTCGATCTCATCATTTTCGATACGCCGCCGCTGAACGCGGCCACGGACGCCGTTGTGCTCGGCACGCAAGTGGACGGCACGGTCGTGGTCGTGCGCGCCGGCAAAACCAAGAAAGACATCGCGCGCCAAAAGATCGAGCTTTTCCATCACGTCCATGCCAAAGTGCTCGGCTTGATCTTGAACGGCACGAACGTCGATCTTGCGCACGAAGGATACAGTTATTATCATTACTAAAACGGCCGATTGCACTCCAAATTGCAAATCGAAAATTCGAGATTTTAAATTTTCGATTTGCAATTTCAATTTACAAATCAACAAAGCGCGAACTTTTCATCTAAGGGCTGCACATGAAGTGTCTCATCACCGGCGGCGCGGGCTTCATCGGATCGCATCTCAGTGAACGCCTTTTGGAGCGTGGTTTTGAAATCGTCAATCTCGACAATTTCAACGACTACTACGACCCCAGAATCAAGCGGCAAAATATCTCAGCCTTACTCCAGCATAAGGGGTACACGCTTTTCGAAGGCGATATTCTGGATCGTGAAGGTTTGCAAGCGCTCTTCAAGCAGCATCGCTTCGACGCAATCATTCATCTTGCTGCGCGGGCGGGCGTGCGCCCTTCGATCGCGCAGCCGTTGCTGTATGAACAAGTCAATTGCGTCGGGACGGTCAATCTTTTGGAATTGGCGCGGCACACCGGCGTGCCGAAATTCATCTTCGGCTCTTCTTCTTCGGTTTACGGAGAAAATTCCAAGGTGCCGTTTGCGGAGGAGGATCGCGTCGATCATCCCATCAGCCTGTACGCTGCAACGAAGAAAGCCGGCGAGCTGACGTGCTACACGTATCACCATCTCTACAAGATGAAGATCACGTGCTTGCGGTTCTTCACCGTGTACGGCCCGCGTCAAAGGCCTGACATGGCGATTCACAAATTCACGAAGCTGATTGCCGCCGGCGAGAAAGTGCCGATGTTCGGCGAAGGCACGAGCCGCCGCGATTATACTTTCGTTTCGGACATCGTGGACGGCATCGAGAAATCCTTGCACGCGTGTTCCGCTTATCACATCTATAATCTGGGCGAGTCGCGCACCATCGATTTGCGCTCGTTGATCCACCTCATTCAAGAATGTTTGGGCAAGAAAGCGGTCATCGAGCAACTGCCGTTGCAGCCGGGCGACGTGCCCATCACGTACGCGGATATTTCCAAAGCGCGCCGTGAAATCGGCTACGACCCGAAAGTGGACATCACCGAAGGCGTGCGCCGCTTCGTGGAATGGTTCAAGCGCGATCAGGCCCGGAGCCGATAGATTACATTTCTGCGCGAGAGTGAGCGTGTTTTTATCTTTGAACCGACATTGGACAAGACCAGAGTCGCATTTGCGTAGACCAGGAAGGTGACATAAACATGGTCAGAGAGAAGCAAGCCTTTCTGCGCAACCTCATTCGCTTTTTGGACGCCGTGCTCATCGGACTGGCGTTCGTCTTGTCCTATTTCATCAGCTTTTATTTGCGCGAGGCCTATCGGCTCGGTGAAATGGCTTATGCGATTTCGCCGGACTTGGGAGGCTTGTTGTATTTCACGCGCAAGAACGTCGAGTTGGTGCTCTTTTATTTGATCGGTTGGGTCACGGCGCTGACGTTCGTGGGCGCGTACAAAGATCTGCGCACGCAAACTTTGGCCAGCAGCATTCTGCACATCGTCACCTCCGGCGCTTTTGCGTTGCTCACGGTGGGCACGCCGATCTTCTTGTTCAAGATGGTGCTCACCAGCCGCTTGTTCATCGCCACGCTGTGGATCGTGACCGTGAGCCTGTTGGTGTTGATGCGCCTGCTCGCCAACCGCATGCTCGACTATCTGCACACGCGCGGCTACAATCACGTCAATCTCCTCATCGTGGGAACGGGCAAGCGCGCGCGCGATTTCATTCGCACCGTGAAAACGCACGCGAACTGGGGCTTGACCATCGTCGGCTTGATCGACGACGATCACGGCATGTTCGGCAAAGAAGTGGAAGGCTATCGCGTGCTCGGACGCTTGCAGGACATTCCGTTCATCATTCATCGCAAAGTCATCGATCGCGTCATCTTCGTGGTGCCGCGTTTATGGCTGAATCGCATCGACGAAGCGATTCTCGCCTGCGAGCGCGAAGGCATTCCCACCAGCATCTCGATGGACTTGTACAACCTGCGCATTGCGACCGTGCGGCAAACCGACTTCAGCGGATTTCCGCTTTTGGAGTTCGAGACTTTCAACGCCCGCACCTGGCAGCTTTTTGCAAAACGTATGATCGATTTGGCGCTTGCGATGTTTTTGTTGCTCGTGCTTGCGCCCGTCTTTTTCATCATTGCGCTGGCGATCAAGTTGAGCTCACCCGGCCCGGTGTTTTTTAAACAACCGCGCTGCGGCTTGAACGGCAGAACCTTCACGCTGTATAAGTTTCGCTCGATGGTCGTGAACGCGGAAATGAAACGCCGCGAGCTGGAAAAGATGAACGAGATGGAGGGCCCGGTGTTCAAGATCAAGCGCGACCCGCGCATCACCACCATCGGCCGCATTTTGCGCCGAACCTCTCTCGACGAGCTGCCGCAACTGTTCAACGTGCTCATGGGCAACATGAGCTTCGTCGGGCCGCGCCCGCCGCTCGCGGTCGAAGTCGAGTTGTACAAACATTGGCAGCGCCGCCGCCTTTCGCTCAAGCCGGGCTTGACGTGCATCTGGCAAGTGAGCGGCCGCAACAAAATCGGCTTCGAGAAGTGGATGGAGATGGACATGGAATACATCGACAATTGGTCGCTGTGGCTGGATTTCAAAATCATGGCCAAGACCGTGTTCGTCGTCTTGTTCGGCTACGGCGCGAGTTAATCCGAAACGTAGCGCAGGCATCTTTGCCTACAGTCGAGACGACCGCGCTACATTCTTCGCAAGCTAAAGAATTTCGTCTGGATTTTCGCTGCGTTTGTTTTACCTTTGCATCGATCTGCTTGCCTCTGCGTTTTCATGGTAAAACCGGGGTAGGGCATTCGCAAATAAATCACAAACCGTTTTGTTTTCAACTAAGCGCGATAGGTCGGATGAGCCCGGAAGCAGGCCAAACTTGCGCGGTTCATCGCGAACTATTTGGAGGAATACCTATGCACATTTGTATGGTCGGAACGGGCTACGTCGGCCTCGTCACCGGAACGTGCTTCGCCGAGTTCGGCAACGACGTGATCTGCGTCGATATTGATAGCACGAAAATTGAAAAACTCAATCGCGGAGAAATCCCGATCTATGAGCCGGGCCTCGACGATTTGGTGGCCAAGAACGTCAAGGAAGGCCGGCTCACGTTCACGACCGACATGAAGTATGCGGTTGAGAACTCTTTGGTGATCTTTGTCGCGGTGGGCACGCCGCAAGCCGAAGACGGATCCGCAGATATGCGTTACGTCGAAGCCGTTGCCAAAGACATCGCCAAATTCATGAACGGCTATAAAGTCGTGGTCAATAAGAGCACGGTGCCTGTGGGCGCGGGCAAATGGATCAAAGACGTCATTCAAAAGCATTTGAAGGCTCCGATTCATTTTTCGGTGGTCTCGAATCCGGAATTTTTGCGCGAAGGCTCGGCCATTGAAGATTTCATGCGGCCCAATCGCGTCGTCATCGGCGCGGAAGACAGCGAAGCCATGGCGATCATGAAGGATTTGTACTCGCCGTTGTATTTGATCGAAACCCCGATTGTGATGACCGACCTTGCGAGCGCCGAGTTGACCAAATATGCCGCGAACGCATTTCTCGCAGTCAAAATCAGCTTCATCAATGAAGTCGCGAATCTCTGCGAGCGCGTGGGCGCGGACGTGCATGACGTGGCTCGCGGCATGGGCTTGGATAATCGCATCGGCTCGAAGTTTTTGCACGCCGGTCCGGGCTATGGCGGCTCATGCTTTCCCAAAGACACGCGCGCCTTGGTTTCGATTGGCCAAAAGCACGATTATCAAATCCAGATCGTCGAGGCGGCCGTGAGAGTGAACGAGCAGCAACGCAAGGTGATGGTGCAGAAGATCAAGAAGGCTGTCGGAAAATTGAGCGACAAAACCATCGCCATTCTCGGCCTCGCTTTCAAGCCGAATACCGATGACATGCGCGAAGCCCCGGCCGTGGATATTATCGAAGCCTTGCAAGCCGAAGGCGCAAAAATTCGCGCCTACGATCCCGTTGCGATTCACGAAGCCAAGAAGGTGCTCAAGAACGTCGAGTTCTGTGAAGAAACTTATGAAACCCTGGAAGGCGCAGACGCACTGATCTTCATGACCGAATGGAATCAATTCCGCAGCCTCGATCTCGACAAGATCAGAAATCTTTTGCGCACCCCCATCGTCCTCGACTTGCGCAATATTTATGATCCGCAACGGATGAGAGAGAAGGGGTTTCAGTATTATTCGGTGGGACGGTGAAGTTCATGACGCGGTCTGCGTGAGAAATTTGTAGCCAATAATTAAAACCAAAACGCTTTTTCATTTTTGGAATGAGAGGCTGCATCGACTACAAGGCGCCGGGAGCTTCGCATTTGTTTGCGCTAATCCGGTCCGTCCTTTTTTCGATGCAGCCTTTTTTGTTTGATATCGGCGCAGGTGGTGTAAACAACCCGTTTAGTTCTCTATTCGCAGCGACTATCACTCTTCAGTGTTTCCTTTCCATAGCAGCTTTTACTTCTTAAACGCTTCCTTTCCAAACTTGTAAAGCAAACTCGGCACCACGATCATATTCAGCGCTGTCGAAGATAACAAGCCGCCGAGAATGACGAGCGCCATTGGGGTTTGAATTTCTTTGCCGGGTTCGCCGCCGCCGAGCGCGAGTGGAATCAAGCCGAGTCCGGCGGCAAGCGCGGTCATGAGAATGGGATTCAATCTTTCTAATGAGCCTTGCACAATGGCGTCGCGGAAAGATTTACCCTCTGCAAGCAGGTGGTGATAGTGCTCGATCATTAAAATGCCGTTGCGCGTGGCGATGCCGAAGAGTGTGATGAAGCCGACGAGCGAGGCGACGCTGATGATGCCGCTGGTGAAAAATACCGCCCAAATGCCGCCAATCAGCGCCAACGGCAAATTGACCATGATGAACAACGCGGGACGGAATGCGCCGAACTCGAGGTAGAGAATCAGGAAAATCGCAGCGATGGAAACGAGACTGAGTAACGTCAAGAGTCTGGTTGCGGCTTGCTCGCTCTCGAACTGGCCGCCAAATTCGGCGTAATAGCCCTGAGGAAATGAAACGTTTTTGTCCAAGCGCGTTTTGATGTCATCGATGACGCTGCGCAAATCACGACCGGAGACATTGGCTTGCACGACGATTTTCCGCTGCACATTTTCGCGGCTGATGGTGTTCGGGCCTTTTTCATAAGCCACTTCTGCGAGTTGGCTCAGCGGCACTTTTGCTCCCACAGGCGTATCGAACAACGCATTTCGAATGCGCTCGATGTTGCCGCGATTTGCTTCGTTGAAGCGGACCACCAAATCGTAGCTCTGTTGGCCTTCCAAAATTTGCGAGGCGATTTCACCATTAAACGCCACATCGATGGCTTCGGCAAGCTCGCCGACCGTGACGCCGTAAGTCGCCATGGCGCGGCGGTTGGCTTTGATGCGCACTTGCGGCACGTCAACTTGTTGTTCGACCGCCAAATCCGCCACGCCGGGAATGTTTTCCATTTGTGTGCGCACGCTTTCGGCAAGCGAACGCAGCCGGTAAAGATCGGGACCGAAAATTTTCACTGCGATGTTGGCGCGCGTGCCGGAAAGCATGTGATCGATGCGGTGGCCGATGGGCTGGCCGATGGTGATATTCGTGCCGGGAATGATTGAGAGCGAGCGCCGCAGTTCGTCAAAGAATTCTTCTTTGTGTTTGCCGTTCAATTCAAAGCGCGCGTCCAGCTCTGCCGCATTCACTCCTTGCGCGTGCTCATCCAGCTCGGCGCGGCCCGTGCGGCGCGCGGTGGATTTGACTTCGGGATGTGATAGCAAAATTTGTTCGGCAAGTTTGCCGATCTTGTTGGACTCGTCCAGCGAAGTGCCGGGCACGATGAGCACGCTGATGGTGAGTGAGCCTTCATTGAACTCCGGCAAAAACGCGCGACCGAGAAACGGCAACATCGCAATTGATACTGCCAACGCGACCGCTGCCGCAATGAGCACCAGTTTTGGAAAACGCAGCACGAAGTCCAGCGTTTTGCGATAGGCTCTTTTCAAATGCGTGACCAGCCAACTGTCGCCTTCTTTTTTCATGAAATCGGCATTGGGCAAAAGATATGTACACAACGCGGGCGTGACCGTGACGGCAACGAGCAACGAAGCGAAAATCGAAGTGATATACGCATAGCCGAGTGGCCGCAGCAATCGGCCTTCAACGCCGCCGAGGAAAAACAGCGGCACAAACACGATGATGATAATCAGAGTCGCCATGACCATTGGCGAGCGGATTTCGCTCGACGCCGAGAAAACGACTTCGAGAGTCGGGCGCCTCTCTGCCGGTGGCCGATGCTGATTTTCTTTCAGCCGCCGAAAGACGTTTTCAACGTCAATGATGGCGTCGTCAACCAGTGCGCCGACAGCGATAGCCAGCCCGCCAAGTGTCATCGTGTTGATGGTGATGCCGAAAATTTGAAAGACGAAAATCGTGACCACGAGTGAAAGCGGAATCGCCAAAATCGAAATGAACGTGGCGCGCACGTTGCCGAGAAAGAAGAAGAGCACAACCATAACCAAAATCGCGCCGTCGCGCAAGGCTTCGATCACATTGTCGATCGCAACGCGAATAAAATCCGCCTGCCGGAAAATTTGCGTATTGATGGCAATGCCGGGCGGCAACGTTTTTTGAATTTCGGCAATCGTGCTTTCGATGCGCGCGGTCAGCTCCAGCGTGTTGGCGTTGGGCTGCTTCTGCACCATGATGATGGCGGCTGGTTTGGCATTGGCGGAGCCGTCGCCGAATTTGATGGCCGGGCCGATTTTCACTTCCGCCACGTCGCGAATGAGCATAGGCAGATTGCCGCGCATGGCAATGACGGAAGTGGCGATGTCATTCAAGCTTTGCACGCGACCGATGCCGCGAATGAGATACTCCTGTCCGGCGTCCATGTAAGCGCCGCCGGATGAGTTGGTGTTGGATTGCTCCGCTGCATGCAGCACTTCATTGAGCGAGACGTCATACGCGGTGAGTTTTTCCGGCGAGACCAAAATTTGATACTGCTTGACCTCGCCGCCAATCGGCACGACTTGCGAAACGCCGGGCACGGAGAGCAAGCGTCGCCGAATCGTCCAATCGGCGATGGAGCGCAAATCCATTGCATTGATGGAATGCCCATTGCTTGTCGCAGCAGAATCAAGGCTCACACCGATGAGCATGATTTCGCCCATGATGGAAGAGATCGGCGCGAGAATCGGGCGGTCGATGCCGGCGGGCAAAGAGGCCGCAGCGATTTGCAATTTCTCGTTGACGATTTGCCGCGCAATGAAGATGTCGGCGCCCCAATCGAATTCCACCCAGACGATGGCAATACCCGCCGCGCTGGAGGATCGCACGCGCCGCACACCGGTCGCGCCGTTCACTGCCGTCTCAATCGGAAACGTCACGAGCGTTTCAACTTCTTCGGCAGCCATGCCGTGCGCTTCGGTGATAACGGTCACGGTCGGCGCGGTGAGATCGGGAAAGACATCGACCGGCAGACGAATGGCAACGAGCACGCCGGTGATGAGCAACAGCAACGCTGCCGTCAAAACGATGAGGCGATTATCGAGAGAAAGTTTGATGAGTTTGTCGAACATTTTTAACCTCGACGTTATTGGACACAAAAATGAAAGGGCTCAAAAAATTTCACAAAAAATTTTGCGAGCTTTCAATTTTGTGTCCAAATTAAGACTGATAAATTCCATAGAGCTGGAGATTTCTGACATTCCAATACGCGATCAGGCCGTGGTTGAGCTTGAGGCGTTTGAGATAGGAGCGCATGCGATAGATGTCGTATTTTCTCATGTCGTCTTTGCCGGCAAGGATGGCAAGTAAAAATGCGCCATCAACTAGCCAAAAATCGATTTCCATCGGATCAACTTGAACGCGCTCTGATTCGAGGTGTATCAGGACATTCTCATCATAATTGATTTGCTCGTGGCCAAGCTCGATTTTAAGCGCCGCTTTATACAGTTTGCTATGAAAACCGGGGCCAAGCTCTTGATCGACGGCATGAACGGAGTTTAGAACGAGATCGAGTGTTGGCTTGCGAGAGAAATGCAAGCGAAACCCATCGTCCCAAGATTCCGTGCTGCCTATTCTGATTTCGTCAAAAATGACGCGTTTTGATTTTGCCTGAATCAGGCCAAAATTGATGAGCAGCCCGAGCCTGAGCTTTGTGAGTTTGAGATAAGTAAAGAGTTGGGCATAATTCTCCGGAACGAAATCCGTTTGAATCGCCTTCGCTTCGACGACGATGCAGTCTTCCACGATTTCATCCGCTTCGAAGTCCGCGATTTTTTCATTTCGATAAAATGCTTGCAAAGGCGCTTTATATTTTGCTTTCAGCCCTTTGTCAAGCAGATGTTGATGAAAGAATTTGTGATACCTTGGCTCATCGAATCCCACGCCCACTTCTTTGAAAGCTTCAAAGGCGCAGCCATTGATCGCATAATTCAGATCCTTGTACAAATAATCGTTTTCCATGATCCACTCCTGTTGGTTAAAGTTGGACACAAAAATTAAAGGGTTCAAAAAAGTTTTGTGTGCTTTCACTTTTGTAGCCAGTTT
>Ga0247727_10005276_pt1 | contig 26457 bp, 25 predicted proteins | sample WisWelCaveWW1625_FD_202498 | JGI IMG/M metagenome (GOLD analysis project Ga0247727, IMG submission 202498) | Biofilm microbial communities from Wishing Well Cave, Virginia, United States - WW16-25 | ecosystem: Environmental > Aquatic > Deep subsurface > Groundwater > Cave microbial mat | place...
TGAAGGATCTCAGCGGCCTGCCGCTTGGTCCCGACAAACAGGACCGATTGGCCGGCGGCAACGGTGTCGCGGACGAAGGCATAGGCTTGCTCCATCCGAGCCATAGTTTGCTGAAGATCGATGATATAGACGCCGTTGCGTTCCCCGAAGAGGAACTTCTTCATCTTCGGGTTCCACCGATTCGTCTGGTGCCCGAAATGGACACCCGCTTCCAGCAATTCCTTGATCGAAACCACTCCCATGCCTTCACCTCCCATCAAGACTTGCAGATCACCTACTTAGCGCAGGTGAGGGGGCAGGCCCCCTTATTCTCAAGTCGAGCGACGTCCGTGACGTCGATATGAATTTGATACTGTTCCTTCACGCACGAGATTGTACGAGAAGGAGACGGTTTCCTGAGCGCTACAACCGGGGCACGCTAGCATGGTGGCGGTTAGTTTGCAAGACCAGCACCGTCCCCTCGCCTTGCTGCCCCATTCGAACCGGTGTTAAAATCGCCAGGTAGTTGGAGGGAGTCGGTGCCGAATATTTTGCTTTTAGTTTCGCCGAGCTGTGGGGCCTGTCCGTCGGCGAAAAGTCTGTGGAAGCAGTTGCGGGTGAAATATAGCTTCAGCTATCGCGAGGTGGATATCACGACAGAGGATGGACGCAGCCTCGCCGATCGGCACTCGGTCAGGGCGGTGCCGGCCACCATTATCGATGGGCGGCTGACTTTCGTCGGCGTGCCGAGCCGGGAGAGTGCCGAGAAGGCCTTGCTGCTCAAAATGAGACCGCGCGAGTAGGGAACGAACGCTCCATGATCGACGACGACTTTGAACTACCTGAACTCCCTGTTATCGACAAGGGACCTCCGCCGGAGTGCCCCATGTGCGGCGACCCGATGGGATTTATCGATGGCGACTGGTGCTGTGTGGATTGCAACGGCGAGCTATTGGGGCCGGAAACCGGCTAGCACAAGGAATGTTAAATGTTCAATGATGAATGTTTAATGATGAATCAGCGTTGATCAGACGTTCAAAATTCAACATTTACCATTCAACATTCGATACTAGATGCTCCGCATCGTCACCGGGCCTTTTCATCCAGTTCTTGATCGTGCCCTGGTCGAGGACATTCGGTCCTGTAAGACCGGCGATCCCTTTGCCCCGCTGGCCATCATTGTCCCCTCGGCCTCCTTGGTCGAGCAGCTGAAACATTTACTCACCCGTCATGAGCCTCGCGCCTTCCTCAATATCCACTTCCTGACGTTCCACCAGCTGGCCCTCCGTCTGCGTGATGATCTCACGGCGGTCTCTGAAGCCGGTCCGGAGCCGACCTTTCAATTAGTAGACGATTTCTTCTTCGAACAATTGGTGCGGCAAGTAATTCGGCGCAAGCTTCCAGGGCTCGAACCCCTTGCGCGCTTGCCTGTTTCACCAGGAACCTGGAAAGGCCTGTGGGCCACGGTGCGCGATTTGAAAGACGCGGTGGTCGCGCCAACGACGGCATTGAAGGCCCTCACGGAGGGGGTGTTCGAGGAGGATGACCGAACCTGGCTCAATTCTATGTTCACCCTGCATGCGGCCATCATGGAAGCAAGCCGGTCGCTTGGGGTCGGTTCTCCGGATGACCTGGCTGCTTCACTCGGCCGGGATCTCTCAGGCTCCCCGTTCCTCAATGGGCTGCAACACCTGTTCTATTATGGTTTCTACGACCTCTCGCAGGTTCAACTCTCGTTCTTCGAATCGGTGGTCAGCATTGCCCCGACCACATTGTATTTTCCGTTGCAGAACAGCCCGGCCTTTTTCTTTGCTCGCCAATTTTTTGAGCGTCATCTTCTCCCGCTGGCAGACACCCATGAGGATTGGAGTGGGAAAGGGGACCGAACCGCAACGACGGAGTCGGTCGAACTTTCCGTCACGAATGTGATCGGGGTCGAAGAGGAGTTGGCGACAGTCTGCCGTGAAGTCCTGACTCTGGTTGAGGTGAATGGCTATCGTTTCGACGAGATCGGTGTGGTGGCCCGTACGCTGGAGCCCTACCAGGCTCGGCTGCAATCGGTGTTCGACCATCATCTGGTGCCGTTTACGTCAACGGCCGGTCGGCCGCTGTCGCGCGAACCCCTGGTCAAAACCCTCTTGCGCCTCGCCTCGCTCCCACTTAATGACTTCGACCGTGCGGCCATGCTGGACGTGGTCACGTCGCCCTTCTATCTCGCCCAGGGCGCCGGCTCCGCTAGAGCGAATCTCCGGCCTGATATCTGGCGCTCACTCGTCTACACCTTAGGTATTACGAAAGGTGAAGCGGAATGGGGGCGTCTGGCAGAGCCGGCCAGTTCGTCGATTCTTCGTGATGCAGAAACGGGGCCTGACGAAGATGATCAAACAATGGTCGGGACGTGCGATACTTCTCAACTGACATACTTGTGGGGGCGCGTTTCGCTACTGATTCACAATTGCCAGGCTCTCCCTGTCCAAGGATCGATCGGGACCTTGACCGACGCATTTCTCACGCTGGTGAAATCCCATCTTCACGTGCCCGATCTGTTCGAAGTACCTTTGAGCGAGTCACAAGAGCCTATCGATCTCACTAAGGTTGGCTCGCTGATCCGATCCTCTCTGGCCCGTCTGCAGCAGTTAGACCCGCTGGGAGGGGATTTCACCTGGGAGGAATGGGTCGAATTGTTCCGGCTGGTCTTGGACGAAACCAGCATTCCCATCGAAGAAAACCGGCACCAGGGTGTTCAGGTGCTGGATGCCATGACGGCCCGCGGCCGGACGGTTCGGGCGCTCTTTATTCTGGGCATGAACGAAAAAATATTTCCACGGTACGTGCGCGAAGACCCATTTCTTCGTGACCACCAACGTGTCGTACTGGAATCAACCCTGGGCTACAAGATCGATGAGAAATTAGCCGGGCATGAAGAGGAATTACTATTGTTTGAACTCCTCAATCGCTCAGCAACCAATCGGCTGTATTTGTCGTACCAGCGAGCCGACGAAACAGGCCGAGTCATGGCGCCATCCAGTTTCATCGCCATGGCGACACGCGATCCACGATTCGTCGGGAAGCCGGAAGCGACGATCCCTCGACGGCTGACCCTGCGGATCAGCGAACAGCCGTCGATTCAAGCCCTGTTACCGGCCGAGGACTTGGCCTTGGGTTGCCTGCTGCAGGGCCACGATGCGCTGCCAGTACTCGATGCGATGGGACAGGACCGGCCCCTCTTTGAGCAGGGCATCTCCACCCTGAAAACCATCGAGCGAGAATCCCCCGAGCTTGGTCCGTTCGATGGCATGGTCGGCCCACAGGCACCTGCCTTAACGACTGCCACGGAACGGAGCTTCTCGCCAACAGCATTGGAGCGATATGCGACCTGTCCCTTTCAGTACTTCGCAGAAAAAGTTCTTCGGTTGGAGCCTCTGCGACGGCTCCATCACGACCACCTGCCACCGATAATGCTCGGAACCCTTGTTCATGAGTCGCTTCGTGTGAGCTACGAACGATTGGTGCTGCTCCAGTGGCCGGATGACTCGCTGACCGAGGCCAGGGTTCAAGCCACAGTAAATGCTGCAGTGACCGATACGTTTGCCGCCCATGCTGCAAGCCAGGGGACGGGGCACGCCCTGCTCTGGACGTTGGCTCGCGAACAGGTGACAGAGTTGGTTGCGGCTGCCGTATTATCCGACCATGCGGAGTATCAGGCAACCGGATTCCGACCTGTTGCGTTTGAGACTGCCGCGCAAGGAATCGTCCCGCTGGAGTTCGATGCGTCATCGGTTTCCCTGAAGATTTATGGCACCGTGGACCGTGTCGATTATCGCGCCGAGCCTCCGGCGCTCCGTATCGTGGACTACAAGTTTAAGCAGGGGAGTGAGATCGCCGCCGTGGATCGCAACCTTGCTCTGTCGGCCGTGCGCGGATTTCGGCTCCAACCACCGCTCTATGCCCGCATGACGTTGCCGTCGTTGCCTGCACCGACAGATGTACAATTGCTCTTCCTGGCTCCGCAGTGGAAGCAGCCGATTTTTCGCTCAACGTTTGACGCGGGTCTCTGGACCGGCCACACCGGTGACATGATTCGACAGACGCTCTCCACACTGACTCAAGGCATCGAGCGCAGAGAGTTTTTTATTCTTCCCGATGGTTATTGTGACTACTGCGAATTTTCTGGTGCCTGCCGACGCCACGATTCCATGGTTTGGTGGCGCTCGTATCGATCGCCCCAGGCCCGAGTCTTACGCAAGTTGAGAAGGCAGAAAGTAAATGATGAGTGATGTACTGACACTCGCTGACTCCCAGGATCGGCTCCTGGCAGAGACCACCTGGGACCGTAATGTTGTGGTGGTTGCGGGAGCCGGGACCGGTAAGACCACGATCCTCGTCAATCGTATCCTCAACCTCCTCCTGAGAGAGCCAAATCCTTTGGCCATCACAGAGATCGTGGCTCTCACCTTCACCAACAAAGCCGCAACTGAAATGAAGCAGCGGCTCCGCGCGCAACTTCTTCGTTTGACCGAACAAGCCGATGACATGATCACCACCTTTCAGACCCGTTACCATCTCTCAGCTGAACAAATAGGCGATCGGGCCAGGACGGCGCTTGACCAGATGGAGAAAGCCCAAATCGGGACCTTGCATAGTTTTGCCGCACACCTCTTGCGGCTCCATCCGCTGGAGTCTGAACTCAATCCATTATTTCAAGAGGATGACGGGTCACGTTTCAAGGAAATGTTTCACTCATATTGGGACCGTTGGTTGGACGATGAGCTCGGATCAGCCGGACCACAGCATGACCGCTGGCGACGAGTTCTGGCTGGGACCACCCTCGACGATCTCCAGCAGTTTGCCGCTGCCCTCGCCGGGGATTTTGTGGACCTCGATGAGCTGGAACGCCAGTGCCGATCCCTCGTCCTGGAGGGTGCCTTGCGTGACTGGGTTGTTACCACGCATGGCCGTGCCGCCACTCTTCTTGCCGCGCAGGATCGACCGAAACGGCGTAAGGCAGAACAGATGCTCGCTGATGCGGTGCAGTTGCTGGCACTCTTGTTAGAGCATGGGCCACCGGGGCTCGCTCACTTTCTTCAGGATCAACGGACTGTCTTAGAAAAAGATCTGGGAAAGGCGCCTGCCGGATGGGATGAGCTTGCGTTTCAGGAAGCGGCCTCCATTATCGGGCTAGCCCAACAACTCCTCACGGTCGACCAGTCATACTTTCAAGAGGTGATGACGCTCGTGCGACCCTTCCTTGGTCAGGTACATCATGGATTTCTCTCCTCCGGGTGGATCGCATTTGATGGGTTGTTGGCGCGGGCCAAAACCCTCTTGCGCGACTATCCGGCCGTCCGCGCTCGGATCAAACAGACCTATAGGGCGATCCTGGTGGATGAGTTTCAGGACACCGATCCGGTGCAGTACGAGATCATCCTCTACCTCGGTGAACGGGCGGGCAGCCATCAGACCGCGTGGTATGACGTGGACTTGGAGCCGGGCAAATTGTTCATCGTGGGGGATCCCAAGCAATCGATCTATGCCTTCCGCCGAGCCGACATCGAAGCCTTTGAACGAGTGGTGGAGAAAATTCGAGCGAGTGGGGGAAGCGTCTATTCCCTGGTGACGAACTTTCGTAGCGACGGGGCCGTACTCGACGTCGTCAACAATGTCTTCGACCGGCTCTTCCAACCGGCAGAACATATTCAGCCTGCCAATGAACGGCTGGCAGCAAGGCCTCAACGGAAACCGGAAGTCTCAGTCTCCGGGGCGCAGCTTCGTCTCGTCACGCCGGGAGAGGACGACGAGGAGTTCGATGTGCAGGCTGCGACTCGGGCGGAGGCAGAAACTCTGGCGCGCTGGCTGAAGGAGGAACTTCTCCCCGGCACGACGGTCATGGATCGCAACCGACACGAAGGTCCACTCCAACCGGGCCACATCGGCCTGATCTTCAGAAAGTTGACCCAGGCCCAGGTCTATCTCGATGCTCTTCGCCGCTACGACATCGCATATATTACTGATGGGGAAAAGCATTTTTATCGGCGGCAGGAAATCATCGATCTGGTCAACCTCCTCCGGGTCATCGACAACCAACACGATACGATTGCGCTGGTCGGAATCTTGCGCTCACCACTCGGTGGCATGACGGACCTAGATCTGCTGGCCCTCCGGCAAAGAGAAGGGTTGGACTACCAGCAACGGGAATGGTTATCTGCCTGGAACCATCCACAGGCAGGAATGGTGAGGCGGCTCTATGAGCGGTTGGCCGAGCTGCATCAGCTCGTTCCCTTGCGACCTGTGCCTGACGCCATCGATCTGATCTTCGATAGATTGCCCGTCCTGGAATTGGCCGCCGCATCGCTCCATGGCGAGCAAGCCGTGGCCAATCTGCGGAAGGTCAGGGAAATGGCCGAAGCACTGGCCGATCGCCCCCATCTCACGTTGACCGGGTTCGTTGACCTGATGATGACCAGGGTATCGGAACAGCCGGATGAGGCGGAAAGCGCCCTGGCTGAGGAATCACTGGATGCCATCCGCGTGCTGACCATCCATAAAGCCAAAGGATTGGAATTTCCTGTGGTCATCCTTCCAGGCCTGCACCAAGGATCCAAGAATCCTCGCAAGGGGCCGTCCGTCCATCATGATTGGTCGAGCCGCTATTATAGCCTGCAGATGGGAGGCCGCTCGAATCTCGGAGCCGTGCTCGTGGATATGAAGATGGCGGCGCGGGAAGAGGCGGAACAGCGGAGACTCCTGTATGTCGGGATGACCAGGGCGCGAGATCTACTCGTCCTATCCGGCGGGCAGCCCACCAAGCCTGGACATGACACCATCCTCTCTCTGCTCGGAGAAGTTATTGCCGACGAGGGGGGGCCCTCGTCGGCTGAACAGATTTGCATCGGAACAAGCCAGCTCACGCGTGTTATCACGCCGGCCACGGTGGCATCGAGACGGCGCCGACAGGAATCTCTGTCCACGATGGCCCCTCGACCGGCCCTTGGTCCAATTCTCATTCGCCGCCATGCGCGGCAGGTTGAGTGGGAGGAGCGTCGAACGACGCCGCGACGATTAACCCCTTCGAGCCTCGCAGGAGACAGGCCCGAGGCTGTTCCCCCGCGCACTGCCACAAGGCGTGACGCCGATCTGGCTCGGCTAGTGGGAGTCTGTGCCCATGCGGTGCTCGAACAATGGGACTTCACCAGGCCTCGCGCTGAAATCTGCACCATCATTAAGAAGGCCTGTCGCCGCTATGTGGCACAGGATCATTTGATGGCCGACGTCACGGAGGATCTCACGGCGCTCTTTGAAAGCTTCCTTTCCTCCGAGCCGTATAAAACACTGCAACGTGCGACGGTGCTCGGGAGAGAAGTCCCGTTCGTCATGCCCTTGGGGGAGGGTCAGATAATGGAAGGGGTGATTGACCTGATTTACCGGCTTGACGACCGGATCTGGATTGCAGACTATAAGACGAATGATGTGGCAGCGGAGGACCTACAGGCCATTGCGGATCGCTACCGATCCCAAGCGGATAGTTATTCACGAGCCGTCGCGAGTTCTTTAGGATTGCCGTCTCTCGCGTTTCAGTTTATCTTTTTAAGGCCAGGTATCGCCATTGATGTTTAGCAGGACGCTGAAAAAGTCCGCCAGCTTCGTTCTCGCATCGTTCAGACCCTCAACGTACCCAGAGGGTACGCCTCGGGACTTCACTCGCTGCGGCCTTGCTGGACAGCCTTTTTGAGCATCCTGCGGGAGCACTCTCTGCTGTGCCACAATAATTATTCAAAAGCCTGCCAGGATGAGGCTACCAATGAAGGCAACACTTATGGGTTTGATTGGAATATGGCTTCTCGTGACTTTCACGAGTCCGATATCGCACTTGGATGCCAAGCCTCAATAGCCATCACGAGGGACCAGTGTGATGCCACGATCTCGACGTCCAATGACTGTCTCGCCGGAAGAATTCGATGCCTGGATACAAGAGGCACTTGCCGGACTGCCGGCCCGTTTCGCGAAGCTCGCCGATGAGGTCTCCATCGTGGTTGAAGAGGAGCCTTCAGCCGATATTCTGCGGGATCTTGAATTGGAATCAGAGGACGATCTGCTAGGTCTGTATCAAGGCGTTCCGATCGATCAGACGTCGTTCTTCCAGCCTGCAGGCGAGCTGCCCGCCCGTATCTCCATCTATCGAGGCCCCATCCTGCGTCTCTGCCGGACGAAGGCCGAAGTCATTCATGAAGTCCGCGACACGGTGGTCCATGAACTCGGACACCATGTTGGGTTAGATGATGAGGAGATGCCGTACTAAGATTGTAACTACTCAGGTGTTTAGGCTGAAGGCTGAAAATTATCTCGCAAGGCATGAACCAAGCCATTCAACACCTTCTCGGTTTCTACGACCTTGGGTTCAAGCAGAGATGAAGCCTCGTTGGGCAAGAAGCCCGACCCCTAAATGCCTTCAGCCTAGTTACCTGAGTAATTACCTACTAAGATTTAGCCTGCATCAACGCCCGCCGCTGATAGCCGAAGGCAAGCATGATGACTCCCAGCACGACCATGGGGAAGGAGAGGAGTTGGCCCATGGAGAAAGATCCGAGGATAAAACCAAGCTGAGCATCCGGTTCGCGAACGAATTCTACGGTCATCCTGCAGACTCCATAGCCGGTGATAAAACTCCAGAAGATGGTGCCGGGTGGCGGTATGGTTTTCGCGAGGACCCACAACAGGGTGAACAAGAAAACACCCTCAAGACCTGCCTCATACAGTTGTGAGGGATGGCGGCAGGCAGGCCCTCCACTCGGAAACACCATACACCAGTCGACATCGGTAGCTCGGCCATACAATTCCCCATTGATGAAATTGCCGAGTCGTCCGAATCCTAGCCCAATCGGCGTGGCGGCGGCTGCCAAGTCTGCGATCTGGTAGGCGGGGATACTCTGCCGTTGGCTGAACCAAAATAAGGCGACGATGACGCCGAGTAAGCCACCGTGGAAGGACATGCCCCCTTCCCAGACCGCCACGATATTGGCCGGATGCTGCACATAGTAGGAAAAATTATAGAAGAGCGTATAGCCGAGCCGTCCTCCAATAAACACCCCGAACGCAGCCCACACGACCATATTGTACACTTGGTCCCTGGTCATGGAGAGGCCCCTCGACTCCACTCGACGCCGGATCAGGAAATAGGCGCCCGCCAGTCCGATCAGATACATCAGACCGTACCAGCGAAACTGCAGGGGCCCCAGCTCAAGGAAGACCGGGCTGATGTTGGGGTAGGGGATCGCGTGCAACGAAGTCATTAGTGCCTCATGTGTGTGTTGGAGAATAATAGGTGAGGGTCTTAACCATTGCAAGCAAGCGAATGCCCCACGGAAAATCAATTTTCATCCTTGCTCGGAGCCAGTTTGAGAGACCTACCACTTTGGTATGTTGGTTTTCTATCACGCCTGTGTCGTGACCTGTGAGAAATACACAACTGAAAATTAATCTGTCTTAATCGTAGGAACAGGGGTGCGACGAATCATGGGATATTTGCGTGGTTTTTCGTTTGGCACGCTTACTGCTGAAGGGATAGAACATGAGCGTGCATGTGTGCCGTCGATCACATTCTTCATTCAACCGTGTCAAGGAGGTTCACCATGTCAGATCAGGGATGTCAGGCAGCGAAGGTCGCAGCGTTGGTGGCAGGTGGGGCGGTGATCGGAGCGGGGATTGGATTACTCTTCGCACCGCAAACGGGGACAGAAACCCGGCGTGATGTCGGTCGCTATGCGAAAAAGGCCCAATTGCAAGCGACTCGATGGAGTCGGACGGTCCAATCCGGCGTGAAAGTAGTGATGGATCGCAATAAGTCTCTCGTCCGCAAGGACGATCAGACACCGCGGATCGAAGCGGCCTAGCCCGCATTATTCATGAATGTTTCTGCTGCAATCGCGGATTAGGAAGTGAGAACCCACTGCGGTATTCTTTCTTCGCGCCACGATCATGCAAAGGGCGCTCGACCTCGCAAGCGCAGTGGCGACGCACCTGGACGCGATCGGCACAGCGTCCAGCAGGCGGGCTCGCTGCTCGGTCGGTCAACATACTGTTTCAAGTATGCCTCTTTCCCTTGCGGGCTCGGCTCTGGAGCCTGCCTCGTCCACTCTTACAAGGGGGCCCAGCCCCCTTGTAGAATCCCCACGAAGGGGGCGCACCCCCTTCGGAACTCCCAGGTGGGGCGTTGCCCCACCTCGCGGCTCCGTGCGCCTGTCTACGACGGCGCCTTGACCGACCTAGACCCCGATGCTAGAGTCCCGCCACTGCGGCCCCTACTGCCGGAGTGGCGAAATTGGCAGACGCAAGGGACTTAAAATCCCTCGGACCCAAAAGGTCCATACCGGTTCAATTCCGGTCTCCGGCACCAGAAACAAGGGGTTGCACCAGATGCCCACTTTCCCGATTGAGCCCCATTCCACGAAATTGTGGCTGTTCTATAGCTGAACTTGGTTTTTGATGCTGCGTCCGTTCAGCGGAATGCAGTCGCGCTAGTTTCTTGAGTCCATCCGAAAGGTCGGCCTCACTCACAATGGCATAGCGCCGGTAGACTGCCTCGGTTTTGTGCCCCGTGATCTTCATTGCAACGGAGCGAGGTACACCAGCACGTTCTAAGTTGCGAACTGCTGTTCGCCTGAAGTCATACGGGATACGCTGAAGTGCTCCTGCTTTCTTGCAAGCCAGCGGCCAGGCTCCATAGAAATCTTTGATCAGCTTGCCGCGACGGTGAAACACCCACGGAATAATGCGCCCCGTTTCGACCTGTACTTCCATCGTCGCGTTCCATTGTCGCCTCAGAAGGCCCGCTAGACCGGGGAGGACCGCGAAAGGCAACACGCGAGCTTCATCATTCTTGGTGGTCCCAGGCTCAAGGCGCACGATGCCCGCCCCGAAGTCTACCTGTCTCCATCGCAGTGTGAGAATTTCGCTCCGCTCAAGCGGCTGGAGGAACTCAAACCGCGGTCAAGGCCGAGGGCTATGAGTGCTTTACCGGCACGGCGGATTTGTATGTCTATTTCTTTGAGCGCGGCGTGCGCTTACTTCGTCCCGCAGGAACGCTGGCTTACAATTCGAGCAACAGTCCTCTGAACTCCGCCTTCGGCGAAAACTTGCGCCGCTATCTGTCAGCCAACACGCGCATCCGGCTACGTATAGACTTCGCGGAAACCAAAGTCTTTGAAGCCATCACAGAGCCTTGCGTGATATGCCTCACGCGCGATAACGCGGCTGGCCACGAAACGAAGTTTCTCCAGGGGGAATCAATCCACGCCGCCGGAAAGAATCAGGGAGGCTTTTGAGCGTGCTCGCAAACAATTCAACAGAGCGAATTGAAGTCAGGGGGCCGGCCGCAAGGACATGGCACTGAGCACCCAATTTTGGGCCGCATTCTGGAGCCAGTCCATCGTCTCCGGGCCTGCTGGCGTCTTGTCATTGACGGTGGAAACACCCACGGCATCGACGGTCCCCGTTGTCGTCCGGTTCACGCGGGACGTTTGTCCAGCTCCAATCGTCAGGGGGTCCGACTGTGCTACCGCGCAATCAGTAATCAACGCATGATTGGCAACCGTGGTGATCGCCGTGGAGAGCGTGGTCCCACTGCCGCCACTTCCCGCGTGCGCATCAATGGGCGTGACTTGATCCACGCCGAAATAACTCGTGGCGGACCCGACGCCATAGCTGGAGAGGGCTCCCGCCCACGTCACCGTAATCGTATAGGCGCCGATACCGGGATTCACCAGATACCAGAGTTCCGTCCCGAAGGAACTGCCCCCATTGGTGCGCAGATCAGCGCGGACTTTCGTGAGAGGAAATCCATTGGCGGTCACAGCGGTCACGGCGACATCGCCCACAACCGTATCCCGTGCTTGCGTGCAGACTGCGAGGAATCGGTTCGTGCCGTTCCCGACCGTATGGGACCAACTGATCGTATTCGTCGTGTTCCCTGTAGCTGAACTGCTCGAGGCATCAAAAGGAATGGTCACTGCCGAGGCTGCTCCGAATCCGCCCATGGAGAAGCGGGTTATCTGCGCATCAGTCACGGCCCCTCCAGTTGCCACATAGACATAGATGCCTGTGGTGCCACTTGTATAGGTCGCATCCGTCGCGGAGATCAGGAGTGTCTCTTGGGTGCCAACCACGCGATACAGTCTGATCGTCATGCCTTGTATTTCGCAGCGGAGTTTATCCCCCACTCCCCAGACCGTCGTGGTGTCGCTGGGCCCGATCGGGGTTGAGAGCCCTGCATTGAATCGGCGAATGCCGGCTTTATTCGTTTGGTTGATGGCCGCAAAACAGCGGTAGCCGCTATAGGTTGTTGGGTTGGTCAAACGGACATGGGCACCCACTTGTGCCACAACGCCACTCGTCAGCGCCCCGATCGTGACTTCACTCCACTGATCGTTCGGTGTCGAGACGCCGGTATAGTGCTCCACCGCGGCCGTCCCTACTACCGATGGCAGGAGCCGCTGCGAGAGAATTTGGCCGGTTGTGAAGCCGGTATAGGAATCTGTATAAGCCGCACCGAGGTCGGCATTGTTCGTCCGATTGAAGATGTCGGTAAACAACGTCGTGAGGCCAGTGGCGGGCGTGGTCGCCGTGGTGATGGGCGAATAGGGGCTGAGATTGCCCGCGGCATCCTGGGCCCGGACCCGGTAACTGTAACTGACGCCGGGGGTAAGGCCGGTGTCGAGGTAGCTGGTCGTGATGGGAGAGGCGATCAGTGCGAAGTTGGTGCAGCCGATCCCTTGACAGCGCTCCACCTGGTAGCCGGTCACGCCGACGGTATCGGTCGAGGCGGGCCAACTCAGGGTGATCTGTGTCCCGCTGGGCGCACTGGCTGTGGGATTGCCTGGCGCCGTCGGCGGGGTCGTGTCGGTGGTGAGGCTGTATCCGCCCATCGAGAAGCTGCTTATCTGGGCATTGGTCACGGCTCCTCCAGTCGCCACATAGGCATAGATGCCGGTGGTCCCGCTCGCATAGGTCGCATCCGTCGCGGAGATCAGGAGTGTCTCTGTCGTACCGACCACGCGATACAGTTTGATCATCGTGCCTTGTATTTCACAGCGGAGTTTGTCCCCCACTCCCCAGATCGTCGTGGTGTCATTGAGCCCGATCTGATATGAAATCCCTGCATTGAATCGGCGAATGCCGGCTTTGTTCGTTTGATTGATGGCCGCAAAACATCGGTAGCCGCTATAGGTGGTGGGGTTGGTCAAACGGACATGGGCGCCCACTTGTGCCACCATGCCACTTGTCAGCGCCCCGATCGTGACTTCACTCCACTGATCGTTCGGCGTTGAGACGCCGGTATAGTGCTCGACTGCGGGCACTCCCACTGCCGATGGCACGAGTCGTTGCGAGAGAATTTGTCCGGTTGTGGAGCCGGTATAGGAGTCGGTATAGGCCGCACCGAGGTCGGCACTGTTTGCCCGATTGAAGATGTCGGTAAACAACGTCGTGCGGCCGGTGGGGAGCGTGCTCGTGGTGATGGGCGAATAGGCGCTGAAATTGCCCGTGGCATCTCGGGCTCGGACCCGGTAACTGTAACTGACGCCGAGGGTCAGGCCGGTGTCGACGTAGCTGGTTGTGGTGGGGGTGGCGATCAGTGCGAAGTTGGTGCAGCCGACCCCTTGGCAGCGCTCCACTTCGTAGCCGGTCACGCCGATGTTATCGGTCGAGGCGGGCCAACTCAGGCTGATCTGCATTCCGTTGAGCACACTACCCATGAGACTGCTTGGCATCGTTGGCAGGGTGGTGTCGGCGGTGAGGCTGTATATTGCCGTATAGGTCGTAGAAGCGGTTCCAGTAATAAGGTGCGATTGGTTGCCTCCATCGGACCAGGAGATAAAATAATAGGTGGTACCCCCCAAAGACTGGGGCGTGACGGCACTGACGGAGTTCGTGGATCCCAGGATGACGGTTCTCGTAAAGGGGGTGAGTGAGCTGCTACTTCCGACGACCAGCTGCAAGCCCGAAGGAGTTGACGCAAAGTTCAAGGTGACAGTTTGCGGATTAAGGAGAACGCTCTCGGTATCCGTCAGGCCCGCCGCATCCGTCACCGTCAGCTTGATCTCGAGGTACGAATAGTATTCATGGTCGGGCGCCGCAAACGATGCCGTCGTGACGCCTGAGAAACTCTGAATCGGATGCGTATGACAATTCGAGGGACAATGATGCATGATTATTTCCCACGAAAACGCAGAGGGTGGGAACGTGCTCTGGCCCGGAGAGGTGGCGTGTCCGGAGAAGGTGATCGATTGACCGACCTGCCATTGGGTGCTCGCAGTCGGAGTATCAATAAACGCTGTGGGGTTCCCTGCCTGGATCGCGATGCTTTCGGTGCTCGATGCTCCATGATTGTCGGTTACCCTCAGCTGCACGTTGTAGAGATTCGCCTGCGTATATTGGTAAGAGGTCTGAGCGGTCAGGGCATCGCCGAAGACCCCGTCGCCGTTCAGGTCCCATGAATAGGTCAGGGTATCTCCTGCGTTTGGATCGCTTGAGGCACTCCCATTGAAAGTAACGTTCAGGGGGAGTGGCCCAGCCAAGGGGGTCGCCTGAATGACGACATTCGGGGCCTGATTGCCGCTGGTGTACTGGATGCGCCGGATGGTCCCTCCGTTGAAGTCCACATAGAACAAGTTTCCCCCTGGCCCAATTTGCAGCTCGACGGGACTCGCGGCGCCAGCCACAAACGTGGCTCTGGTCGCTGGACTGGGCAAGCCGTTCGCCCCTTTGAACATGACCCAAATACAACTACGGGAATTGTCGGCGAAGAACAACGCGTCTTGATAGGAAGCAGGGTAGGTTCCCCCCTGATTGAATGCTATTCCCGCGATGGCCGAACTGCCGGTGGGGCATGTTTCTCCAATCACTACTGGCTGCTCCTGAACGTAAGCAAAGTAGGGAGCGGTGTGCCCACTTGGCTGGGAGTAGAGACTTTGGCAAATGGATAGACCAGCCGCTTGGTAGCCCGGCTGAGGGTCGCCGCCTTCGTAACAGGGCCAGCCGAAGTTTCTCACCGGGGATGTTAAGGGATTGGGGATCCGGTCAATCTCCTCCCAGGTACCCCACCCTACGTCACCGATCCACAATTCATTGGTTCCGGGTCTGAACGTAAACCGAAAGGGGTTGCGGAATCCGTAGCCTACGATGCGGCGGGCGTTGGGGTCTGCATTGGCGATGAGGGGATTATCGGCGAGGGCCGCACCCGTGAACGGATCAACTCTGATCACGGTGCCATTTAAGACCGCCGGCCCGCTTACCCGGCGAAGACTCTGAGCTCTGGTCGCGCCACCTTCCGCCGTTGGCGGGGTCTGCAGGCCCCCAATGCCGACCGGCGGATCGCCTAACGGATTCAGTGGGTTCCCATCCTGCCCGTAATCGGCAAAGGTAAAACTGGCCCCATCCCCGGCGGACGCGTACAGTGCCCCGTCTGGGCCAAACATGATGGTGTCCATTGAGTGACTGGGATACTGTTGTCCCCACCCTTCGATCAAGACCGATTCAGTTCCGGTCGAGACACTGGTGCCGGAGGAGAGCTCCAGCCGAGACACCCGGCCGCTCACGACGCATCCGTCTGTAGTGGCGCCTGGAGGGGTGGGGCAAGGATCGGGGGTGACGCCGGGCGTGCCCCATCGTGGCACTTGGGCATTCGTGGGATCTTTGTCATAGGTGTAGATGACGTAGACAGAGGGGACCGTAGGAAAGTTGGGATGCAGTTCGAGTCCCATGAGCCCCCGATCCCAAAAATTATGCACATTCGTCCGCAGGTCATGAAACACCGTGGGCGTCGTGGCGGAGAGACCGGAGAAGACCTTGACGAGCCCGCTTTTTTCCGCGACAAAGACCCGCCCGTCCGGAGAAAAACGGACAGAGGTAGGTTGTGTCAGCCCTGAGAACACGATGGATTCTGAGAACCCCGCCGGCAAGGTCGCGCCTTCTACGATGGCAAGCGTTGGACTTAGGAGACAACCTAATGCTGTACAGGCCACAACCCAAAGGAAAACTAGGTTCTCAAACTTTCTCATTCTGCCTCATAGAGAAAACATCAGGTAACCATGCGCGGCTCGATAGCCCTATATCGCAACGGGAACGCAAATATTCTACAAGTCCACGACCCTCTGCCAGTTCACGTTGCGAGTCGCACACACGCGCATTCTGTATCAATGACTATGCTGTGGCAATCCCCCGATAGAGGGGGCTGACGGCAGCATAGTGTAGTGAGAGGTTATTGGTATTCGGTGAATCGCGGCAGCAAGAGCGGACCGGTTTTTCCATGACGATCACGCTATTGCTGAAGTGGATCGGTTGTGCTCAACCTCTCGATGATTCAAGCAAACTTGTCCATGCCTGTTTAGAAGTGACTGTCATGTCATGAAGTAGTAGGTCGTGGAACTGATGCTGTAACTTCGCCAGATTTCGTTGATGAGATGGCCCGCATCGGCCTCTTTCAGGATCGAAACGATTTGTGTCTCGGCGGGCTTCCATTGGCGCATGGGAATCTCCTGGTTCAGGGTGACTATTCTGCCAGAAAGTTCTCCTTTTGGACCGTCTCAGTTGGGGGGAGCTTACGGAACCATCGAGTAGGGAAAGGAACTATTGAGACTCTGCACTAGTCCTGCTCCCCTCAATCCTTGTGATATTCCTCGGATTCGTGTAGAGAGCTTTCAATAGTCTCGGTGTCTGGATTGAGCTTAAAATCCCTCGGGCTCAAAAGACCCATGCCGGTTCGATCCCGGCCTCCGGCACCATTTTCAAAAGAGGAAGTAGCCTAGCCCGCATTATTCATGAGCGCTTCTGCTGCAATCGCCGATCCGCTGCTACGACGAGCCTCCGGCCAGCGGGCTCACCCCTCGAACCCTCACCGTACTGTTGGGGACTGGCGCCCTTCTTTTTGGCGCCTGTCCCCGTCTGAGGAGCAACGGGACAGGCACTGCCGCAGACGGCAGAGCCAGTCCCCTGGCCTCCGCGCGCTGGTCTCGCGACGCGGCTCAGCGATTTCGCGACGATTCGTCATGAATAATGTGGGCTAGCACTCTCAAGACAGTGTCGCAACATCCGCCGCCCTCTGTTTCGACCAAGGAATACCATCATTTCCCCCCGCTCAGCTCTTGCGCCTTGCTTCAGAGCCCTCCTACAATATGCCTCCACTGCGGAGGCCCCCATGCTTTTCACAATTTGTCCCTACCGTCGTTTCTCCGTGGAGTGCTCCGTCTCGTACAACGCTGGTCCGTTCCAAGGCCAAGGCACCGGGTGGACTCTCTTGTGTACCGGCTGGCGACTCTCTGGTGATCTGCCTATGCGACCAGGGGAAACACTCTCGTTGACCGTCACTCTGCCGAATGATCAATGTAGCGAGTTGCCTCAAGCTGTAGTCCGGTGGTCGAGGGGGCAGGAGTTTGTCTTGGAGAGTATGTTGATAGAGCCGCACACCCAGGCGCGTCTTCAGCATTACGCGAAACGATTGGTGCATGAACCGACGGAGGTTGTCTCATGAGTGACGACCAGCTCATGGCACTCCGATTCCCAGTGGCCCTTGTGTTGTCGATCGTCTGTCTCGCCGCGCCTGCGTGGGCGGACTTCAAAGCAGGCGAGAAGGCCTATCACCGCGGCGACTACGCAACGGCTTTGCATGAGTGGCAACCGCTGGCCAAGCAGGGACATACCGTCGCGCAATACAATCTCGGCCTGCTATATGCCAACGGCCAGGGCGTCCCAAAGGACGATACCCAAGCGCGGCAGTGGTACGAGAAAGCTGCCACCCAAGGACACGCGGACGCTCAGGTTAATCTAGGGATTTTGTATGATTATGGACGGGGTGGTCCGCAGGATTTCAAGATGGCTGTGAGATGGTATCGTCGATCCGCAGATCAGAGAAATGATTTAGCGCAAAAAAAACTTGGCATGATGTATGAGCGTGGGGAAGGCGTGCCTAAGGACTATGTCCAGGCCTATATGTGGTACAAGCTGGGAGCAACGAACGGAGCAAAGCCTGTGGCCGTGCTGCGGGATGAGCTCGCCATACGGATGACCTCTGACCAGCTCGTCGAGGCGCAAAAACTGGTGCGAGAGTGGAAGCCAAAACACTATGAACGCCCCACGCACTAAACGCGACAGCGTGTCCATCGAAGAGGCGACGGTCTCCACTATATGAGGGAGATTGCCGCTATTGTGGAAGTGTTGGAGCGGAAGGGCCACTGCACGAGGCAAGACCTCTACGAGATCATCACCGAGTTCCGCACAAGAATCCCCGTGCGCGAATCCATGACACTACCTTTTCTGCACCGTACCTGCTCACTGCAACTGAAAATACGATCATTGACGACATCCTGGAATTGTTCAACAAGCACGGGCTCACGTCGCACCAGTCGATGAACCGACAGGAGCGATTGGGCGGGATCATTGAGATGGAGAAAAGAGTGGCGAAGGAGGCGACGCACTAGAGACACCCGCCTACCTCAAGGGCAAACCCTACAGACTGAATAAACTGATAAGTTAGCCATCCCCAAAAGGAGGGAACTGCCATGAACGTAATTGACCGCATCATTCGCAGTTCCATAGCGTTTGGGATCTGGGCTTGGGTACTCATAACCTTCCTTTCGGGTGAACATAGTGATTGTTAGCTGCCCATTAAATGCCTCGGATTATCGGATGGAACCAATGTCAATCACACGCTGGTCAAAGAAGGCTGGTGCTGGTGGTACCGGAAGTATGCGCCTGGGGACACGGTGCTGGAAGGGTTAGAACACAGAGCACGAGAGGGGCGGAAAGGTTTATGGGCCGATCCGCAGCCGGTGGCATCGTGGGAATGGCGACGGCGCGGGACTACGCTCGCTGAGGCGGTCACGTAGTGAAGCCATCGTGGTTTCCGGTTGTAGCTGTGGTTGTAGTCAGCAGTCCTGTTTAATCACAGTTGGGACCTTGTGGGATACTTGAGGATTAAGTGAGAATAAGAGCCTAGCTCCAAGCAGAATCAAGCGAAACCGGCGCTCTTAATCCCACGTAATCGCACACCCTGGGCGATCCTAAAATCCCTCGGACTCAAAAGCCCCATGCCGGTGCAATCCCGGTCTCCGGCACCAGAAACAAGGGATTGCGGTTGATGCGTGCCGTCCTCATTTTTGTACCACCTCTCCACGAGCCACCACGCCGCACCAACAGCTCCGAGCCACGCAATGTCCGTATGGCAACACACGGTGTGTTCGACCGCGTTACCGTCGCCGCGCGCGATTTATTTGAGCGATCTGCAGTGTTGTTGATTCTACCCGGAGAGGTTGACGCTGATCTAGGCCCGAATGAGAAGATGGTCCATTAGAGCAGGTTCTTCGATATATATGGCTGCGGGGACATCGATAAATCGTTTCAGTCTCATCCGATCATTTGGGCTCACCTGGATCACTTCCACCGCGATCCAGTGCTCATGAATCCTTCTGACTTCCGCCAACTGGATGTCTATAAAGGCCTCCTCGCCTTCCAACCATAATTGGACTTTCACAAGGTCCCCTGCTGTCAGGTGATCAGGGGTAGTGAGCTTACACCCAGCCTCTAAGCGTTCGAGGACGCACCCGTCCGCTTCAAGCACCCGGTTTACGTTCGCTAGCACGCAGTCAATAGTAAACTTCGGACTATCCCACCCGGCCTGTTGTTTCCCCTGAGCCATCATGTTATGCGCAGGATAGTCTGGGAAAGGGGTACGTGGCTATTCCTCAAGAGGTGGGTGAAATACCCCAAAAAGGTGCGAGGGGCGCGAGGCTAGTGGCTAGAGGAAGGAGTCGTGTTTCCAACCGGAAGTCTTCACCTCTAGCCTCTGCCACTGGCCTCTCGCCAGAAAGCTCGCGATTGCAGCAGAAGCTTTATAAATAATGCGGGTTAGAGAGGCATGTCGAGACTTAGCCCACATTATTCATGAGCGCTTCTGCTACAATCGCCGATCTATGACTCAAGCGAGAAGGGCGAGGCTGGCGGGAAAGGCGCGACAAGCAGAGACAGCGCTCACACGTCACGCGAGTCTCGCTCCTTGCGCTTGTCGCGCACACTGCGCGATTTCGCGGCGAACCTTTGTGAGTAATGAGGATCAGGAGTTTCCCGAAAAACAGTTGTGGCACGGTGAAAATTGAGTGGTCTCTATTTCAAGGACAATAGGATAAAGTCACGCAGGATGCTCAAAAAGGCTGTCCAGCAAGGCAGCAGCGAGCGAAGAGGCGAGGCGTACGCTTCGGTACGTTGAGCTTCTGAGCGACGCGAGAACGATGCTGGCGGGCTTTTTCAGCATCCTGCTAGGAGGATACGTATGATAGGTCGGTCACCCTCTCAGCGATTCCTGGTGCTTGGGAGCATTTTGGCGGGATCCGGCGTTGCTGCCGGCGCCTTTGGTGCCCATGCTCTCAAGGAAATTCTGGATGCGCCTATGCTCCAAGTGTTCGAAACCGCAACAAGGTATGTGATGTATCATGCCTTTGGACTTTGCATCGTTTCTTGGGCAATTGATCGTTACCCCGGTCAAGGCGTTGAAAAATCAGGATGGCTCTTTATTCTCGGGATTCTTCTCTTTTCAGGCAGTTTATACGCCGTGTCTCTTGCGGGTATCCGGTGGATGGGGGCTGTGACTCCGATCGGTGGGTTGGCGTTCATGGCAGGGTGGATACTCTTAGGTTGGGGAGTCTGGCGGGATGCGCTCCCTCGTTCCACAAACCGTACTCCCTAGTAGAATCGCTGCGCGAGACTTGCGTGAAAAGCAGGACGAGCGAGACGCGGTAAGATCCACTCTGCTTGCGTCTCGTCCTTCACGCCAATCTCGCCTTCACGCTTCGCTGGCGGCTATGGCGTACAGCCGGCCATTTTTTTCCCGCTGATCGATCCCCAACCTCCTTGGGAATTCACGAAGGTCCCTTCGAGGCGTTGGCCTTCATTGCTGAATTGCAGACTATCTTCTTGGACCCGGCCATCGATTTCCCACCGGAAATAGACGTTCTCGCCCGACACGATCGTTTCCACGAGCCCCGGCAGAGCGGCCTGCGTATTTCCTGCCGGTGGGAAGAGTAACGAAAGCTTCTGTTCGTGATGGTGCTGCTGATGGTTATGAACGATCCACTGCCAGGTCCCGCACAGTCTGGCCTGTCCGCGGAGCCCACGTACCCGATCCTTCCAATTCCGTATTCGATCCCACTCCTGGTAGCTGGCCTGCATGGCGTCCATTTCAAGGTGAGTGGCTTTCTCTAAGACTGTTACCAACAGGGTCGATGTAGATTCTCCCTGATGCCCCTTGGCCCATTCTGGGGAGACAACCACGTCAGAGAGTTGATTCAGTGAGTCATACCAGGACGCTTTCCCCTGTTGATCGAGCCATGCCTTGGCTTGCGGGGATCCGAATAGTCGCTCAGTCACCGCCACGAATTGTTGATCTCTCACAGCCTGCCTGACGGTGGAGGCGAGATTCCAGGCAGCCAGATTGCCCATCAACCGAAGAACCGCCGCCGTCAGATCCGGTACCAGGAGTTCTTTTGCAAGCTTGGCCGGCAAGGGGTTGGCCCCCAATGTTTTGGCCACATCGCCCATCTGGAGTGCGGGACCGATTGCCGACACAAACAGGTTGCTGGCTCCCTTGTCGGACTCTATCTTGGCCAGTTGATCAGAATGGGCACGAATGACTGATGGGAAATCGGGTGTGGAACTCGGAAGGGATTCGTCTGCCTTGGCATTGAGCCAGGTTCCGAACACAGAGACCACCACCATCGCAAGGGCGAGACCGATTCGTGATTGGGCTGGTCGAATCAAGAGGATGTGATGGCGCATCACACTACTCTACCGTGCTTCCGCCCACACCCTCAAGCAGTGACTCCTAACAGGCGGTGGGAAAACTCTGCTGGTACGCGAGAACTTCAATGGTCCGCACGTGTATTACAGCAAAATACCACTCCCGCAGGATGCTCAAAAAGTTTGTCCAGCAAGGCCACAGGCGAGTCGAAACCGGAGGCGTACCCTCTGGGGTACGTTGAGGATTTCGATGAGCCGAGAACGAAGCTGGCGGACTTTTTCAGCACCCTGCTAGGTGCCTTGGAAGCAGGTCTTCAGAAACGCGACAGTTGACTCCCAAGCCTCTGCCGTCGCGTCGGCACGATAGCTCTCCACGCGTTGTTCATTACAAAACGCATGGGGGGCACTAGGGTAAGTCCTGATCTCGACATGTTTGTTATGCTCAGCCGCAGCGGCACGCAACCGGTCTACATCCTGACTGGGCACCCACTGGTCCTGACCGGCCTGGTGATAGAGCACTGGACAGAACAGATCTTTAATCGCGGTTTCAGGCTCCACTACTCGGCCGTAATAGACGACCGCTGCTCGAAGCCGTTTCCGTTGACAGGCGAACCGGAGTGCATACGATCCACCCATGCCGTAACCGACCACGCCGTGGATATTTCGTTTAATGTGGTCGCGCGTATTCAAGAATTCACAGCAGGAATTGATGTCTTGCAAGACGAGCGATTCGTTCAGCTTGCCCATGAGCGCATCCGCAACCTCTACATTGGCCGTCACCATGCCACCCAGTCGCCCGTACAAGTTCGGAATAATGACGCCGTAGCCTTCGCACGCCAGCCTGGCCCCGAGATCCTTGATTTGCGCGGTCAGCCCCCACGCTTCATGTAATAAGACAAGCCCGGGGTAGAGTCCTTTTTCCTGAGGCCAAAACTGAATACAGTCCACCTGCACATGTTTCGACCGGCGTGTTTGGATATAGGGATCGGCGGCGGCATCCGTCAGCGTGGGAATGGCGACGCCACTCGGAAAGCGAGCTGTGCCGGTGCCGATTTGATCCAGGACAAAGGGAGCGATGGTCGATGTCATTGTGGCGATCTGTTCTCCATCAAGGCATTGCAGGGTGCACCCTCTTCAGACAGGGCTGATACACGCGCCGTACTATAGGGACCATGCCGTTGGGCTGTCAATCTGGCTCCTAGCAGGATGCTGAAAAAGTCCGCCAGCCGGAAAACGCTGAACGGTGAGCAATGAACTATGAACAAGGAAACGATTGTCACTTCAGCGTTCCGCGTTCATCGTTCAATGTTCAGTTGTTCGCTCGCTGCGGCCTTGCATGGGATAGGCGCGTCCCTGGGCGAAGAGGCTGTCTTGGCAGACTCAGGGCGGGCGGGTGAAGTAGCAGCCGGGGTTGGGCCGGGTGAGAAGTCTGACCTTTTTTAGCATCCTGCGTGAGTGTTCTGCTCTTGCCCCAGACGTACAGATTATCGAAGTCCTGCAATGCCGAAATGGCTTTTCTGCAGCCTGCTGGGTCGAGTTTTAGTTGACCCAGCGCTCAATGGCGACTACAGTTTTCTCACCCTCATAGTGTGTATAACGACTATGCCGCTTAGAATCGGTCTCATCGGTGCCGGCCGGCATGGCAGCCGGTATATCCACCATCTCCTGCATGATCTGCCAGGGGTGAGCCTTGCCGCTCTCTGCCGGAAGCGGATCGGGGAGGGACTGCCTTCGTTCCCGACGACAGAGATCCCTGTCTATGGGGACTATCGCGCCTTGATCGCCGATCCGAGGGTGGAGGCCGTCGTGGTGGTGACCCCTCCATCGCTCTCTCCTGAGATCTGTCTTGAGGCTGTGAAGGCGAGGAAGCCGACCCTCATTGAAAAGCCGTTAGCGCCGACAGGCCGCGAAGCACGAGCGATGGTGACGGCAGCAGAAGAGGCAGGCCTGTTGCTTATGACCGCACAGACCATGCGCTACGACTCGACGATTCTTCTTTTGAAAGATCATTTGCCGGAGATCGGCAGGCTCCGGTATGCCATCTTCACCAGCCGGATTGAAACAAAAGCCAGCGCCCATGTTCGGTCACCGATACCCGGTCAGCGCGGGGCGCTGTTGGAATTTGGGGTTCACCTCTTGGATTTGGTGCCCTTTCTCACTGGCGAGGAGGTGGTCGCCGTCCGCTGCGAGTTGGACCAGCTTCCGACCGTGGCACCGGACACGATGGCGATCGTGCAGGCACAGACCGTGAGCGGCATGCGATGCGTCCTGGACATTGCACGCGTCGTAGCGGGGAGGGTTGCGAGAACGGAGTGGGTGGGAACCCAGGGGCAGATTACCGCTGATTGGTTTCACCAGCGAGTGAGCGGCGTCATCGGTGACACCGCTTCCATGGAATGGGTGGTCCAACCGCAGCAGACGATTCTCGCCACACTCCGCGCATTCGTCCGTGCCATCGAAACGAACAGCCTGCCGCCTATCACCGGGCGTGATGGATGTCGTGCCGTCGAGGTGGCCGACGCCTGCTACCGTTCGGCAGAACTTGGCGGAGCTAGCGTGAGCGTCTCTTCGTTGCGCGAGTAGACCGCAGCACCTGAGAGAGACTGAGGTCGAGGCTAAGGTTGAGTGAAGTTCAGACCTTTTCTCAGCCTTAACCTGAGCCTAAGCCTTCCAGCACTGCTGGCAGGCAGTGTTGGGCATGCGGCTAGGCATCGGCGACGATGTGTGTATCTGTTTCCTCCACCCCTTCGACTTGGTGAATTTTTGTGATCACCACATCCGAGAGGGCTCGTTCGTCCGCGACACTGATGAACAGAATAATATCCGGCCGTCCGAAGCAGGAGTGGGCTTGTTCGACGCCGGTAAGGCGCTTGAGTGCCTGCAGCACATCTTTCGTCCGCCCAGCTTTGACTTTGATTAGGATATAGGCTTTCGTTGTCATTGCGTCCTCCCTCTTGCAGTTATTGTGTGCTGCCAGGCATCTCCCGCCGTCGTTGCGCAAATACCTGGTGCATGTTCTGTCCCCGTTGCTCCAAGCCGGTCCGTGCCTTCACAACAAGTTCCATCAACGAATCAAAATCTTCCAGGCTGATGTTGAATTGGCGAAAGCCCGGCGCCAAGCGCTCTCGTTGATCGATCGCCGTGTCGCCCCACTGTTTACTGAGTGCCTCAAGTACATCCGACGTCCAGCCTGTCGAACGGAATCGAGCCGCGGCTTCGTTTGCACCGCTGCCCCTTTGTGCCGCAAGTGCGTGACTCAGAAATGCTTGTACGGCCGGATCTCCGCTCTTCAGAAATACCGATTGAAATTGGATGACAGCCTTGACGACATGATTCGCATCGGGAGTGCCTTCGGGGGGAAGCACATCGGCATCTTGTAACATCGCGAGCACGGCCATCGACGCTCCAACTGAGGCAGAAGGGGTGGCCCCATGGCCAGACACTTGAGCCAAGACCGGAATGCAGGTTCCCATGATCAGGCAAGCGAGGAGACAACAAACAAGCATGGCGCCAGGCATGGGGAGGGATTATACAGAAGGGCAGAAGAGGGTGCCAGCGTTCGGACTGGTGTTAGGCAACAGGGGAAATGGAACCATATTCCTGCCATTTCTAATTGTTCCGATTGCAACGATTCGGCACGGTTCCTATAATTCACCAGCGCTGCGCCTTGCACCGGAGTCACCTATGCTTGCAAAAGTTCTGAGTGCTGCACTCGTCGGTATCGATGCGCATCTGATCGACGTGGAAGTCGATATTGCCGGGGGGCTTCCACAATTCTCAGTTGTCGGTCTCCCCGATGCCACGGTGCGAGAGAGCCGCGACCGCGTCCGCTCCGCGCTCAAGAATACGGGCTTCCATTTCCCGGCAAAGAAAATCACCGTGAACCTCGCTCCAGCGGGAATCAAGAAGGAGGGGTCCGGCCTCGACCTGGCCATTGCCATTGGGATTCTCGTCGCGGAAGAAGTCATTCCACCCCAGAATGTACAAGGCCGCGTCTGTGTCGGTGAACTCTCGTTGGACGGACACATCAAGGCGATTACCGGCGCCTTATCCATTGGGATTGCCTGCCGGCCCAACCATAGCCTGCTCTTGCCGGCTGAGAACAGCCAAGAAGCGGCCGTGGTGCAGGGCGTGACGGCCTATCCGCTCCACACGCTCCCTGAGGCCGTGGCATTTCTCAATGGCACGGTTTCGCTGAGCCCAGCTCACGCAGACCGGGACCAGTTTTTTACCACTCGTCCGGTGGAGGATGACGACTATGGCGATGTGAAGGGACAAGACCATGCGAAGCGCGCCTTGGAGATCGCTGCAGCTGGAGGCCACAATCTCTTGATGGTGGGACCGCCCGGATCAGGCAAGACCATGTTGGCCAAGCGTCTCCCGACGATTCTGCCTCTCATGGAGCCGGAAGAAGCGATCGAAACGAGCCGGGCCCATAGCATCTCGGGACAGTTACCGGCCAATCATCCATTGCTGACGGTCCGTCCCTTTCGCGCTCCGCACCACAGTATTTCCGATGCCGGACTCATCGGAGGCGGAACAGTTCCCCGGCCGGGAGAAGTATCCTTAGCACACAATGGCGTGTTGTTCCTGGACGAATCCCCAGAGTTTCGCCGTCCCGTCCTGGATGGATTGCGACAACCATTGGAAGACGGGCATGTGACTCTGACCAGGGCCAGCGGCTCGCTCCGCTACCCTGCGCGA
>Ga0247727_10005277_pt1 | contig 26456 bp, 25 predicted proteins | sample WisWelCaveWW1625_FD_202498 | JGI IMG/M metagenome (GOLD analysis project Ga0247727, IMG submission 202498) | Biofilm microbial communities from Wishing Well Cave, Virginia, United States - WW16-25 | ecosystem: Environmental > Aquatic > Deep subsurface > Groundwater > Cave microbial mat | place...
ACCTTCCGCGATTTGATTTACAAGCATGGCGGTGGCGTGCAGGATTCGCACAAGGTCAAGGCAATCATGCCTGCTGGCGCATCGTCTTCGTTAATTCTTGTTGACAATGACAAGGTTCTCGATACCCCGATGGACTATGCCACCGTCCGCACGCTCGGCGCGGACCTTGGGTCTGCTTCCATTATCGTAATTGATGACACCGTCTCGATGGACTGGCTCATCAACAAGACCGTCCATTTCTTCAAACATGAATCATGCGGCAAATGTACACCCTGCCGCGAAGGCACATACTGGATGTCTCATCTCACCGAGCGCATTCACAGTGGTGATGGTGCAAAAGCCGATGTGGATTTGCTCCTCAATGTTGCCAAACAAATGCAAGGAAAATGTTTGTGCGCGTTGGGCGAATTTGCCACAATGGCGGTTGTTACAGGCATTGAAAGATTTAGCAAGGATTTTGATAACGTGGTGAAAGCATAATGAGTAAACAGGTAACGCTCACAATTAACGGAACACAAGTAACGGTTCCCGAAGGAATCGTGGTTGCCGATGCCGCCAAACTGGTGGGCATTGATATCCCCGTTTTTTGTCATCATCCAAAACTTGAACCCGTTGGCATGTGCCGTATGTGTCTCGTTGAAATCGGTCGTCCAGTGCGTGATCGCGCAACGGGTCAATTTGTGATGGAGAACGGCGCGCCGAAGATTCAGTTCATGCCCAAACTCGAAACGGCTTGCACCAACAAGGTCGAAGAGGGCATGGTTGTTCTCTCGCAGACTGAAAAAGCAAACGAGGGTCAGAAGGGTACGGTTGAATTTTTGCTCACGTCGCATCCGCTCGATTGCCCGATCTGTGACAAAGGCGGCGAGTGTCCACTTCAGAATCTCACCATGGAGCATGGACCTGGCAAGAGCCGCTTCATCTATGATGAGAAGATGCATCTCGAAAAGCAGGTGCCGCTTGGTGAATTAATTTATCTTGATCGCGAGCGATGTATTCAATGCGCGCGCTGTGTCCGTTTTCAGGATGAGATCGCAGGCGACTCGGTTCTCGGCTTCGATGAGCGCGGACGCTCGATGCAGATCGTCTCTTTTTCGGACCCTGGGTTTGATTCTGTTTTCTCAGGCAACACCACAGACATCTGTCCCGTCGGCGCGTTGACGACCGCAGACTTCCGCTTCGGCGCGCGTCCGTGGGAATTGGAAGCACAGGCTTCGATCTGTACGCAATGCCCTGTGGGATGCAACACCACGTTGAACACGCGGCGCGAAGCAACAGCGGGCGGCGATATTGTCGTCAAACGTGTGATGCCGCGGCAAAACGAAGAAGTGAACGAAATTTGGATTTGTGATAAAGGTCGTTTTGCCTATCATTATGCTGAAAGCAAGAAGCGATTATCCAAGCCGATGATTCGCAAAGATAAAAAATTGACGCGCGCTTCATGGGATGCCGCGACGAAACTTGCCGCGGAGAAATTCCTCAAAGCTAAAAAGGATTTTGTCGTGCTGGCTTCAGGCAGGCTTTCCAACGAAGACTTATTCAACTTGAAAACACTGGCAGACCATGCGGGCGGCAAATCCTATTTGTACTCTCATATGGCTGGCGGTGAATTGACTTCGCTTGTTGGCGTTGGCGCAGGCACGAACTTTGGAACGATGGGCAAGGGGACAGCCATTGTCGTTGTGGCTTCCGATTTATATGAAGAAGCGCCGATCTGGTATCTGCGCGTGAAGCAAGCCGCGGAACGCGGCGCAACCTTGATCGTGTTGAACCCGCGCGAGACGAAACTCGATAAATACGCTTCGTTCACTGTCCGTTATGAGTATGGTGAAGAGGCAAAAGCAGTCCACGATTTAATGAAGAAAGGCAAGGCAGGTGACGCGTTCATGAAAGCAGAGAACGCCGTCATTCTGTATGGAAGCGAGGGACTTGGTGTGGCTGGTTCAGCCAGCCTTGCGACGGCGTGCGCGAAGTTGCTGAATGAGAATGACTTCGTTGGAAGACCCAACAACGGACTCGTCGGTGTGTGGGAACGCGCGAACGACCAGGGTGCGTGGGAGATGGGATTCAATGTCGAGGCCGATTTAGCGAAGGCGTTGAAAGGCAAGTCGGTCTATATCGTGGGCGCTGACCCTGTGAACGATGACCCGAAACTCGCGAAGGCTCTCCAAGAGGCGAAGTTTGTCGCGGTGCAGGATGTGATGGAAACCGCGACCACTGAAATTGCGGATGTCGTTTTGCCCGCGCAGGCATTCACGGAACGCGAAGGCACATTCACATCAGGCGAGCGGCGTGTGCAACGTTTTTATCCTGCTGTGCCAGTGACAGGTGAGTCCAAACCCGATTTTGCGATCACGTCACAGTTGGCGCGTCACATGGGAATCATTCTCGAAGGCACATCCGTCTCAGCGGTGTTTGATATTCTCGTTGAGTCGGTGAAATCATTTGAAGGCTTGAATTACGACAAATTGAAAGAAGTGAAAGATCAATTCCCCATCGTCGGGCGCGGTGACTTGTATTACGGCGGCACCACGTATGAGAACAAACATGGCTTGGGCGTACACTTGTCAGCGGCGGCAACGCGTGGGGAACGGGTGAGCATACCCAGGGTCCAGAAAGAAGCGGTTCCACATCCAAAAGAAAAAGAACTGCTGGCTGTGCCAATCAACAAACTGTATCATCGCGGCACGACGGTGATGTCTGCCGAGTTGTTGCACGAACGGATTGGTGAAGCGAGTGTGTCGTTGCACCCCGATGCCGCGCAACGATTGGGATTTGAAGCGGGGCAAATAGTGAATTTGAGTTTTAATGGATCGAGCGGCGCGGCGGTTGTGAAGTTGGATGATTCGATTTCAGAAGAGATTGCGCTGGTGCCGCGTTCGATGGGCATTGCGATCCGTGAGCCTGTGGCGGCAAAGGTGAAAGCATGATTTCGGATTGGACTCTCTGGCTCGAATGGTTCATCAAATCGCTGGTGTTGATCTTCGCGCTGTTGGGCGGGTTCGCATACCTCACGTGGTATGAACGCCGCGCATTGGCGCGCATCCAAACGCGCATCGGACCGAACCGCGCAGGACCGTTTGGTTTGCTTCAACCGATTGCAGACGCGATAAAGTTGGTCTTCAAAGAGGAACTCACACCAGCGAAGGCATTTAAATTTGTCTTCTTCCTTGCGCCGATCCTGACGGTGGTGCCTTCCATTATTATCGCGGCAGTCATCCCATGGGGACGCTCGATCAATGTGTTCGGGCGCGAGATCAATTTGTATCTGGCAGACATCAACGTGGGCGTGTTGTATTTCATGTCCATCGCTTCGATTGCGGTGTTCGGAATCGTGCTGGCGGGATGGTCGTCGAACAGCAAGTACGCGATGCTCGGCGGGTTGCGTTCGACCGCGCAGATGATCTCGTATGAACTTTCGCTTGGCATTTCGTTGATCCCTGTCATTTTACTTTCCAACTCGATGCGCATGATTGACATTGTGGAAGAGCAGGGCGCGTTATGGTACGTTGTCATTCAGCCTGTAGGCGCGTTGATCTTTTGGATCGCGACTCTCGCGGAAGTGAACCGCGCGCCGTTCGACATGCCCGAAGCCGAACAGGAATTGACTGCTGGTTATCATTCGGAATATTCAGGCATGAAGTTCGCGTTGTTCTTCATGGCGGAATACCAGAAGATGATCGTGATCTGCGCGGTGATGGCGGTGTTTTTCTTCGGCGGCTATCTCGGTCCTGGTGTGGATCAATATCCCCTGCTCGGACCTGTGTACATGTTTCTCAAAATTTTCGTTTTACTTTTCGCCATGATCTGGGTGCGTGCCACCTGGCCCCGCCTGCGTTATGACCGATTGATGGAATTCGGCTGGAAGGTGCTTGTGCCGCTGTCGCTTGCAATCGTGTTCATCACTGCAACGGGTATTTTGCTTGCAGAGCAAACGAAGAATGAACTGTGGATGTGGGCAATTCCCGCTGTATCAGTGGTTGTCGGTTTGATTCCAGTGGTCGCGATCTTTCGTGCGTTGAGGAGATTATCTTATGGGCGTGCTTGATCCCCTTGTTGAACTGCTCCGCGGGCTTTGGATCACGTTAAAGTCCATGGGCGAGAAGCCTGTCACGTTTCAGTATCCTGAAGAGAAGCGTTCCGTGCGTCCGCGCTTTCGGGGCCGCCATGTGTTGAAACGCTACGACAACGGTCTCGAAAAATGTATTGGATGTTCGCTGTGCGCGGCGGCTTGCCCTGCGGACGCGATCTTCGTCGAAGCTGCTGAGAACACGGACGAAAAACGCTTCTCTCCTGGAGAGAGGTATGCTTCTACCTACGAGATCAATATGCTCCGCTGTATCTACTGCGGATTCTGCGAAGATGCGTGCCCAACCGAAGCGATTATTCTCGGCGACAATTACGAACTCTCATTTTTTGATCGTCGTTCCGCGATCTATACCAAGGAGAGTTTGCTCGAACCCGTCCCCGCGTCTGCCATGTTGACTCCGCAGAAAGTGGAAGCGGGCGAGTTTCCGCGGTCGGTGCCTGAGATGGAAGACCCGAGAAAATAGAGGATTGGAGAATTAGTGATTTGTGCCAATTCTCCAATCTCTAATTCTCTTCTTGTAAAACGCCATGACCATAGACTTAATCTTATTCCTGCTCCTCGCCCTCGTTGCCATCGCTGCGGCATTGGGCATGTTGTTGAGTCGCAACGCGGTGTATTCGGCGTTGTATCTCGTATTGAACTTCGTCACGGTGGCGGTGTTTTATCTCCTGCTCGGCGCGCCGTTCATTGCCATGGCGCAAGTGACGGTGTACGCGGGCGCGATCATGGTGTTGTTTTTGTTCGTTATCATGTTGCTCGGTGCGGACGAGTTGCCGAAGGCTCAAGTGTTGCCCTGGCAAAAACCGCTTGCAGTGGTTTTAGCGGTTCTTCTCGCGGCAGAAGCGACATTTCTTCTTGTGACAAAGGCTCGCCCTGCTGGCGATATTCTTCAGCCTGATGTGTCTGCCAACACGATGGACAATCTCCGTCAGTTGGGCATGTCTCTGTTCACCGATTATTTGTTGCCGTTCGAGGTTGTATCCATCCTGTTGCTGGTTGCCATGGTCGGCGCCATCGTGTTGACCAAGAAAGAAAAAGCAGAGAGGAAGAAATGATACCGATCAACTACTATATTATCCTCTCAGCCATTTTGTTCACCATCGGCGTGACGGGCGTGCTCGTGCGCCGCAATGCGCTCATCATTTTCATGTCCATTGAGTTGATGTTGAACGCCGCAAACCTTGCCATTGTCGCATTCAGCAGTGTGCTCGAAAGTTTCAGCGGACAGATCTTCGTGTTCTTTGTCATCGCCGTTGCCGCCGCGGAAGTTGCCGTAGGGCTGGCGTTGATTGTAGAGATCTTCAAGTCCAAGCGCAGTATTGATGTGGATCAGATGAGCAGTTTGAAAGGATAGAGATTGGAGATTAGAGAATTAGAGATTGGGTCAATCTCCAATCTCTAATTCTCTGGAGATCGTTATGCTCTTGAGTGAAGTCACAAATTTTGGATTTTTAAGCCTGGCTCCATGGTTGGTTTTCGCGCCAGTCGTTGGCTTGCTGGTCAATCTCATCTTTGGTAGCAGGCTTAGCGAAAAGTGGATTGGCTTTGTCGCAAGTGCGGCATCGGGCGCAGCGTTCGTCGTCTCGGTATTGCTGACGATAACATTATCAGCCTCACATGGCGAAGCGATGCGCTGGCGTCTCGCCGAATGGATCCACGTTGGGGACTTGTCCCTCGATTGGACGTTCCGCATCGACTCGTTATCTACAACTATGATGCTGGTCGTTTCAGGCGTTGGGACTCTTATCCACGTCTACGCCATCGGATACATGCACGAAGACGTCCGCTTCAAATCGGACCCTGGGCGGTTCCGCCGCTTCTTCGTTTTCCTCAACCTGTTCATCGCCATGATGATGATCCTCGTGAGCGCAGATAATTACCTGATGCTCTTCGTCGGCTGGGAGGGCGTGGGACTGTGTTCCTTCCTGCTCATCGGCTTCTGGTACGAAATGGATACGCTCGCGCGTTCCTCGTGGGCAAACTCGGATGCCGCCAAGAAAGCGTTTATCGCCAACCGCGTCGGTGACTTTGGTTTTCTCATTGCGGGCTTTATCATGTTCTTCGCGTTTGGCAGTTTTCAATTCGATACCGTCTTTGAAAAAGTTCACGAGGTTTCGCATGGTGTCATTATTGCTATCACTTTGTTTATGTTGGTGGGCGTCGCAGGCAAGTCCGCGCAAATTCCGTTGTATGTGTGGCTTCCTGATGCAATGGCGGGACCGACTCCCGTTTCTGCATTGATCCATGCCGCGACGATGGTGACTGCGGGCGTGTATCTCATCACGCGTTCCGCGCCGTTGTATTCTTCCGTGCATGAAGCGCAGAATATTGTGGCGATGGTAGGAGCGATCACGGCATTGTTTGCCGCAACGATTGCCGTCGGTCAATATGACATCAAGAAAGTGCTGGCTTACTCAACAATCAGTCAACTCGGATTCATGGTAGCAGCCGTTGGCATGGGCGCATATGTGGCAGGGATGTTCCATCTCATCACGCACGCATTCTTCAAGGCACTATTGTTCCTTTCAGCTGGTTCGGTGATTTTGGGTTTGGAGCGCGGGCATCATCACGCCGCACACGCGCATGGTCATCATGATGAGAAGCCGAAGAAGAAAATTGGAAAGAGGAAAGAGGAAAGACACGATGAGCATCATGGTGTCTCTCGCGCTGAGCGGAGGGCGGAGCCCAAAGTCGAAGCGCGCCGCACTGAGCCTGTCGAAGTGTTTGATCCAGGCGACATGCGTAACATGGGTGGGCTTCGCAAGACCATGCCTGTCACGTTTTGGCTGTATATGATCGGTACACTCGCGCTTGCTGGCATTGTCCCGTTTGCAGGTTTCTGGTCGAAGGATGAAATTCTTTTAGATGCAAGTTTGCATTTCTCAACGGTGTATTGGTTGTTGACCATTGCCGCGTTCTTCACCGCCTTCTACATGGGACGGCAAATTTGGATGGTCTTCTTCGGTGAGCCGAGACATGAAGCCGCCGCGCACGCGGAGGAAAGTCCCAAAGTGATTACTGTGCCATTGGTGATGTTGGCTGTGCTTTCTGTTTTAGGCGGTTTACTTAATTTGCCAATCATCAATCACGTTGCTTTGCCTGGCGCTCACGCTTTGACCGAGTGGCTTGGACATACATTGGGTGAAGTTGAAGGTGGTGAACTAGATGGAATGGTTGCTGGCATTTCAACTGTACTTGCTTTGCTTGCCATTTGGTTCTCATGGCTTATCTATGGACGAAACACGCTACAAGCAGGTCAGATCGATCCGTTGAAGAAGTCTCTTGGCTTTATCTTCACAGGCATGGAAAATAAATGGGCAATTGATGAAATCTATCAGGCGATCATCATCACGCCGTTCACGAAATTATCACAGTTCCTTGCGGATGTGATTGACGGAAAATTCTGGCACGACTGGTTTCACGATACGGTCATCGCGGGGACGTACAACTGGGTCAGCAACATTGCCCTTGATAAATACGCCGATCAAAAAGGCATTGACGCCTTCGCGAACGGCTTGGGCGTGTGGACTCAAAATATATCGGCGACCATGCGCCAGGTCCAGAATGGATTCGTGCGTTCGTACGCGCTATCCGTATTGTTGGGCGTAGTACTTATCGTAGGTTATCTGATTTTGAAGTAATCTCCCATGCTCCGACGGGGTCTGAGACCCCGTCGAGCGAAATGGGCAACAAGGAATCACTATGGAATTTATTTTGCAACCGCTTACCCTGTTGACATTCTTCCCGCTGTTGGGTGTGCTGGCTTTATTCTTCATCCCCAGCGACAGGAAGGACGCTTTGCGTTGGACGACGCTCATCACAACTTTGATTACGCTCGGCATTTCCATTTGGGTGCTGACGATGTTCAACGCCTCGAATCCCGATCTGCAACTCGAAGCGCGCTACAACTGGATTCAAGTGGCGGGATGGAATATCCAATATTACCTTGCGGTGGATGGACTCAGCATCCTGCTGGTTTTGCTCACCACATTCCTGACGCCGATCTCGATCCTTTCCACGTGGACTGCCGTCGAAGAGCGCGTCAAAGACTTCATGATCTTTTTCCTTTTGCTTGAAGTGGGCATGACGGGTGTCTTCCTCGCACAAGACCTGTTCCTCTTTTATATCGTCTGGGAATTCACGCTTGTGCCGATGTATTTCCTGATCGGCATCTGGGGTGGACCGCGCCGCATCTACGCCGCGATCAAATTTTTCCTCTACACGATGGCGGGTTCTATTTTGATGTTGCTTGCCATTTTGTGGCTCGGGATTTACGGAAAAACTTTTTCTGTTCCCGATTTGATTTTGCAAGGCAACATTCCTGCGAATGTTCAGATATGGCTCTTCCTCGCTTTTACTGCGGCGTTTGCCATCAAAGTGCCGATGTGGCCCCTGCATTCCTGGCTTCCCGATGCGCACGTGGAAGCCCCGACCGCAGGCTCTGTGATTTTGGCTGGCGTTCTGTTGAAGATGGGAACGTATGGTTTCCTGCGTTTCAATATTCCGCTTTTCCCTGATGCGACCGTTCAAGCCGCTCCGTGGATCGCGCTCTTCGCGACCATCGGCATCATCTACGGCGCGGCAGTCTCGTACGCGCAGGCGGATGTCAAAAAACTGGTCGCGTATTCCTCCGTGAGCCATTTGGGTTTCGTCATGCTCGGTTTGTTCGCGTTGAACCCTGAAGGCATCGCGGGCGCGATTTTACAGATGATCAATCATGGCATCAGCACGGGCGCGTTGTTCCTGCTCGTCGGCATGATCTACGAACAGACACACACGCGCGAGCTCAAGGTCTATGGCGGGTTGTGGAAGGTCACGCCTGTCTTTGGCACAGTGATGCTCATTGTCGCGCTCTCTTCCATGGGCTTGCCTGGCTTGAACGGTTTTGTCGGCGAGTTCGTGATTCTGCTTGGCGCGTGGGGCGCTGGCACGGATGGCGGCGCGTTCTCTTCTTTCGGTGGAACCTGGTTTGCGGGTATATCCGCCATCGGCATCATCATGGCGGCTGTTTATATCCTTTACATGTTTCAGAAAATGTTTCTCGGTCCGCAGGGCGAGATCGTGGACGAAGTCAAGAAACACGGTCACGCCCTCCGCGACCTCAACTGGCGCGAGATTGGCATCATGGTCCCGATCCTCATCTTCATCTTCTGGATTGGCTTATACCCCGCGCCTTTTTTCGACCTCATGGCTCCTGCCGTTGATAAACTTGTCGCGATGTTGCCACTTCCATAACATAAATACACTGGTGGTCGAGTAGTCCCGCGTGCACTTCGCGGGACGTATCGAAACCACCACTAACAAGTGAACCACTGATTTCAAGCATGTGGTCTCGATACGACACTCGCTATCGCTCGTGTCTACTCGACCACCGTATGAAACAAAACAATAAATAAAAAATTCGTGCTAATTCGTGAAATTCGCGGCTAATAAATTTTATGACTCAATCTGATCTCTACTCCATCCTCCCTCTCACCATCCTCACCGTTTGGGCGTGTGTCCTCTTGCTTCTCGACCTCTTCATCCCGAAGAATCGCAAAGGCATCACGGCATTACTTTCCGCGCTCGGTCTCGCGCTCACTCTCGGCTACACCCTCTCGCAAATCGGCAACGAAGTTACGGGCTTCAACGGCATGGTCGTCCTTGACGGTTTCTCAACCTTCGTCAACGCCCTCCTCCTCGTCAGCGGTCTGCTTGGCATCGCCCTCGCGTATGGCTACGTCAAACGCATGGGCATCGAGCGCGGCGAATATTACACGCTGCTCCTCTTCAGCGTCACGGGCATGATGCTCATGGCGCAAGCCACAGACCTCATCGTCGTCTTCCTCGCCCTCGAACTGCTTTCCATTCCGCTTTATGTCCTCGCCGCGTTTGCCCGTCCCAAAGTGGAATCAGAAGAAGCGGGACTCAAATACTTTTTACTTGGCGCTTTCTCAACTGGATTTGTCGTCTACGGGATCGCCCTCATCTTCGGAGCGACTGGTTCAACAAGTCTCTCCGCCATCGTTGCCTCCGCTTCATTACAAAGCCCAAGCCTGCTCCTGACCATTGGCGCGGCTCTGCTCCTGATCGGATTCGGATTCAAGGTCGCGGCGGTTCCCTTCCACATGTGGACTCCCGACGTCTATCAAGGCGCGCCGACGGCTGTCACCGCGTTCATGTCCTCTGGCGCGAAGATCGCAGGCTTCGCGGCGTTACTGCGTGTGTTTGCAACCGCGTTCCCATCCATCGCAGCCCACATGACCGATATTTTCTGGGCGTTAGCCGCGTTGACGATGATCCTCGGCAATGTCGTCGCCATCTCGCAAACAGACATCAAACGACTGCTGGCATATTCCAGCATCGCGCACGCGGGATACATCCTCATGGCATTCGTGCCATATGGCAACCCCAACTCTGCCATCGCTTCCGATGCAATCGCCGCAGGTTTGTTCTATCTCGTCTCTTACGCGTTCACCAACTTCGGCGCGTGGGGAGTTGTGATTGCGTTGGAAAAATCAGAGGGGAGGGGGTTGGAAATTAAAGATTACGAGGGTCTCGCGAAGAAACATCCCGCCCTCGCCGCGTGCATGGTCGTCTTCATGCTTTCATTTATCGGGCTCCCGCCCACATTGGGAATGGTCGGTAAGTTTTATCTTTTCCGTTCGGTTTTGGCAGGCGGCTTTACCTGGCTTGCCATCATCGGCGTGCTGACTTCACTCATCTCCGCCTTCTACTACCTGCGCGTTGTTGTCACGATGTATATGAAAGACGGCGAACCCACAACCGAGCGCGAAACCTGGCTCGATATGACCACAGTGGTGACGGCATTGGTCACGGTTGGAGTAAGCCTTGCTCCGCAATTCCTATTCGCATGGGCAAGTGAAGCAGTGTTGAAGTTGTTTTAGAGTCATTCGCGCTGAGCGGAGGACCAAGTCCGAAGACGAAGCGCATCTCATAGAATCAAAACGGGACTGCGGTTCATCCACAGTCCCGTTTTTGATCGAAGATGTTCCCCGCCGTGTCAGGCGGCAACACCCATCTAATTATCGGAAGTCATAACGCATAATCGGGCGAGGCGGTACATGGCGGGCGACGATCTTGAATCCTGCACGCTGGAAGGTCGAAATATAACCCGTGTGCGATGTGCTCGGCGTCAGATCAGCATCGAGTGGATAGGCTTCGAGTGCGGGAGCTCCCGCCCGCCTTGCGGTATCCAATGCCGCGGCAATGAGCGCGGCAGTAACGCCTTGTTTGCGATAACCCTTGCGTATATAAAAGCAGGAGAGTGACCAGACTGGCAGATCATCGACGCGCTTGAGCCGCCATGTGCGATCAAGCCAGGGCAACGCATCGCGCGGTGTCAGTTGGCACCAGCCCACGGACAAGTCGCCGCTGAAAGCGAGCAAGCCCAAAGGTGGACTGCTCTTTACCAATTCACAAAACTCTGCCTTGTTTGCATCGCGCGGTCTCTTGCGATACTCCTCGCCGATTCGCCAATACATGCACCAGCAACGGCTGACAGGTCCCTGCTCGCCGAAGAGGTCTTCGAGAGCGGGTAGTCTTTCGGGCGTGAGGGGATGGACGGTAAACTTCATCGCTGACTCCGTACGGGTAGAAAATGCTTCTCGAAACCGAATCAATGATCGGATAAGAAAGAATCGGTGTACTTCAGCCGAGGCGATGCTTTCGTAAGGTACGCAGTCGGGTACGTTCCTTAGATGTATATCGCTTGATAGCCCGCGAAAAGGCTGGCGTGCTCATCCTCGCCGCGTGAGTTTCCAGGTATTTGATGATCTTGTTGCTATAGACGTGACCCATTTCTCGCAAGACCCAGCCGACCGCCATCTGAACGTGGTATCGGTGGTCATCGAGGCAGTTCGACACCAAAGGTAAGACTTTTTCTGGGCGCAGGAAGACTGCATTTTTACCACTGTAATGGATAAGGCTGACAAGGGATATGCGCCGCAGCCATTCACCTTCGGTATGATTCCATGAAATGAGTTGAGGATAGACTTCTGCTGGGTAGTTTTCTAGAATCCGCGAGTAGAGAGCGCTCAACCCATCGCTGTGACACCAGTTATCAATGCGGTTGCTCCACTTACGAACCACTGACCATAGACTGGGGCTGACTCGCTTCCGAACGATAGGTGCGTAGAACTCGAGGGCGGCAAATAGCACGTCGCCATAAGGCGATGTCCGCCATAGAGCGTCCCATACTTCTAACACCTGCTCCTCTGGCAGCCTGTAAAAGGAGAAGCCTTGTCGGACTCGCCGTCTTAGCACAGGGAATTTGATACCAAGATGCTTGAGTTGAGAACCGCGGTCTTGCTGGACTGCTTTGCCAAAAATTGGATTGCCCATTGCAGCCAGCGCCTGAACAACTTCACGGTGGTACTCCTGGAACTTTGTGCGACTTATTTTCATGCTCGTCATGATTGAAATGAAATTATACGGCTATATCTGTTGAATATAATGGAAAGCTTCAAAAACGAGAATCAAAAACGAGACTGCGCTTCACCCACAGTCCCGTTTTGATTGGTTTTACACTAGCGCAATCAACTCACTTGGTTGTATGACAGTCAGCATGGGAGGTTGAAAATCTTTTGGGTTACGCGTGACAAAGTAATCTGCTTTGCATTGCACTGCTGCAATCATTTGTACGGCATCTTCAAAATCACGATACGCGAGACTCATTGCCTGTTCAATCGTGGACTGGTCAATTTTGGCAACAGAAAGAAATTGCAAGAGGTTGGTAATCATTGCGCGCGCCTTGGCAGCGGATTGATCTTTCGATATCAGATAGAAAAGGGTTGTCAATGAATGGGGCGCAATGAACCCTTGAATCTTTCCTGTTTCTGCGTATGCCAGCAATTGAGCGGACGCCTCAAAAAACGGCTCGCGGTTTTGCAGAACATCCAGGATGATGTTGAGGTCGAAGAAAGCCTTAGTTTTTGCCGCCATACTTGGCTTCCAGATGTTTTTTGTAGTCTGCCACCGAAACGTTTTTGGATAGCGTGCCTGAAAGCCTGCGTACAATAGGAGCATCTTGCAGTATATCCATGGATGCGGGCACGCGGCGCAGGTATTCACTGATCAGGTTTGTGACGGTCGTATTTTGCTTGCGCGCGTAGCGTTTTGCGTTCTCCAGCAATTCGCGCGGTAGGCGGACGGTTAATTTGGTCTCTTGCATGGCTACCTCTTCTGCCGTGCAGAATATCAGTATTTTGCACGGCTGTCAAGTAGGTCTGCTAAGGAATTTCTCCCCTTGCGTAGCGCCCCCGCAGGGAGGCAAATCCAACGCTGACGCAAACCGAATCCGTATAAATAATTTTTAGCTGTCGTATTTGGGGGACGTGTACCCGAGCGGTAGCAAGTGGTAGATGTCCGAAGGACAGAGGGGGTAGAACTGCGATCCACCCACAGTCCCGTTTTTAGAGTTCTATCAAAGATTATTTGACAGCAGTCAATTCTTCGCGAACCACTCGCCGAAGGATTACCTCAATCGGTTCCTGTTGACGAGTAATGTGCTCGCGCAAAGCATCATTGATCAGTGTTTGATAATTCCCGCCACCAGCCGCATCAACTTCACTGCGAAACCATTCCAAAATATCATCATCAACGCGGATGGTGATGCGGGTTTTTCCTTTCGGCGCAGGGACAACCGCCCCGCGTTTGCCTTTGCTAAAGTTATATTCCTTCTTCATCTTGTTCCTCGTACATCTTTTTCTCACGCGCTGTGGCTTTTCGCGCAGAGATGATTCGAATGACAATGTCACGAAAGGTGTACACCACAACCAGAATACGGCTCAGAAAATCCATACCGATGGTGATAAAGCGACTTTCCTTTTCATGATCGTCCTCAATCGTAATGGCTTTTTCATCTTCAAAGACGCCAACAGCGTCGGCGAATTTGACGCGATGCTTCTTGAAGTTTGATTTTGCCTTGTTGGGATCCCATTCGTAACTCATTGAATTTGATTATATGCACAATTGTACACAGGCGCAAGAGGGAAATTCACATCACCAGTTTTCCCCCAAAATCCGACATTGACGCAAGCCGAATCCGCATAAATAATTTTGGTTATCGTATTTGCAGATAAAAGCCTGTCGTTGAGTCTCCCCCAAATCCGACGAGTTGACTAATGAATCCGCAAACCAAATTTTCATTGTCGTATTTGGGGGAGATGCCGAAGGCAGAGGGGGTCGAACCACCCTTCACCCACACTCCCGTTTTGTTTAATCTAAATTGAAATGTGAACAGATTAGTTATATTATTTTATGTGTTCTTGCGGAGCAAAAATTCTTTTGTTAGTTGTTCATCTGGAATCTTTTGCTCGCGAGGTAGATATATTGATACTTGAATATCTATATCTCCCAGATATTTGCACATTAGAGGTCCAACGTCAGACCATTCTAGTTTGCCCAGACCACATCCAAGAGCGGGCATGGCTAGTGATTTGATATTTTCTTGAGCATAGTTATTTCGCACCCAGGCTAAACCTTCTTCAATACCTTTGAAATCAGACTTATCCTTCCAATGGTGTTTGGTTGGGAACAACATAAACCACTTGTTTGAATTCAGGTTGGGAGGCGGATATACATCATCAATTAACAATTCGTCAACAGAAGTCTCCCGCTTATAAAGAGTTGGCTTTCCCATTTGGAGAATTTTTTGACGACAAGCGTCTTGATAGAAGACGTAAACATCTGGAAATTGATATTTTGTTCTTGAAGCCAGACCTTTTCCCATGACGCCAACTGTATTTACACTGATTGTTAGGGTCTGCATTTGAGAAAAGAACATATCTCCATCAATTAAAGAGAGATTGCCCGTAATACGGAAAGCACGGGTGGGTTGAAAGAACATATGAGGTTCTGGAATTATTGGCTTGCTTACTACTGTTGGTGGAAGTGATATGGAGTCGGCTATAGAGTGGTTTGCAACATAGATAGAATGTATTAATTGAGGAGGTATGACATCTGGCACTAAACACTCTGCCATCATTTTTCTCAATGACCCATCTTCTTTTTTCCACCAATCACTGTTGATAACTTTCCACATTTCATTCACGGCTTCAAGTCCCTCTTTGGCGGGTAGAATCTCCGACAAGGGGCTGGCTGCATTTCCTACAGCAATCAGTGTGCCAGGATAATCTAAGATTTGCGGGCTTACAGCGATGATGGCAATAAACTTCTTGTTTTTTTCAATTGACACCCTGTACAACATGGCATTTCTGGGCTGAAAGTAAAGATTTGCAAACTCCCAGAGGCTTTTACCATCAGGGGTGAGCCTTTCACGACGGCTGCTAACAATTTGCGCATCATAAATTGGCGTGAATTGAATATGTTGCTCTTCAACTAGCTTATGTGACAATATCCCTCTTGTGAGAATTGATGGAATATTGTCGACATGAGTAATGTAATACAAACCTTTGATAGATTGCTTTTTTGCCATGTGATGAATTTTACATCAATTTGCTGAACACTGCTGATAATAATGAACACAACTCAACCCAAAGGGGTAGAAAACGCTCCTCGAAACCGAATCCACCCTCACCATTTCGACAAGCCTAATGCGGCGCCTGCCCTCTCCCCGTGGGAGAGGGGCAAACCGACACGCCGATTAATCGTCACAATCGGGGTGAGGGAGAAAACCGCCCTTCACCCACACTCCCGTTTTTGTTGGCTAAATCTTTGGGTAATTTGCAGTCTCCTTTTTACCCTAATTTTTTGATTTTGCTATTACGTAGAACGTCTTCTTTTGCAACAAGCCGAACTCACAAAGCACTTATATCATTTCTCTTCCACAGTTCAAGAAACTTTGATGAGCATTTTTCTAAATTCCACCCCTCAGCAAGAAGTTTAGACACCTCTACAACAGATTGTCGGAAACCCATTGTGTGAATGACAGTTGCAGGATAGTTACTTGGGGTATGACAAACTGCAAGGATTGAGTCGCCGTTAAACCACCAGACTTCAAACGACTCTCCATCGTCATGCAAAAGTTTTATATCTGCAAATTTATCTTCTAAAAACATTTCGTTCGTACTCTTTCTCTGGGGTAAATTGACTTTATCGAACTTCAATTTGCAGAGATAAATCAGTTTCAACGGCTGATAATCGAGCGTTGTAAATCTCTACGATCTCTTTCAGAATGCTAAAGAAATCTTTGTTTTCATCGGTTGCCATTTCGATGATATTCAATGCAATGAAACTCTCAATCGAGATAATTGTCAATTGTTGGTCAATTCCTTCATCTTGGGCAAGCACTCGCACTTTATTTTCTTGTTCATGAGGAATCAATAAAATTGGATGGAATCCAGCTTTCAAATTATCAGCGCATTTCTGTAAAACGTTTCTTGATGGTGCAGCAGTAACATGATAAACCAAGTTTGAAATTGTAAAATCACCCAATCTTTCGGTTTGCCTGTCAGCAGCATGGGCTGGATGATTTGCAATATCAACACCTTGAAATCGCCTTGCCAATTTTGCCCCGACGAGTTGTTGTTCGACAATTCCGCCTGAACGCCCTTTCGCATTTTCTACGATTACATTTATCCACGTTGCAGGGTCTTGGCGTCGGTCAAGGTCTAGTTTTAGATTCTGACGTTTTAGCCAATCATTGGCAAGGTTGCGCAAAGTGTCAATAAGTTCGAGCAATATTACATCTCGTTCTTGCATGGTCAGTTTTGCAAATTTATTGCCCCACTCAAACATTTCAAAAAGCCTCTGCCCATCTTGGTGTCCTTGTCGAGTTGTAATTTCTTTCAAGTAACTACTGGGAATTCCATAAGATTCGAGTATTCTGCCAAGACCTGAACGTGCTCCGCCAACTTCACCGCCCTGTGAGATAACATCATTGCGTGATACTGGATTATTCCTTTTCAAATGGTCGAATACAACAATACCCATCGCTACTGTGTTACGAGAGATTTTGTTATTTCGTGTGCATGAGTCAAGCCATGTTGCTAAAATTTTATGGCTTTCATTTTTCAAATTTTCCATTTTTTTAATTCCTTCATGCAAGACTTAAGTTTTGCGGTATCGGTTATTTCATGTTCCCAAATTCTTATGACTGTCCAACTGTCTCGGCTTAATTGTTCATTGTAAAATCTTGCTAACTCGACATTGCGGTTAATCTTTCTTTTCCAATACGCACGATTTGTTTTAGGTATTTTTCGGCGGCAATACGGGCAACCATGCCAGAAGCACCCATCAACAAAAATAGCAACCTTCTGATCAAGAAATGCTATATCAGGTTTGCCTATAACACTTAAGGCATTCTTTTTCCATCCACTAATTCCCATTCCCGCAAGCATAGCAAAAAGCCGTTTTTCAAGCTTTGTGCCTTTGCTCTTAACGGCTCGCATTGTGCGTTTTCTATCATCGGGTTTGAGATTGTCGCTCATTTAATAAAAACCCAACTGGATGCAAGAGTAACCTTTCTGCCAGTGAATTCAAGATATTTTCAGCAATCCAGGAGATTGCGGGTACACAAACTGCGTCTCCAAAACCTGTAAGCGCTTGTACGCCATTTATCGAAATGTTATAACTATCTGGAACGCCTTGCAAACGGGCATATTCTCGTGGGGTCATTGCCCGCATTTTTAGATGACCTGTGCCCATTTCTATCAAGAACTGTTTTCCACTTCCACCAACCGCAGTTCTCAAGCATCCTGATAAATCATCGTCTCTTACTTCTGCCCTTTGCATACCCTCTCGGCGTCTACGGTAAAAAGTTCTGTATGAAATTTCATTATTCAATTTTAGTTTTTCAACTCTTTCACGATGTGAATCCGCCATCATTTCAAGATGACGTTTTACTTCATCCTGTGCCCACCAACGGTTATTAGTATCTTCTAGCTTTTCAACAATTTTTGACAATCCTGATTTATTTACTGGCGGTGGCTCGGGAAGTTCATTGTAGAACCATCGCAAGTCTCTATTGGTATCAATACTTTTCCTTAATTGCTCTGACAATAATGATTTTGAGCGTTTTAGAATCAAATCGGGCGATGTCGAAGAAGTAACCAGTTTTGAGCCAATCAAGAAAACACGTAAGCGGCTCTGTGGCGTAAATCTTAGAGCGTCTAGTACAAAAACATCACAAAAATAACCTAATTCATTTAATGCTTGAACGGTAACTCTAAAATCTTTTCCATTATTAGAATGGAGCCAACCAGGTACATTCTCAACCATAACCAAAGGCGGCGCAGAGTCGCCTTGTGCCTTAAGTATGTTGATAAATCCCCAAAATGCACTTGAATGATTTCCCTTCATAATGCCGTTCATATTTCCTGCTAAAGAAAGGTCTACGCAGGGAAAGGAACAAGTCGCTAATGTGGTTGATGGGATTTCATTAGGATTGAGTTTGAAAATGTCTTCGACTTTATAGTGTTCGTCAGCATCAGGGAAAAAATCTTGATACATCTCAAATTTTTTTGTCGCAAAATCATTAGCAAAAACAACTTTCCAGCCAGAAGGCTGTAAGCCCATTCGCACAAGTCCAATTCCCGCAAAATATTCTGCTACCGTTAATTGAGTAATTGCAAACTGCATAGTTCTACCATTCTGATTATTAGAATTTTCGTGGTACCTTTATTATACGTCTTCAAAGGGCAAAACGTCACGGGGAAATACCGTCCATCGAAACCGAACCAACCTCTCCTGAGTCCGAAGCGGTGCGGGACAAAATAAAAACTGTGGAGCTAGAAAAATGCCTCCGCAGTCTTTCCTCTACTTCCAAATATGACCGTAACCATATTCGCCTTCCAACAATTGACCTTCGGCGAAGCGACTGAATCGAAATGGCGTGATGTCCACGGTTTTGGGTAAACCATCGAGAATCAACTCGACCAAACTTGCGCCCGCGGCGGGGGAGGTCTTGAAGCCCGTGCCGCTCAAACCGCAGGCGAGATAGAAACCGTCGGGACCCGCCGCGCTGTAGATGGCGCGCTGGTCGGGGGTGATGCCGTCGCGCCCCACGTGGATGGAGTGCAAGCCGCTCTCTTCAATTTTGGGAATGCGTTGAACCATTGCATCAATGAGTTTCTCAACGAACGTGGGCGTGGGCGTTTGGTCTTCGGCATCGGGCGCTTCGCCGCGCAGGCTTTCATCTTCGCCCGCGGCAAGGACCAGCGCACTACCCTCGGGGCGGAAATAACAGTTGATGGTATCGTCGATCACCGCGGGGATTTTGCCAAGCGACGGCGGGCGATGGAGGAACGCCACATCGTGAGTCCACGTCTCAAGCGGGATATCGACATCGGCGAGTTTTGCGACATGCTTCGCCCACGCTCCTGCCGCGCTGATAACTATGGGCGCCGCAAATTCACCTTGAGTGGCGCTGACGCCTGTTACGCGTCCGCCTGACGTGTCCCGTTCGCTTCGTGAGAGAGGGGAATGTGGCGAACGGGACGTGTGGATGGCGGTCACTTCGCAGTTTTGAATCAACGTCGCGCCGTTCCGTTTGGCGGCTTCGATGAACGAGTTGGTGGTGAGGGTCGCATCGGCGTAGCCTGAATCGGGTTCGTACGCGGCGAAGTCGAACTGGTCGGTGAGGAAATCAGGGACGAGTTTTTTCACATCCTCCGCCGAGATGACGGACGTGTTGATGCCGATGCGTTGTTGGTTGGCGACATTGCCGCGCAGTTTGTCCTCATGCTCACGTTTGGCGATCTGCATGAAACCCGTTTGCATGAATCCACACTCGCCACCGACTCTTTCTTTCCAGTTACTAAAATAATTTTTATAACTGGCGAAGGTCAGTTCGGATTCAGCGGCGAGGTCGTAATGCATACGGACGAGTCCGCTCGAGTGACCTGTCGCGCCCGAAGCCGTGACCTTGCGCTCAAGGATGACGACTTTGAGTCCGCGCTCGGCGAGGTGAAAGGCGATACTGGCGCCCATTACACCTGCACCGATAACAATGGCATCGTAGGTTTGAGTCATGGAGGATTCCTTTTATTTTTACCACGAAGGACACAAAGAGCACGAAGGGAAAACCAAAAGAAAAAATCCGTGAGAATCGGTGAAATCCGTGGCTGAGAATTGGTTGGCGGAATTGTAGCAGGATTCAAAAGTAATTCGGTGGTTGAGTAGGGGCGGGTTTCGCGCTGAGCGGAGCGATAGCGAAGTCGAAGCGTCCCGCCCCGTATCGAACCACCAACGCCGTAACGCAATTTTGTAACAAGAGTTATTTCACGAACCTGTGGTTTCGACTGCTTGCGCTCAACCATCGAGTTGGAATGGCAAATCCTTCCTTGACACTCCTCCTCCCAAGCCCTACAATTAATTCACTCGAAAGGACGGATACGATGAATCAGCGAAAGCCAATGAACAGAAAAAAAGTGATTACCACAGTGGCAGTCGTTTCCGCATTGGCGGGCACAAGCTATGAAGTGAATCGACTCTCCGCCGACCCCGTCGTTGAAAAAGATTGTCCGCCGTTGTTTGCGGAAAACGCAGTTGCCGATTCGCAAGTGAGCGTGGAGATTGCTCCGCTCTCCTCAGGCGAGAGACTCCAATGGAAACAAAAAGGGGGGACGATCAACGATATCAGTTGTTTGGATCGCACGGCTGTGTATGGCATTGTCCATGTGACGAGTGTTGAAGATATTAAGAATGCGATTATCTTTGCAAAGGAGAACAAGCTCAAAATTTCAATGGTGGGGATGCGGCACAGCATGGGCGGACAGGCTTTTTTCAGGAATAATCTTGTTCTCGATATGAAAGGTTTTAACTTGATCGAATTGAACGAAGCCGAGAAAACGATCACCGTCCAGAGCGGCGCGACGTGGCACGATATTCAATCCTTTCTTCATCCAAACTACGCGGTCAAAGCCATGCAGTCTACCGATATTTTCACCGTCGGCGGCTCGATCTCCGTCAACGCGCACGGCATGGATCATCTGGCTGGTTCGGTAGGGAGTAGCATCCGCTCGATGCGGGTGATGCTTGCCGATGGGAGTGTTGTCAACGTGAGCCACGAAGAGAACCCCGAATTGTTCTCGCTTGTTGTTGGCGGATACGGATTATTCGGGGTGATTCTAGATGTTGATCTTGAAGTAGTCAATAACGATATTTATCAAACCGAACGTCAATTGGTGAGTTACAAATCATTCCCTGAAATTTTCGAGAACGAAATCTTACCCGACTCGAATCTCGGTCTGTTTTACGGGCATCTCTCCACGGCGAAGGGTTCCCTGCTCGATGAGATGATCTTTTACAAATATACAAAAGTGGATATCGGCGATGCGGACGTGCCTGCGCTTGGTGAAGTTTCGGGAATCAAATTGCGCCGCTTCGTGTTCAACTTTTCCAAGTTGGGCACGCTTCCCATGAACGTCAAATGGTATCTCGAAAAAAACGTCGAGCCGATGATGGAGTCCTGCACGGTCGTGCCGCGCACCCAGGCAATGGCGGAGGGCGAAGCGTGTTTTGTGTCCCGCAATGAGCCGATGCACGATTCGGTCAAATACATCAACAACGATTTGAAAAACGAGACGGACATCCTGCACGAATATTTTATTCCACGTGAGCAGTTCATCGCGTTCGTGGATGGGCTACGCAAAATCGTTCAAGACCACGACGTGAACCTGCTCAACGCCTCTATGCGCGTGATCCACCCTGAGAGCAACTTTCTCAACTATGCGCCCGCTGAGATGTATTCGATTGTGCTATACATCAACCAACCAACGACTCCTGAAGGTAACGAGAAGATGGGCATTGTGACTCGTGAACTGATTGATCTCACTGCCGATGTGAACGGACGCTTCTTCCTGCCCTATCAACTGCACTACACCCCCGAACAACTCCAACGCTCGTACCCCATGATCGGCGAGTTTTTCGCACAGAAAAAAGCGTATGATCCCGATGGTCTGTTCACGAATACGTTTTATGAGAAGTATGGGAAGTAATTACCCTGTCATTGCGAGAAAGCCCGAAGGGCTGACGAAGCAATCTCCAACACCATGACGGGGATTGCTTCGCTCGTTTCACTCGCTCGCAATGACGGAGTTGGTGAGAAACCTCAACACATTCCCAATCACCGTATCCAAATCCTCCAAATGCGGAATGTGATTCACATCTTTCATCACCACCAACTCAGAATTCGATAGCAGGCTGTGAAGATACTCGCCCTCTTTCAACGGGATGATCGTGTCGCTGTCACCCCAAAGAATTAGCGCGGGCATGTCAAGCGCGGCGTAATTGGCAGGGTCGGTGGTTAGTGAATCCTTCTGAACTCCCAACACAGATTTGAGCCAGTCGCCTAATGTATTCGTTGCTCCTTCCAACACAAGAGGCTCTTGCAGTATTTTTATTTTTTCGTCGCTTGCATCAGCGGGGTCAAGGACCATTGAAGAAATCAAAGTCTTTGTAAACATCGGGTTTGTTGCGGTCGCCTTGAGGACAGGGTCTCGCACGGCAGGTGTTCCCAAAAATAATTCGATAGCCGATGGCCCGCTTTTCTCTGACGCGGGCTCAAGATTCAGATTCAAACCGCCGACGTCAAAAAGAATCAACGCGTCGATTCGATCAGGGATCATCAGCGCGGTTTCCATCGTCGCGCCGCCGCCAAACGAATGGCCGAGCAGAATCGCGTGTTCGAGTCCAAGTGTGTCCATCATCGCGACGATACGCTGTGCCTGATCTTTATTCCCATACGAAGGTGTGGCTGGTCTTTCAGAATAACCGAAAGGCGGAATATCAATCGCGATGCAACGATAGCCCGCTTCTGCCAGCGGAATCATCGTCTCGCGCCAGAGTCCGCTCCACGCGGCTGTGCCGTGAATGAAGAGGATGACTTGCCCATCTTTCGGTCCCGTCGCCTGCACAAAGAGTTCAACGTCGCCCGCTGGGACGAAGCGTCCCGTTGAGGGCGCGGCTTCCTGTCTTGTTTTCGATTCGCGCAGGTTTGCCTGTACCGTGAAAAATAAAATCGCCGCGATGAGCAGACCTAGGATCGCGGCAATTGTTTTGAGAACGTAACCAGTCCATTTTTTCATTTTGAATCTCCCTTTTATTGCATGTGTAGGGGCGACCCTTCAATGCAATCATTCTACTTGGTTTGCTCAGATTTCCTGCAATCTAATACTCGTTAGGGCCCTGGCGGGTCGCCCCTGCTTTTTTAATAATCGTACATATGCTCAAACTGGATCTCGCTCCTGCCCTTCAACTCTTGCAGGAAGAGATGCATGTCAGCCACGCGGACTTTGATCGCAACACGCGCCAGCCCTGGCTGAGTCAGAATCGGGAGGTCGAAGAGATACTCTCCATGCTCAAAGTCGTACTCCGCATCCGGCGAACCCAGCAACGTGAACAGCATCTCATCGTTGCCCGCAATTTCGGCAAACCGTACCCCGCGCTCCAGGAGTCCGGGAACTGTGTCTGAAAAATATTCAAAGCGCGTGATGTAGATGAGTTGTTTTGTATCATCAATCTTCCTGGTGAGTTCAAGATCATCGCTCAACATATCATCGGTAACGCCTTCGGTCACCGCGTAAATTTTTTCCACATCGGCTCCGCCATACGTTGCCTGCGCGCCGAGGTTGGTGAAACCTGCATATAAAATCTTTCCGCCGTATTCAACAGTGAGCGCGAGTTTGCGCTCCCATTTGCGAATCGGGTCGGGTCCCCACATGCTTGTTTCCGTCCACACGCCTTGCAGTGTTTCCTTGAACGGGAAGAAATACCACGGCGTCACGTGCAGGAACTCGCCATATTCTTTTGCCACTTGCGCGGCATACACTTCCTCCTCTGTTGGCGTATCCGAACTGACCCAATCCGTCACGCGCCCGATGGTTCCCTCATAAGCGCCCTTGAGCATATTCTCAGCGGTGAAACTGATTCCGATGAACGCGTCTGTAAAATGTTGCCCGCCATTAAGCGGATACCTGCCGCGGATCACAGCGCACACATCAATATAACTTTGCCAATATTGCCCAACCGCCTTGAAATGCGGAAAGTCGCTCGCGCTGTGATCGGCGATGAACGCGGCATACTCATCGGTGCTGTAGACGATATACCATTCGGGAAGCGTGAGATATGTTTTATCCTCCTCGCGCGCATAATCGGGAATCGCATCAGTGACTTGACGCGTCGCCGCGTCGGCCGAAGTTGGTTCGGCTTTCTCAGGCGTATCCCACACCCGACAGGCGATCCACACGCGCGGCAGGTTGACCACCGATGGTCCGAGCGCGATGAGGAGAAAAGCCCAGACGAAAATCTTGAGTCCGCGCCTATCGCCGCGTTTGCGATTATCCATGTTTGGCAAATCTCCTGCTCAGCACAAAGCCAACAAAGACGGCGAACCCTCCAATGGCAATGTGCGGGATGTTTGCGAAGAATTTGAAACTCCAATCAAGGTCTGTGATGCCCTTGAGGAGGATGCCTCCATCCAAATAGCCCTGCCCGAGAAAGAAGCCCATCACGCCGTCCAAGCCGTAGATGATGCCAAAGAGTTTGAAATAGAACTCCGATGCCTTGAACGACCTCCACGCGGCGATTGCCGCCCAAAGACCAGACGCGTAATGCAACATATTGTCATACCATTGGAGACTGAAAATCCCCAGCGTGACGCCGTTCTCATCGTTGATGAATGGGATGTAACTCAACGAACCGAGCAACCCGAACATGATGGCGTACACCCACGCTAATTTTTGAATGGTGTTGATTTTCATACTTTGCTCCTCCTGGGAAGGGTCAGACTAGATGATTCTTTCAGCATTATAGCGAGTTGAGAGGTTCTTTTCAATGGGGAAAGTAATGATTTGGTAAAATTCGACCCATGACAAAAGATGCCATCAAAGGGCGCACCAAGTATGTGCTCATCCTGGTCGTATTACTCAATGTTCTTTACCCCATCACGAGCGATGGCAGTGTTGTTTCATTGGTCGTTTTTGAGGTGTTGTACGCAGGTCTGTTCGTTGTGGGGATCTTCATCACCAGTGACAATCGGGCGCATATCACGTGGTCCATTGGCATCGCGGTGATCTGGCTGGCGATGGCTGTGATCTATGCCTTTGACCCGACAAACTTCTGGAAGATTCAAGTCTCATCTTTTATTCTGGTGGTCTTCCATGTCACGATCCTATCGGTGATGCTTCGATATATTTTTACAGCGAGATTTGTCACGGCGGATGTGCTGTACGCATCTGCCGCAGTGTATTTTCTGCTCTCGTACCTGTTTGTTCCGATCTATGGGATGTTGGAAACAGCCAGTCCTGGCTCTTTTGTGGATCATACGCTGGGCACGCCTGTGCAATGGCAACAGTTCGTGTATTACAGCATTATTACTTTAAGTACGTCAGGATATGGTGATGTGCTTCCCGTTAGCCCATGGGCGCGGATGCTGGCAGGGATTGAAGCGACAATTGGCGTGTTGTATGTGGCAATTTTGGTGGCGCGGCTGGTGAGCCTGTATGAGGCGCAGAGGCGGGGAGGAAATTGAATCGGTAACAGAATCAGTTGTCGGCTGACGCGAAGCGGAAGCGTGCGGATTAAATGTAAAACTGCGGAGGCGTGCAAGCCCTCCGCAGTTTTTTATTTTCAATATGTCATTCTGAGGAGCGATAGCGACGACACTTGCACCTGGCGCAAGTGCAGGTGAGAATCTCGGATTTACAGAGCAAATCATCTATACTGAGATTCTTCGCTCCCTGCGGTCGCTCAGAATGACATGGCGGTTACGGTGTGTATCTCACCTGTACACCAGCCCAATCGAGCGAGTAATCGCGCGAGGTGCTGCTGGCGACCATCACGAGTCGCACGCGGAAGTTCGCGTTGTCGAAATCAGTGTTGGTCCAGGTGCGTCCCCAGGTGTTGGTGACGCCGCCGACGATGTACATGGTTTCAGCAGTGGAGAGGGTGCCGGAAGAGATGGCGGTCGTCCATGTTACGCCGCCGTTCCAGGAGAGCTCCACGCAGAATTTTGGCGAGCCGGAGGTGCTATCCACTTTGGAATTCAGTTTTACCTCGATACCCTGGATGGTGGAACCAGCCGGGACGCTGAAACCAAAGTTGGATAGAATGTGCCTGTCCTTATTCGTGCTGGTGCAGGAAGCGCTGGTGCCGTTGCCGCTGTTGGTATCCACAGCAAACAAGCCGTCTTCCACGAGCATGTTGCCGGCGCTGGTTTGGAAGCCGTTGTTATCGCCTGAGCCGCTGGTGACAGCCGCTTGCGATGTTGCGCTTCTGAAACCGGTGCTTGTTGCCACGCAATATTCATTGCTCTTGCCGATCACACCATAAGGACAAGCCGCCTGTTCGAGCAAATACAGAACCGCCTCGCGGTTGCGCGAAGTTTCCGCGGGAATCACTTCATCAGGCGGGTAGAAGCCGCCTTGCGCGGCAGTATCGGGATACATCTCGAAGGTGTAATTCA
>Ga0247727_10005278_pt1 | contig 26451 bp, 22 predicted proteins | sample WisWelCaveWW1625_FD_202498 | JGI IMG/M metagenome (GOLD analysis project Ga0247727, IMG submission 202498) | Biofilm microbial communities from Wishing Well Cave, Virginia, United States - WW16-25 | ecosystem: Environmental > Aquatic > Deep subsurface > Groundwater > Cave microbial mat | place...
CTCACGGGGAACCTCCGATGGGCGGCATCCTACGCGCAAGGAGGGGCGGGTAGTCAAGGGGCAAATCGAGAATCGGGTGTTGGCAGCCCAGCCAGTGGGGAAAGTTGACCGATTTGGCGGGGGTCGGCTAAACTTGACGTTTTGATTTGGCGCGATCGGGCCCGTCCGGGAAGACTGCCGGGCTGAAGCCGGAAGAAATTCGAGGCGGAGAAGCCAGCCTGCCCTCTGCGCGGGAAGAGATTCCAGCCGGCGCCCCGTAAGAGATTAGAGAGACCAGGAGCCAGCCTTGCCGAAGCGTACGTTTCAACCGCGGGTCCGCCGGCGCAAGAAAACGCACGGCTTTCGCACGCGAATGAAATCCAAAGGTGGACGGAGAGTCCTTGCCCGCCGCCGCAAAAAGGGACGCAAACGCCTCACGCCCTGACGGCGCGCGGGACGACCCGCGTCCGGCAAACGGCCAGCGCTTCCCGCGGGCGGTCCGGCTGCTGCACCGTGCGGAGTTCGATGCCATCTATCGCGACGGGCGGCGCCGCGCGAGCAAGCACTTTGCCGTGCTGGTGCGGCCCAACGGGCGGGGCTGGAGCCGGTTCGGCTCCAGCGTGAAGCGCGCGCTCGGCGGGGCCGTGGTCCGCAACCGCATCCGCAGGCGTATCCGCGAGATTCTCAGACTGCACCTCCAGGAGATTGCACCGGGATGGGATGTTGTGATTCACCCGCGCAGTTCGGTGGCCACCGCCGCCTTCACCACGCTGAGCCAGGACCTGCTGGGCGTGTTGCGCGCGACGTTGCAGGACGTCCCGCCCCCGAGGCCCGCCGCCCGTTGAGCACCCGCCTGCTGCTGCTGGCCATCGCCGCGTATCAGGGGTTTGTGTCGCCGCTGCTGCCGGGCGGCTGCCGGTTCTTCCCCAGCTGTTCGCGCTACGCTGCCGAGGCCGTGGCGCGGCACGGCGCGCGCCGTGGGGGATGGCTGGCGCTGCGACGCCTGCTGCGCTGCCGGCCATTCTCGTCCGCCGGATACGATCCCGTACCCGAATTTGCCGAACGATCGGGCGGGAAGGTCGCGGGCCGGAGAGTGTCTGCGTGAAGGAACTCTCCACGGAAGTGCGCGTCCTGCTGGCCTTCGTGCTTTCGATGCTGGCGGTGTGGGCCTTCGGCCACCTGCGGCCGCCGAAGAAAGCTGAACCCGCCGCGACTCCTCCCGCAGTAAGCTCGCCAAGCCCGGCGTCCACGGCGGGATCGCAACCGCCCGCGCCGGTGGTCACTTCGGCGCCCACCGCCGCGCCCAAGCAGGCAGCGGCGCCGGTGAGCATCGCTGCGACGGAAGAACAAACCATTGTGGTGGAAAACGATCTCTACCGAGTGGAGCTGAGCAACCGTGGCGGCGTGGTTCGGAGCTGGCAGCTCAAGAAATACAAGGACAGCGGCAAGCCCGCCGGGACGCTGGACGTGGTGCACCGCGAAGCGTCGCAGCAGATGGGCAACTGGCCACTGGCGATTGAACTGGGTGACCCGCAGCTGGCCGAGACGGAAAAGCAGATCAACGCCGCGCTCTTCCGCGCGGATGCGGTTGGAGAGCCGCTGCGCGCTCCCGTAACTCTGACGTTTGAATGGAGCGACGGCAGGCTGAGCGTCACAAAGAAAGTGCAATTCGACCACGACTACATCGTGGCCATCAACACCAGCGTCCTGGAGGAAGGCAAGCCGCTGGCCCATTCCATAGGCTGGCGCGGCGGGTTCGGCGACGCCACGGTGTACAACCCGGCCGAGCAGGTGACTGTTTTCTACCGCCAGGCAGGGAAGCTCACTGCCCTGGCCTACAAGAATCTGGGCAAGCCCGACAAACAGAGCGAAGCAGTGCGCTACGACGGCACCGCGGAATACGCGGGCATCCAGGACCGCTATTTCGCCGCCGCCTTCCTGCCTCGCGGCACAGGCCTGGCCTTCTGGCATCGGCGATTGGACCGCGAGGTAACCGAGAGCGGCAAAACCACGAAGATTCCTGTCGCGGAAGTGGCTGCAGGATCCACAGTGGCCGGGCCCATTGCGCTGCAGCTGATTGTGGGCCCGAAAGACCTCGATGTGCTGGGCCGGCAGCAGCCGCCGATGACCGAGCTGGTGGACTTCGGGTGGCTAACACTGATTGCCAAGCCGCTGTTCCTGCTGCTGCGGTGGATCCACGACCTGAGCTGGGTGCAGAACTACGGGTGGGCCATCATCCTGATGACTATCGTGCTGAATATGGCCATGTACCCGCTGAAGGTGAAGAGCTACCGCTCGATGCAGCGAATGCAGAAGCTGAACCCGGACATACAGGCCATACGCGCGCGGTACGCAAAATACACGATCCGCGACCCGCGCAAGCAGCAGGAGTCGAAGGAAATCTGGGCACTGTACAAAAAAGAAAAGGCCAGCCCGGCCGGGGGCTGCCTGCCGATGCTGATCCAGATGCCCATCTGGCTCGCGCTGTACACCATGCTGGCCGCGGCCATCGAGCTGCGTCACGCGCCGTGGATTTTCTGGATTCGCGACCTCAGCGAGCGCGACCCCTACTACATCCTGCCGGTGCTGATGGGCGTGACCATGTTCCTGATGCAAAAGATGACCCCGATGACCGCCACCGACCCCGCCCAGCAGCAGATGATGAACCTGATGCCCATCATGTTCGGGGTGATGTTCGTGATTTTGCCGGTCTCCAGCGGCCTGGTGCTGTATATTCTGACCAGCAACGTGGTGGGCATCGGGCAGCAGTGGCACCTGAATCGGACCGCTCCGGCCACCGCCAGCGACGGCGGGAAGTCCAGGAAGGGAAAGAAAGCCTGATCGTAGTGCGGCCCGGCACAGAGATGAGCGCCCACTTCATCCAGGACGAAAAACTCGACGCGGAAGCGCTGTTGCCCGAGCTACGCCGGTTCCTGGATTTGGTTATCACACAATCCAAACTTGACCTGCGCTACCAGGCGGCGCTGACGGCGCCCACCGCGGAGGGCGACCAAGCGGCAATCCTGGTGCAGCTCAGTGGCCGCGATGAAGAACTTCTGCTGCAGTACCATGCCGAGCTGCTCAATGCGCTGGAATACCTGGCCGTGCGCTGGCTGCGGCTGAACCCCCAGTTCTACGACCACATCCGGCTGGACTGCGCCGAGTACCGCCAGACGCACCTGGAGGAATTGAAGCTGACCGCGCGCGTGGCCGCCGAACGGGTGGTCGAATCCCGGCAGCCCTTCCGCCTCAACCCGATGTCATCGCGCGAACGCCGCGAGGTGCACCTGGCGCTGAAAGAGTTTCCCGGCGTGCGCACGGCCAGCGATGGCTCCGGGGACCGGCGGCAGGTGGTGATCTATCCGGCTGAGAGTAAATAAGAAATCAGAAATGGGAAGTTCGAAGGCTGATATCCGACCTCTGTCCCCCTGCCTCGGACGCCCGAATTCCGACCTCATCCCTCATAATTCCATCACATAGCCATTCTTGCCCACATTGAAGCAGGGCGTAGCACCGAGGCGGTCGGACTGGCCTTCGCACTCGTGGATGTGTCCACAGAACAGCGCGGCGGGCTGCACGCGCTCGACCCAGTCGCGCAGGACGCGGCTGCCTGCGTGCATCCCCAGCATCACGCGGTCGAGCGCGGTGCCGTGCGGAGGGAAGTGCACGACGAGATAGAGAGGCGGCGGCGCTTCCAGTTCAGCGAGCGCCGCGCGGATTTCGTCTTCCGTGTATTCGCCCGGAGTGTTGAACGGGGTGGGATTGCTGTAGCCCAGGCCGGCCCAGCGTATCCCGCCAAATTCTCGCACCTGGCGGTGGAAATCCACGAAGCCGTAGCGTTGGCAGAACTGGCGGTTCTGGTCCGCCGTTTCGTGGTTGCCGGGGAGGACCCACAGGCGCGAGCCGAGCGGGCGCAAGACCTCGCCGCACTTTTCCAGGCCGCGGCCGAAGGTGGCAAGGTCGCCGGCGGAAATGTAGAGGTCGGCGGGGCGAGTGAGCAGGCGCTGGAGGGCGCGGGTATCACCGTGGATGTCGCTGAAGAGGAGGACGCGCACCGGGGGATTATAGCGGGGCGGGGGAAAAAGGGCTTGACAAGAGCATTCATACATGCATATATTTGAATATATGGAACTGACCGCCCGCGCCACGCAGGCCCTCTTCGCCGCCCTGGGTGAGCGCCTGCGCCTGCGCCTGGCCTGCTGCCTGCTCGCTGCCCCCGGCGGGCTGGCGGTCTGCGAGCTGACCGAAGCGCTGGAAGTCTCCCAGCCCAATGCCAGCCGGCACCTGGCCCTGCTGAGGACGTCCGGGCTGGTGGAGGAGCGCCGCGAGGGCCGCTGGGTCTATTACGCGCTGAGAAACGTGAAGCACCCTTTCTTCGAAAGCATCCGCTGCTGCGTGGAAAGCGTGTGCTGCTGTGCGGATATCCAGGAAGACCTGCAGCGCCTGCGTGCGCGGCTGAAGCTGCGCCGCGGCGGCAAATGTGTGGTCGGATTTCGCGCGAAAGGCCGCGCCGTCTCGAAGGTTCGGGGCGGAGCGGGAAAGGAGGCACGATGAACCCCTGTTGCCCGACCGGGCCCTGCTGCCCGCCGAATAGCGGCCGGTAACGCCGCTTAGTGTTATTGCGCGGCCGGCGCGTGGAGTGGCCACTCCACACGCGGCCGCGATTTTTTCTCAATCCACCACCCAGCCCTGCTCCAGGAGGCGTCCGCCGGCGTCGAAAACCACACGGTACTCGAACGGCGCTGGGCGGCTGGCCAAGGGGCGCGGAAAGCGCAGGTCGTTGAAGATGATGATCTCGCGGCAGGGGTCGCGCGAGTAGCGGGCCACGGGAAAGCGCGCGAACCACAGATAGATTTGCACTTCGCGGATTTGGCGGGCGCGGGCGAGGGCATCCGGCGGAGTTTGGTGAGGGACAAAGCGGAAGTCCGGGGGCGCGGCGTCGAGGACGCTGAAAATCGCCTGGTGCACGCCGTCTGCGGTGCGCACCAGTCCGGCCCAGCGCGCCAGAGAAGGCGGCAGAGGCACAGCGGCCAAATTCTCGGCGGCCAGACCGCGAGCCGATGCATAGTCCTGGACGCGCCGCAGAGCCGCGTTGTGCGCAATGCCGCACGCTGCGACGTAGAGAGCCACGGCGAGCACTCCCGCACGGCACCACACGGCTCGTCGCACGCGGAATCCCCAGCCGCGATACGCCGGAGCGTAGAAGAGCATCCCCAGCAGAGCGAACGAAACTCCGATGGCCGTCCACGGCAGGGCAGGAGTGGCCAGTTGTACAGCCAATCCTGCGCAGACCGCGGCCAGCGACGTGGCGCCCCACGCGCGCCGCGCGCGCACTGAGCGGCCGGCCGGCGTCGCGAAGACCCAGGCGGCAAGTTGCGGGACCACCAGAAGTCCGGTGAGTACGAAATCAATGATAAAAACCAAATCCCAGGCCACGCGCTGGCGGGAAAGCGGACTCCACGCCATCGTGCCCCACGAGGTGATCAGGTCGAGCAGGATGTGACTGGCGATGCCCACTCCTGCATAGAATGTGAGCCGGAAAAAAGACACGGCCACAGCGGGCTGCCCTGCGCCGCGACGGCGCACAAACCACCATCGCGCCAGCGCAGCCAGCAACAGAGCGAACACCGGCAGGCAGAGGAACGAATGGGTCACCCAGCGGTGGAGCTCGATGGTGCCCACGGGGCTGCGGCTGAGGGGGCCGAGGACGATGTCCGCATCGGGAAAAAGCGCGGCAAGCGTGGTGGTCCAGACAGCGGCGCTATATGCCGAATCTCCCGGTGATGGCTCGGGACCGGTGGCCCCGGCGAGTGAATCCTGCTGATTCTTGCGCTTCCCTGCTCCCGAATTAAAAAAGGCTTTGGCGATCAGGGCGCCAGCGAGTCCGTGGGTGAGAGGATCCATCGAAAGAGTTTATCAAGGCATCGGAAAATCGATACTGGAGGCACTTCTGTCGCTTCGCATCTCATCCTCCAAGGAGCGAGCTCGCTTCAGTTCGCAATCCTGCATTATCATCCTGTCAGTAAAGAGATGGCACCACCACTCATCCGAATAGTCGAAGACTTTGCAGCAGCATTTGTGGCTGGGGACAGGTTATCTCCACAAGGGATATCTAGGACGCGCAAATATCGGCCGGGAATCGGGCCACTTACGGAGGCAGAAGCCATTCAGAAGGCGCTGGACTATTTGCAGCAACAGCGGCCCGATATCTACAGAGAAGCCAGGGCACGGAAATACCCCGGAGGGCGTGCCCGGTGTGATCTCGTGATTCCTGGGCATTGGGCCATCGAGTTCAAGCTGATCCGCCCATTCGGTGATAACGGAAATGAAGCAGAACACTGGTCCGAAAATATCCTTCACCCATTCCCCGGGAACATCAGTGCGATCGGCGATTGTATCAAGCTGGTCAGATCAGGGTTTCCTGAGCAAAAGGCGGTAATTGTTTTTGGATATGAGCACATCCCGCCGCAAATCCCACTCGAAATTGCTGTGCGTGCATTCGAGCTACTTGTCCAAGAGATTGCCAAGATCAAGGTTAGCGAGACACAGTTTGCCCGATTTGGCCCTCTCATCCACCCAGTCCATCAGCAGGGTTTGGTGTTCGGGTGGGAAATCTTGGGATCCTTTGAGAATTAAGTCACAGACAGAAGCGGGGAGCGTTTTTCGACGGCGCGGCCGATCACACGGGCGGGAACTCCGCGGGTGCGGAGGGCGGCGACGGCTGCATCTGTGGAATCCGGGGCGATGGCGGCCAGCAGGCCGCCGGAGGTCTGCGGGTCAAACAGTAGGGCGCGGTGGTCTTCCTGTACCGTCTCGACAAAATCCACGCAGCCGGCGATGAACTCGCGGTTGTTTTTCAACCCGCCGGCAATGTGGCCGTCGTGGGCGGCCTGCACCGCGCCGGGGAAGAATTCGATCGCGGCGTGGCTGAGTTCCGCGGAGACGCCGCTGCCCGCGGCCATCTCCCGCAAGTGCCCCAGCAGTCCGAAGCCGGTGACGTCGGTGACGGCGCGGACAGCGGCAGGGTCGAGCTGGAGCAGTGCTTCGGCAGGGTCGCGGTTCAGCCGGGTCATCGAGGCGATGGCTGCGGCGACAGATTCTTCCGACGCGCGGCCGTTTTTCAGCGCGGTGGCGATGACGCCGGTGCCGATGGGCTTGGTGAGCAGAAGCACGTCGCCGGGCCGGACGCCGATGTTGCGCCAGATGCGGCGGGGGTCTACGACGCCGGTGACGGCGTAGCCGAATTTCAGCTCGTCGTCGCGGACCGAATGTCCGCCGATGACTGCGCAGTGCGCTTCTTCCATTTTGGAAATCCCGCCGCGCAGGATTTGCTCCATCAGGTCGGGTGTGCCCGCGGCGGGAAAGCCAAGAATGGAAAGAGCCGAGAGCGGCCGGCCGCCCATGGCATACACATCGCTCAGCGAATTGGCCGCGGCGATTTGCCCGTAGACAAACGGGTCGTCGGCGATGGGCGTGAGAAAGTCCACGGTCTGCACCAGGGCGGTGGATTCGTTGAGCAGATACACCCCGGCGTCGTCGCTGGTTTCGAAGCCAACGAGCACGTTGGGGTCAGTTTGCCGCGGCAAGCGGCGCAACACGGAGTCCAGTGTCCCGGGACTCAGCTTGGCCGCTCAACCGGCGGCCTTGGCCATGGTGGTCAGCTTGACGGCTTCGGCCAAAGGGCCTCCATTCAATTCCGGATTATAACCGCAGATGAACCCTTGGTCCCGCATCCCGAAGCTTCGGGAGCGGGATCAGGGCGGGCGCAGATGAACGCAAAGCGGCAGAGCACGAAGCTGCGCAGCCGAGGAGAGAATGGTCAGGCGCGGAACCGGAATCCGCATTCCTCGATTTGCTAAACTAACGGAAGGAAATGCTAGTGAGCGACACCATGGCGCTGGCGTTTGGCGCGCTGCAGGCGCACAAGCTGCGCACAGCGCTGACGCTGCTGGGGCTGGTGATCGGAGTCACCTCGCTCATCCTGGTGATGACGCTGATCCAGGGCGCGAACTGGTACGTGGAGACCAAAATCGCCAACCTGGGCGCAGATATTTTCCAGGTGTCTAAAAACCCGCAGGCCAGCGCCGACTTCAACGAAATCCTGCGCGGGATGAAAAACCGGGAGATCACGGAAGCGGACTGGCGAGAGGTGGAGGGGCGCTGCCGGCACTGCGTGGCCGTCGGGGCGCAGGCGGAGACTTCCGCGCAGATCCGCACCGGCGCCGGCCGGATGCGCAATGTCTCGATCCGCGGGCAAACCGTGAATATGGGCGAGATCAGCGGCGTAGATATCGCCCACGGCCGCTTTTTCAGCGACGGCGAAGCGCGCGCCTCCGCCACGGTAGCCGTGGTGGGGCAGGGCGTGGTGGACCAGCTGTTCTCCGGACGCATGCCGCTGGGCAAGACGTTTCGCATCGCCGGCGAGGAGTTCACGGTGATCGGCGTCAACGAGCCCATCGGGTCCGTCCTGGGGCAGGACCAAGACAACTTCGTGCTTATAGCGTTGTCTGCGTTTCAAAAAGTGTTCGGGGCGCGCAGCAGCCTGGTTTTGCAGGTGCAGACCGTGCCGCCGCTGGAGCCAGCCATCGACGAGGTGCGCCTTGTACTGCGCGCCCGCCGCCACGTGCCGGCCGGCGAGCGCGACGACTTCTACTTCACCACCGCCGACACCTACCTGGACCTGTGGCGCGACATCAGCTCCGTATTTTTTCTCGTGTTTGTCCTGATCTCCTCGCTCTCTTCGCTGGTGGGCGGCATCGTGATTATGAACATCACACTAGTGAGCGTGGCCGAACGGACCCGCGAAATCGGCTTGCGGCGCTCACTGGGCGCCACGCAGCGGGACATCGCCCGCCAGTTCCTGGTCGAAGTGCTGGCGCAGTGCCTGGCCGGCGGGCTGTTCGGCGTGGCCCTGGGATTCGGAATCGCTCTGCTGCTGCGTCAGTTCACGCCGTTCCCCGCATCGGTGCAGTGGTGGGTGGCCGCGCTGGGATTGGGGCTGGCGTCGGTGATCGCCATTGTTTTCGGCATCTATCCGGCGATGAGAGCGGCGCGGCTGGACCCGGTGGTGGCGCTGCGGAGCGAGTAGTCCTGGCAGCGGGAGAAAACAGGAGTAGGGCCGGGGAATTCATGCGGGCGCAGGAGAACGACAGAGAAGTAGCCCGCGCCGCGGGCAGATTAGGTGTTCCGTTCCGCGGCGAGCTGGGGTAGCATCGCGGGCCATGCTCAATCTGAAAACAATTCTTTTCCTGCTGCTGTCGCTGGTCACCATCTGGTTCCTCGCCGCCTGGTACGAGGAGTCGCGCAAGAAGGCCTGGACGGTCTATCACGCGGTAGTCAGCTACGTGATGTGTTTCTTCGACACGCTGGGGATCGGGAATTTCGCCACGACCACATCGGCCTTCAAGTTCCGCAGCTCCGTGGCGGATGAAAAAATCCCCGGGACGCTGAACGTGGGCTATGCGATCCCGACAGTCGCGCAGGCGTTCATCTACATCACCATCGTGGAAGTGGAGATCCTCACCCTGGTGCTGATGATTATCGCCGCGGTGGCCGGGGCGTGGCTTGGCGCGGGGGTGGTGTCGCACTGGCCGCGGCGCAAAATTCAGATGGGGATGGGCTGCGCGCTGCTGGCCGCGGCCGTGCTGATGGGGCTGCGGGCGATGGGCTTGGCGCCAGTGGGAGAGGGAACGTACGCGCTGGCGGGGCTGAAACTGTGGCTGGGGCTGGGCGGGAATTTCGCGCTGGGCGCGCTGATGACGCTGGGCATCGGCCTGTATGCGCCGTGCCTGATCCTGGTGGGGCTGCTGGGGATGGTGGAGACCACGGCGTTCCCCATCATGATGGGCTCCTGCGCGTTTCTGATGCCCATCGGGGGAATCCGGTTCATCCGCGCGGGCAGCTACGACGCCACCGCGGCGGTGGTGATGACGCTGGCCGGGCTGCCGGCGGTGCTGATCGCGGCCTATATCGTGCGTTCGATGTCGCTGAACTACGTGCGGTGGATGGTGGTCGGCGTCGTGGTGTACACGGCGACGATGATGCTGCGGTCGGCGCTCACGGAACGCGCGGCCGCCGAGCAGAATGCCTGAACGGCGCGGGAGGAGGAAGTCAGATGCCCGCCAGCAAGAAAGCGAAAATAGAAAAAGTCGCCGGGATGAGCAACGCGGCAGTCGAGAAGCGAACGGGAAAGGACTGGAGCGGGTGGCTCGCCGTGCTGGACAAGGCCGGGGCGCATAAATGGCCGCACCGGGACATCGCCGATTACCTGTATAAGAGGAAGGGCGTGGACGGCTGGTGGGCGCAGATGGTCACGGTAGGCTATGAGCGGGCCCGCGGCCTGCGCGAGAAACATGAGAAGCCATCCGGCTTTGAAATCAGCGCGAGCCGGACGCTGAGCGTGCCGCTGGCGGCGCTCTACGAGGCCTGGGAAGACCACAAAGTGCGCGCGCGCTGGCTGAAAGAGGCAGGATTCGCCGTGCGTAAGGCGACCGAGAATAAAACCATGCGCATCACCTGGGTGGATGGCGAGACGGACCTAAACGTCTATTTCAACGCCAAAGGCCCCCGCAAGAGCCAGGTGAGTGTCCAGCACGGCAAGTTGTCCAGCGCCGCGGAGGCCGCGAAGAAGAAAAGCTACTGGGCCGGGCAGCTGGAACGTCTCCGCGCTGTGCTGGAAGAAAGATAGTCCACCACCGGCAACTGCGTGGCTCCCCTGCGCGTCCTATAGGTCTGATACTCTTTCCGTGACCTGGGCAGAACCGCAGACCTTGTTCCCGCACATAATCTCCGGCCGGCGCTGGCTCTGTTTCTACCTCCTGTGTTTCCATTCTCTCGCCGGGAATGCCGGCGCGCAGACGCCGGGCGTCAGCGGGCGAGTGAGCGACCCGCAGGGCAGCGTGGTGCCGGGCGCCGAGGTGAAATTATTCGGCGCGAACCGCGTACTGATTGCGGAAACGCGCACGGCCGAGGACGGCACGTTTACCCTGCCCGCGGCGCCGGCGGGGCGCTACGAGCTGCGGGTGTCTGCGGCGCACTTTGCTGCGCAGCAGCGCATCCTGACGCTGCCGCATGCCGCGCGCATCGAAGTTGCGCTGCAACTTTCTGCATTGGAATTTCAAGTCACGGTCACCGGGCGGCATGGCGTGCCGGAGGAAACCTTCGTGGAGCCGGCCAGCGTGCGCCTGCGCGGGCGCGACGAGCTGGCCCGCCGCGACCCCGGCCATCTGCCGCGGGCGCTGGCCGAGGAGCCGGGAATTCTTGCGCAGGAGACTTCGCCCGGCCAGGGCTCGCCGGTGCTCCGCGGGCAGGGCGCGCAGACCGTTCTTTATCTACTGGACGGCGTGCGCTTCAACAATTCCACCTTCCGTAGCGGCAACACGCAGTATCTGGGCTGGGTGCCATCGTCGGCGGTGGATTCTGTGGAAGTGTTCCTGGGTCCAGCGGGGGCGCAGTACGGGAGCGACGCGCTGGGCGGAGCCATCAACGTGATGAGCGTGGGGCTGCCGGCGTGGACGGATGCAGGATGGAGGTGGAGCGGCGAGAGCGACACGTGGTTCAGCTCTGCGGATAGCGGGGCGGGGAGTTCGGTGCGAGCTTCGGCCGCGGGGACGAAACTGGCGCTGACGCTGGGAGGCCACTTCGCGCGGCGGCAGGAATTGCGTTCCGGCGGCGGCGAAGATTCGCACAGCGCGCTGGTGCGATTTCTGGGGCTCTCGCAGAACCAGCGGCGCAGCGTGCTGGGCAGCCGGCTACCGGACAGCGATTTCGCGCACAGCTCGTGGCTGGCCCGGGTGGGCGCGCGGCCGGGCCGCGACCAGTTCCTGACCTTCCACTGGCTGCAATCGGAGCAGTACGGCATCCGCCGCTACGACCGGCTGCTCGGCGGCGAAGGCCACCTGCGCAGCGAACTCGGGCCGCAGCGGCTGACGTTTGCCTACGGACGCTATCAGCAGATTTCCGCCGGACGGCTGCGCAATCTGGAAGCCACCGTCTCCGTCAACCGGCAGACGGACGGGCAAATCTCCCAGACGCGGCCCGCAGCGCCACTGGAGGACGAAGTGAGCCGGGTGACCGCGCTGGGCTACAGCGTTTCGACGAGCTGGGCGCCCGCGCGGCATCATTCGCTGGTGAGCGGCGCGGAGTTTTACGACGAGTTCATCATCGGACGCCGCACCGAGACGGCGTCCAGCGGGCCGCCGGCGGCGACGCGTCCACGGTTTCCCAACGGCACCCGCTACGGCTCGTTGGGTCTGTATCTTTCCGACGACTGGGAAGCCATCCCGGAAAAGCTGCGCGTGGACGCGGGGCTGCGCTTCAGCGCGTTCCGGTTTCGCAGCCGCTCGGACCAGAATGTTTTCGCGGGCGGAATGCCCACGGTCCCAGACGCCACGGAACATTTCACCGATCTCACCTTCAACGCAGGGATGTCCTACGCCGTGCGCGCGGAATTCCTTGTGTTTGCGCGGGTGGCCCGCGGCTTCCGCGCTCCCAGCGTGTTTGACCTGGGCGAGCAGGGAGTCACGGGCGGTGGGTTCGAGGTATCGCCGGACGAAGCGGTGGCGCTCGGGGCGGAGGTGGGCGATTCGGCCGGGAATGAGGCGGCCGGGAGCGGCGCGGCCTGGCGCGCGCTGGATGCGGAAAAATTGTGGAGCTTGGAAACCGGCCTGCGCTGGAAAACCCGGCGCTCCAGCGGCAGCGTGGCCCTGTTTGATTCTGAACAGTTCGACGCCATCCAGCGACGCGCGCTGATCGTGGCCGCGCCGGTTGTGGGGCAGACCATCGGCGGAGAGACCATCGCCGCCCAGGATGCCGCGGGCCGCATTTTCACTGCGCTGGATACACGGCCCGTGGTTTCCCGCGCCAACATCGGACGGGTGCGCATCCAGGGAGTGGAGGCCGCGATGCGCGTGGAATGGTCCGCGCGCTGGAGCTCGGCGTTCAAGGCCGCGATGCAGCGCGGGCGGGAGCTGGACACGCGGAAGTTCGCGCGGCGCATCGCGCCGGACACGGCGTTTCTCTCCGTGCGCTGGCACAGCCGCGGCGGGCGGCTGTGGCTGGAGGCGTTTTCGGAAATCGCCGGGCCGCAAACGCGGCTGAATCCGGCGGAGCTCTCCGATGCCCGCATCGGCGCATTCCGCACAGCCGCAGCCATCGGCAATTTCTTCAATGAGCAGGGTCCGCTGCTGGGGCTGGTCAGCGGCGGAGTGCTGACGCTGACCGGCGAGACGCTGAACGATGTGGTGCTGCGGGTGCTGGGGCTATCAGGGGCGGGCGCGGCGCTGTTCACGCGCAGCGAGAGCTACGCCACGCTGAACGTTCGCGGCAACGCCTCCCTCGGCAGCCGCCACCAGGTTTCGTTTTCGCTGACCAATCTGACCGACGCCAACTACCGGCGGCACGGCTCGGGCTTCGACGCCGCGGGCGCGGGCGTCACCCTGGAATACCGCGTGCGCATCCCGTGAGGCGGCACATGCTCAACTGGGGCGCAGGCGCAGCGAGCGAGGAAGAGCGCCAGGGAAGAGCGAGGAGAAGATGCCTGGCCCCGACGAATGACGCCGGGGCGAGGGGAGAGCGGCAGGCGCAGACGGTTATTTGTGCTTGTGCTTTTCGAACCAGTAGCGCAGGTAGAGCTGAGTGCGCGCGTAGTTGGATGGCTTGGACGAGGTGCCGTGGAACTCGTCGTTGAAGCGCACCATGGCGGTAGGCACTTTGCGCACGCGCAGGGCCTCGTAGTATTCCTCGGTCTGGGAGATGGGCGTGCGCAGGTCGTTGACGCCGGTCATCAGCATAGTCGGCGTCTTGACGTTGCCCACGTACATCAGCGGGGAGCGCTGCAAGTGCTCGCTGGGATCTTCCCACGGCATTTTTTTGAAGTTGCGGTACCACGTGGCGCCGTCCGTGGTGCCCACAAACGACATCCAGTTGGTGACCGGGCAATTCGATGAGGCCGCGGCGAAGCGGTCGGTGTGGCCCACAATCCAGGCGGTCAGCACGCCGCCGCCGGAGCAGCCGTAAACGAACAGGTTCTTCTCATCGATGCCGCCTTTGGCAATGGTTTCGTCCACGCCGCGCATCAAGTCGTCGAAGTCCTTGCTGGGGTAGGCGTACTTGATGGCGTTGCCGAAGGCGCTGCCGTAGCCGCTGGAGCCGCGCGGGTTGGTGTAGAGAACCACGTAGCCGTTGGCGGCGTGCTCCTGCCAGCCAAAATTGAACCCCACGCCGTACATGGCGTGTGGCCCGCCGTGGATGGTCAGCATCATGGGGTATTTCTTTGACGGGTCATAGTCCGGCGGGCGGATGATCCAGCCCTGCACCTTGTAATTGTCGGCGGAGGTGTACCAGATTTCTTCGGCCGGGCCGAGTTGGATGTCGGCGAGCACATCGTCATTGACGTTGGTGAGCTGCTTGAGTTCCGGCCTGGCCAGGCTGAAGGAGACCACATCGGCGGGCTTGTAGAAGGTGGAGACGGTGCCCACGGCCTGGCCGTTGGCGTTGATGTCGCTCACGTTCAGCACCTGCGTTCCTTGGGTAACCTGGCGCACTTCGCCCTTCAGCGAAGCGAAGTGCAGGTTGATGCTGCCGCGGTCTTCTGCCGTGAAATAGATGCCGCTGCCGTCGGGCGCCCACTGCATGTTGGAGGGGCTGCGGTCGAAGCCGGCGGTGAGCTGGCGCGGGTTGGAACCGTCCATGCCCATGACGTAGAGTTCGTTGTCAATGTAGGAGTCGTCGGTCCAGTCGTAGCCGCCGTAGGCCACCCATTTTCCGTCGGGCGAGACCCGTGGGCCGCTGTCCGGCCCCTTGCGCGAGGTGAGCTGCCGGACATTCTTATCGGCGACGCGGACGGCATAGACCTCCGACTCGCGCCACTGGTGCTCCCAGTCTTCCGAGCGAAGGCCGCTGAAAAGGATTTCCTTTCCGTCGGGAGTCCAGGAAATGGAGCCGCCAGCGAAGCCGCCGCCGTGGTTGAAATCGCCGGAGGTGAGCTGGCGGGGAGTGCCGCCGGTGGCGGGAACGGTGAAGATGTGCGAGTAGCCCTCTTCGAGGAAGCCAATGCGGTCGCGGCGGTAGGTGACGCGCTCGATGATGCGCGGGTTTTCGGTCCATTTCGCGCCTTCGGGCCGCGCCGGCATTTTGATGTTCCACGACTCGCGCTGCGGGACGAGCATGGTGAAGGCGATGGAGTTGCCGTCGGGAGCCCAAGCAATGGCGCCCGGGGTCTTCTCGACGCGGGTGACCTGCGTGGTGGCGCCTTCGGCATCCATCCAGCGGACGAAAATCTGCGTGCCTTTGGGCTCGCCGTCGCGGGTAAAGGCGATGCGCGTGCCGTCGGGTGACCACCGCGGCGAAGAGCCCTCCGTGAGGAAGCGGTTCTTGCTGCCGTCGGCGTTCATCACCCACAGGCCGGAGCGCTGGCGGTCGTTCACCTTGTCGGTCCAGCCGCGCACGTACACGATGTGCTTGCCGTCAGGGGAAATCTGCGGGTCGGAAACCGATTCCATTTCGAAGTAGAGGTCGAGGGAGAGCTTCCTGGTGGTTTGCGCGCCCGCCGTCAGTGCGGCCAGGAGCGCGGCGGCGAGACACGTCGCAAGGGAAAGGGTGTTGCGTGACATTCGGAATCTCCTCGTTGGGATGGGCGGAGATGACCGCCGTGGATGCTGACGCACGCGGCGGCCTGCCGGTTTCACACCGCGGGTATGCCAGAGGCCGTCTGCGGGCGCCCGGTCAGGCGAATTCTAACTCTGCTGCTGCGCAGCCGCAATCGCGCTGTACTATAATTCCCGAAAGCATGGAAATGCCCCCGCGGCTGATCGCCGGCCGGTATGAAATCGAGCGCGAAGTAGGGCGCGGAGGGATGGGTGTGGTGTATCGCGCGCGCGACACCCGCCTGGGCCGCACGGTGGCCTTGAAGATGCTGCCGGCGGAAGTCGCCGCGGACGCGGAGCTGGGACGAAGGCTGGCCATCGAAGCCCGTGCGGCTTCGGCGCTGAACCATCCCGGCATCGCCACCGTGTATGACTACGAAGAACATCCCGAGGGGCGCTTCATCGTCTATGAGTTTGTGGAGGGCGACTCGCTCCGCAAACACTGCGCGGTATTTTCGCACGCGCGGTTCCCACTCGACGCTCTTCTGGGCATCGCCATCCAGATAGCCGATGCCGTCGCCGCCGCCCACGACCGTGGCATCATCCACCGTGACCTGAAGCCGGAGAACATCCTGCTGGTGGAAGGCGCCGACCCTATGGCGCGCATCAAGATCCTGGACTTCGGACTGGCCAAGGTGCGCCGGCCTCACTCCGCATCTGCCGGCGGCGACTCCGCGGAAACCGAGACCGTGCATACCACCCCCGGGCTCCAAGTAGGCACGGTGAACTACATGTCCCCGGAGCAGGTGGAAGGCGAGCCGGCCGACGCGCGCAGCGACATCTTCGGGCTGGGAGTGGTGCTGTATGAACTGGCCAGCGGCAAGAATCCCTTTGTGGGGAGGTCGCGGGCATCCACGGAGGCGAAAATCCTGCGCGATGATGCACCGTCACTGGCGCTGCGCGATACCGCGGTCCCCAGCGAGCTGGACCGCATCCTGCGGAAGTGCCTGCGCAAGAGGCCCGAAGAACGCTACCAGAGCGCCGCGGAGCTGCGCGTGGACCTGAGCAATCTTCGCCGGGACGCAGCCGCCGGTGCGGCGCAAGCCGCCCCGCCTTGGGCTGCAAAAGCGCGCCGGCCCGATGCGCCCATCAATGTGCCTCGGGGCATAGGTCGCGCGCTGCTGATGTCCGTGCAGGCCGGTTACCTGGCGATGTATGGAGTTTTCATTTACCAGGTCTCGAAGCCGTTCGAGATGCATGGCGCTGGAGGCACGCTTCTGTCGCAGAACCAGATGGCAAACCTGATCCTGATTTTGTTTTTTGCGGCACTGGCCGGGACGCCCGTGCGCCTCTACATCCTGAGCGCGGTGGCATTCGACTACCCGGATTTCGGGCGCAAGTACCGCAAACTGGCGCCGGCGGCCATGGTGCTGGACTTGGTCTGGGCCGGGGCGCCACTGCTGCTGGGGCCGCGCGTGGGCCCGCTGGCGCTGCTGTTTGTGGGTGGCCTGGCCTATCTGCCGCTGGCGCAGCGGCGGCTGATCTTTGACGCCTATTCGCCCGAAGGGGGCCGCACCAGCGGCGTGCGGATCTCCGAATGAGCAGGCGGACGGCAAACGTTGCGGCGGGTGCATCCAACCAGGAGACTCAATGCAGGAGGTAACGGAGATGCGAAGACTGCTGTTGCTGTCGGCCGTGACCGTGCTGGGAGCGGGGGCTCTGCTGGCGCAGCAGCGCGAAGAGGAGAAGCCGCGCTACACGCCCATCGAGGTCATATCCGCCGTCACCGTTGACTATCCCTGGAATAGCGTCGCCGAAGGCACGGTGATCCTGGAAGTCCGCGTGGACAAATGGGGCGACATCGAAGACGTTAGCGTGCTCCGCGACGTCAAATCGCTGACCGAGCCGGCCAAGAAGGCCGTCAAGAGATGGAAGTTCAAACCGGCCACCTACGAGGGCAAGCCCGTGACCGGCAGCATCCCCGTGGTGTTCAACTTCCGGACGCAGGTCATCTTCTCGCCGTAGTCGTCCGGCCCGGGCGCAGCCCTGGCGGCTTCCCGGGAAAGCAACCGGCGCGAGGATTCCGTTTTTTTTGCTTGACACCCTACCGGCAAAAGCATAATTATGCATTCGACTGCATAATCTTGTGCCGGAGGAGAGTTGGAAAAACAGAAGCGGCTGCGCCAGGGACAGATCCTCAAGCTAATCGCCGGCGAAAGCCTGGTCAGCCAAGAAGCCCTGCGCCGCCGCCTGCGCGGCCTGGGTCACCGCGTTAACCAGGCCACACTCTCCCGCGACCTGCACGAGCTGAAGCTGGTGAAGACGGCCGAAGGTTACAAGACCCTGGGCGCCGAAGAGGCGCCCGCCCAGCCGTCGCTCGCCCGCGTGCTCCGCGAATTCCTGCTGGACCTGCGGCCCGCGCAGAACCTGCTGGTGCTGAAGACGCCGCCGGGCGGCGCGCAGCCGCTGGCCGTGGCCCTGGAAGCGGAGCGGTGGAAAGAAATCCTGGGCTGCATCGCCGGCGACGACACCATCCTGCTGGTGATGGGTTCCGGCAAATCGCGCGCTGCGGTGCAAAACCATCTCCAGGAGCTGCTGAAGTGACGGCCGCTGCCAGCACGAACGGCCGCGCGCGCGTTGCCGTGGTCGGGGTGACCGGCTACGCGGGCTACGAGCTGGCGCGGCTGCTGCTGCGCCACCCCGGGATCCACGGGCCGGTCTTTTATCTGCGCGAGGGCAACGGGGCGCGATGCCTGGCGGAGATTTATCCGCAATTGCGGGGCTGGGGCGAGGCGCCCTGCCATGAGTTCTCGCCGGATGCGGTGGCCGCGAGCGGCGCGGAGTTTGTTTTCCTCTCGACACCGCACGAGGCGTCGCTGGAGCTAGCGCCGTCGCTGGTGGCCGCGGGGATGCGCGTGGTGGACCTGAGCGGGGCCTTCCGCTTCCGCGAGCCGGAAACTTTTTCGAACTGGTACAGGATGCCTGCGGCGCCGAGACTTCTGCTCAAGGGCGCCGCGTACGGCCTGCCGGAGTTCTACGCTGCGGAGGTGGGTGGCGCGCGGCTGGTGGCCAACCCGGGTTGCTACGCCACTTCCGTGATCCTGGCTCTGCGGCCACTGGCCGAGGCCGGCTGGCTGGCAGCGGGACGCGGTGTGGTGTGTGATTGCAAATCGGGGGCCAGCGGGGCGGGCAAAGAGCCGCGGCCGGACCTGCACTTCGTCGAGGTGGACGACAACTTCCGCGCCTACGGCCTGTTTAGCCACCGGCACACGCCGGAAATCACCGAGCACACGGGAGTGAACCCGCGCGACCTGATTTTTTCGACGCACCTGCTGCCAGTGGCCCGCGGCATCCTCTCCACTATTTCCGTGTGGCTGGAGCCCGCGCGCACGGCTGACGAAATCGAGGCGCTCTACCGCCGCTCGTATGCGGGCCGCGCGCTGGTGCGCATCTGGCCGGCCGGGCGGCTGCCGGAGCTGCAACACGTGGCGCACACCAATTTCTGTGACATCGGCTTCGCGCTGGACCCCGCGGGCGAGCGCCTGGTGGTGGTGAGTTGTCTGGACAACCTGGGGAAAGGCGCCGCCGGGCAGGCGGTGCAGAACTTGAATGCGATGGTCGGGCTTCCGGAGGCCACAGCACTGGTATGAGACTGGTCGTCAAACTGGCCGGGGCGCTGCTGGAAGATGCCGGCGGACTGGCGCCCATCGCGCAACAGATTGCCGCGCTGGCCGCGGAAGGCAACCAATTGCTGGTCGTGCACGGCGGAGGAAAGATTTTCACCGCGACGCTGGCACGCATGGGAGTGGAGAGCCGCTTCGTCAACGGGCTGCGCGTCACCGACCGCGAGACCCGCGACGCTGCGGTGATGGTGCTGGGAGGTCTGCTGAACAAACGCGTGGCCGCTGCCATCACGCAGGCCGGGCGGCCCGCCGTGGGACTGTGCGCCTCCGACGCGGCCTGCTTCACGGCAGAACCCATGGCCGACGATTGCGGCGCACTTGGCTATGTCGGCTACCTCACCGGGGTCAACCTTGTATTCCTGGAAGCGCTCTGGCGGGCGGGGATTGTTCCGGTGGCAGCGTGCCTGGGCCTGGGCGCGGACCACGAGCTGTACAACATCAACGCGGACCACATGGCCGCGGCGTGCGCGGAGTTCACCGGCGCAGAACGCCTCATCTACCTCACCGATGTGGCCGGGGTGCTGGACCAGGGCCGGGTGTTGAAGTCGGTGTCCTGCGCGCGGGTGGAAGAACTGATCCGGGAAAACACGGTCAGCGGCGGGATGGTGTTGAAGTTGGAGGCCGCGCGGCGCGCGCTCGATGGCGGGGTCTCGCAGGTGCATATCGTCGGCGGGACGCTCCCCGGAGGGCTGCTGACCGCGGCCAACGGCGGCAAGGGCCTGGGCACGCGCGTCCATTCTGCACACTCCACATCGCGGCCGCGCGCCGCCCCAGGAGCGAGCCGGTGAACAAGAAGCCCGGTGCATCCCTCAACGCCGCGGCCGTGCGCCGAGCCGAAGCGCGGCACCTGATGAACACCTACCAGCGCCCGCCGCTGGTGTTTACGCGCGGCCGGGGCTGCTACCTGTACGACCACCGCGGCAGGCGCTATCTGGATTTTCTGGGGGGCATCGCCGTCAACGCGCTGGGGCATGCCCATCCGCGGCTGGTGCGTGTGATCCGCCGCGAAGCAGCGCGCGCCATCCACCTCTCCAACCTTTTTCACAATCCGTTTCAGGGGCCGCTGGCGGCCAAGCTGGCCGATTGGTCGGGGATGGACCGCGTTTTCTTCACCAACAGCGGCACGGAAGCCATTGAAGGCGCGCTGAAGCTGGCGCGGCTGCATGGCCGGCAGAACGCTCCCGCGGGCGCAACCCCGGCGTGGCGCATCCTGGCGCTGGAGAATTCCTTCCACGGGCGAACGTTCGGCGCCGTTTCGATCACCCACACGGCCAAGTACCGCGAGCCGTTCGCGCCGCTGGTGCCCGGGGCTGAGTTCGTCCGCTTCAACGACGTCGCAGACCTCGAAACCAAATTCGATTCCAGCGTATGCGCGCTGGTGATGGAAACCATTCAGGGCGAGGGCGGCATCCGCAGCGTGAGCGAAGCGTTTTACAGCCGCGCGCGCGAGCTGGCCAGCCGACACAACGCGCTGCTCATCGCCGACGAAATCCAATGCGGGCTGGGGCGCACGGGCCGGCACTTCGCGTATCAGCAGTTCGCTGCGCTGCCCGACGCGGTGGTGGTGGCCAAGCCGCTGGCCGGCGGGCTGCCGCTGGGCGCCATCCTTGCGCGGGAAAAATTCGCAGCGGCGTTCACCCCGGGGGCTCACGGCACCACGTTCGGCGGCGGGCCGCTGGTCTGCGCTGCGGCGCTGGAATTCCTGCGAACTGTGGAGGAGGAAAACCTGCTGGCTCATGTGCGCGAGCGCGGCGAAGAGCTTCGCAATGGACTCAGCAAGCTGGCCCGGCGCTTCGAGTTCATCCGCGAAATCCGCGGCGAGGGCCTGATGGTGGGAATCGAGCTGAGTGTCCCCGGCGCGCCGTATGTGACTGCCGCGCTGCGCCGGGGCCTGATCTTCAACTGCACGCACGAACGCACGCTGCGCCTGCTGCCGCCGTTTATTCTGCGTGCCGCGCAGGTGCGTGAATTCCTGCGCGGGTTCGAGACAGTCCTGGCGAAGACTCCGCTGCCGGAGAAAACGAAAGAGCAAGCAATGGCAACCGCGGCCGCGCCTCGCGCGCTGGCCGCCGCGAGGTGAATCGAAGATGACAGCGATGGCCGCCACGGCAACTCCCCTGACCATTACGCGCGACCTGGTGACCGGCGCAGAGTGGAGCGCCGCGCAGGTGCGCGAGCTGTTCCACCTGGCCGCGGACATCAAGGCCCGCCCGGACCGCTATCGCGGCGCGCTGGGCGGCCGCTTCCTGGCGCTGATTTTCGAGAAGCCCTCGCTGCGCACCCGCGTCACGTTTGAAATCGGCATCGCCAGCATGGGCGGCGGCGCCGTGTTCCTGGACCACCAGGAGCTGCGACTGGGCCAGCGCGAATCGGTGCGCGACGTGGCCAAAAACCTGGACCGCTGGGTGCACGCCATCGTGGCCCGCGTGTTCTCGCAGTCGGCGCTGGAGGAGCTGGCCGCGTTTTCCGATGTGCCGGTCATCAACGCGCTTTCGGACGCCTTCCACCCCTGCCAGGCGCTGGCCGATTTTTTCACGCTGGAGGAAAAATTCGGCGCGCTGAAGGGGCTGAAGGTGGCCTACGTGGGCGACGGCAACAACGTGTGCCACTCGCTGCTGCTGACCGGGGCGCGCGTGGGCGCAACGGTGCGCGTGGCAACGCCGGCCGGGTATGAGCCGAACCCCGAAGTGGTCGCGGAGGCCCGGCGGGCAGCGCGGGAAACGCGAGGGAAGATCGAAATCGTGAGCGCGCCGGAGGAGGCCGTGGCCGGGGCGCAGGCCGTGTACACCGACGTGTGGGCCAGCATGGGCCATGAATCCGAAGCCGCGGAGCGCGAGAAAATCTTCGCCCCGTACCAGGTGAACGAGGCGCTGATGGCGCAGGCCGCGCCCGACGCCGTGTTCCTGCACTGCCTCCCAGCCCATCGCGGGATGGAAGTCACCGACGCGGTGCTGGATTCGCCGCCATCGGCGGTGTACGACCAGGCGGAGAACCGGCTGCATGCACAGAAGGCAATTTTGTTGATGCTGCTGGCGTGAGGAGAACTCAGAACTCAAGACTAAGAACTGAAGACTGAAAACTGAAATCTTGCAAGTTGTCAAGGAGAGCGCGTTGGTAAAGAAAGTTGTTCTCGCCTATTCCGGGGGCCTCGACACCTCGATCATCATCCCGTGGCTCAAGGAAACCTATCGGTGCGAAGTAGTGGCGATGATAGGCGACGTGGGCCAGCAGGAAGACCTGGAAGCGGCGCGCAAGAAAGCGCTGGCCACGGGCGCCAGCGCGGCGTACGTGGAAGACCTGCGGGAAGAATTCATTACCGGCTACATCTGGCCCACGCTGCGCGCGGGCGCCGTCTATGAGCACAAGTACCTGCTGGGCACTTCGTTCGCGCGCCCGGTGCTGGCCAAGCGGCAGGTGGAAGTAGCGCGAAAGGTGGGTGCCGATGCCGTGGCCCACGGCTGCACGGGCAAGGGCAATGACCAGGTGCGCTTCGAAGTCACCTGCAAGGCGCTGGCGCCGGAGCTGAAAATCATCGCGCCGTGGCGGGAGTGGAACATTGTGTCGCGCGAGCAGGCCATCGAATATGCCCGGTCGCACCATGTCCCCATCGAACAGACCGCCGCGAACATCTATTCGCGCGACCGCAACATCTGGCACCTCAGCCACGAAGGCGGGCGGCTGGAAGATCCCGCCAACGAGCCGGAAGAGGCGATGTGGCAGTGGGTGGTCGCGCCGGAGAAGGCTCCCAACGCGCCCGCAGAGATCGAAATTGGATTCGAAGAAGGCACGCCGGTGAGCGTGAATGGAAAGAAGACCGGGCCGGTGGCCCTGCTGGATGAGCTGAACGCGCTGGCCGCCGCGCACGGCGTGGGACGCATTGAGATGGTGGAAAACCGCCTGGTGGGCATCAAGTCGCGCGGGGCCTACGAAACGCCCGGCGGGACGCTGCTGGTAGCGGCGCATCGGGAGCTGGAGGCGCTGTGCCTGGACCGCGAGACGTCCCACTTCCAGCAGATGCTGGCGCTGCGCTACGCCGAGATGGTCTATTACGGGCTGTGGTTCACCCCGCTGCGCGAGGCCCTGGACGCCTTCTTCGCCAAATCGCAGGAGCGCGTCACCGGCGCGGTGGGCCTGCACCTGCACAAGGGCCATTGCAACGTCACTCGCCGCGTCTCGCCCTGCTCGCTCTATGACACCAGCCTGGCCAGCTTCAGCATGACCGGCTACAACCCCAAAGATGCCGAGGGCTTCATCAACCTGTTTGCGCTGTCCGTGGTCATTCCGCAGCAGGGGAAAAAGGGCGCGGCGAAGTGACTCCCGGAGCCAGCGACCGGATGTGGGCGGGGCGATTTGAGCGCGCTCCGGAAGCCAGTTTCGATGCGTGGCAGCGCTCGTTTCCCTTCGACCGCCGGCTGCTGCCTTACGAAATTGCCGTGGACCGCGCGTGGGCGCGCGCACTGGAGGGCGCGAAGATCCTGACGGGCGAAGAGGTCAGAAAGATGGTCGCCGCGCTCGATCAAATTGCCTCGCGGGCATCGGCTGAGCCCGCTTGGTTGGACGCTTCGAAGGCCGAAGATGTTCACCATTTCGTGGAGATGGAGCTGATCGCGCTGCTCGGCCCGCTGGGCGCGAAGCTACACACCGGGCGCAGCCGCAACGAGCTGATTGCCACCGATTTCCGGATGTTTGTCCGCGACGCGGCCACTGCCGTCCGCGGCAGCGTGACGCAGTTGGCCGGCGCACTGCTGGCGCAGGCCGAGAGCAACCTCCGGCTGCCGATGCCCGGCCACACGCATTTGCAGCGCGCGCAGCCCCTGCTGGTGTCCCATTTCCTACTGGCCCACACGGAGGCGTTTCTCCGCGACCGGGAGCGGCTCTCTGCCGCTGCGGCGGCTGCGGCCGAATGTCCGATGGGCAGCGGGGCGCTGGCCGGCTGCGCGTTTCCGGTGGACCGCGTGGCCGTGGCGCGCGAACTGGGCTTTACGACGATCACCTCGAACAGCCTGGATGCCGTCAGCCACCGCGATTTCGCACTCGAGTACCTCTTCGCTCTCTGCGTCGTCGCCGTCCATCTTTCGCGCATGGCGGAGGACTTCGTCCTGTTCGCCTCGCAGGAATTCGGTTATGTCTCGTTATCCGATGAGTATTCGACCGGCAGCAGCCTGATGCCGCAAAAGAAGAACCCCGACGCCTGGGAACTGATCCGCGGCAAGTGCGGGCGCGTGGTTGGCGCCCTGACCGGGATGCTGACTACGCTGAAGGGATTGCCCAGCAGTTACAACCGCGACCTTCAGGAAGACAAGGAGCCGCTGTTCGACGCTCACGACCAGGTGCTGCGGATGACGCAGGTGGCCGCCGGCGCGGTGGCCGGTCTGCGCTTCCGCGAAGCACGCCTGCGCGAAGCGGCCGCAGACCCCGCCTTGCTGGCCACCGAGGCCGCGAACTACCTGGTCCTGCGCGGTGTGCCCTTCCGCCAAGCGCACGAGGTCGTGGGACGCGTGGTGGCGGAGGCCGAGCGGCGCGGAGTGCAATGGACGCAACTGCCGCTCGAGACGCTGCGGCAGTTCTCCGAATCGTTCCAGGAGGATCTGAAGGGCTGGCTCACACTGGATGCGACGCTGGCCCGCTACCGTGGGCCGGGCGGTACGGCTCCGGAGGCGGTCCGCACGGCCGTTTCCGCTTGCCGAGCGCGTCTGGGGGAGGCGCGATGAGGCCGCGACGCGCCCGTGCGGCGGATGCCCCGGCGATCCACGAGCTGATTGCGCCCTACGTCGAGCAGGGAGTGCTCCTGCCGCGCAGCGAGGAGGACATCCGCGCCCGCATCCGCAATTTTCTGTTGCTTACTGAGAGGGGAAAAATTCTCGGCTGCGTGGCCCTGGATCCCTACGGGAAAGACCTGGCGGAAGTGCGTTCGCTGGCCGTGGCGCCCGACGCGCAGGGTCGCTGGCTGGGCGCGCGGCTGCTGCGCTGTGCGCTGGCCGAAGCCCGCCGCAGGAAAATCGCGCGAGTGTTCGCTGTGACCCACGCCCCCGCGCTGTTCCGGCGGGAGGGATTTACCGCCAGCACGCGCCACGCGGTGCCGGAAAAAATCGAGCGCGACTGCCGGGGTTGTCCGAAGCAGCACATCTGTCAACTGGTCGCGCTGGTGGCCGTAGTCATCCCCGAACGCGCCGTGCTGCCCGTGCTCACTGCCGCGTCCTCCGTTTCCGCATGAAGCGGCGCGCCACACGCTCGGACCTGCCGCGCGGGTTTCGATATTCTGCCCTGGCCTGCGGTCTCAAGAAAAAGGGAGGCCTGGACCTGGCGCTGATTGCGGCCGACCGGCCGTCTACAGCCGCTGCCGTGTTTACAACCAATCTGGTGCAGGCAGCTCCCGTGCGGCTCTCGCGCGAGCACGTGCGCCGCTCGGCGGGCGCCATGCGGGCCATCATCGTCAATTCCGGAAACGCCAATTGTTCGACGGGCGCGCAGGGGATGCGGGCGTCGCAGGAGACGGCTCGAGAAGCAGCGCGGCAAATCGGCTGCCGGCCCGAACAGGTGATGGTTTGCTCGACGGGTGTGATTGGAGTGCCGCTGCGGGTGAAAAATATTCTGCGCGCACTGCCGATGCTGGCCGTGGCAGAGAAATCTTCGCCGGAATCGTTCGCCCGCGTCACGCGCGCCATTCTCACCACGGACACGCGGCCCAAGTGGGCCGCGGCGCGCTGCCGCATCGGCGGCAAGACCGTACGGCTGCTGGGCTGCGCCAAAGGCGCGGGGATGATTCACCCGCAGATGGCCACCATGCTGGCCTTCGTGCTGACCGACGCGGCCATTTCTCCCCCGCTGTTGCGCCGTGGGCTGTTCGATGCCGCCCGCCGTACCTTCAACTGCATTACCGTGGACGGCGACACGTCCACCAACGACACACTGGGTATCTTCGCCAGCGGCGCTTCTGGGGTGCGCGTTGCGTCGGAACCGCGTGGCCGGCCCTCTCAGGCTTTTTTTGCCGCGCTGGAAAGGGTCTGCCGATCTCTTGCCCTGCAAATTGTCGCCGATGGTGAAGGCGCCCGGCGCGTGGTGGAAATCGCGGTCCGCGGCGCGCCCGACGCGCGCGCCGCGGACCGCGTCGCGCGCACCATCGCCAATTCGCCGCTGGTGAAAACCGCGCTGGCCGGAGCGGACCCCAATTGGGGCCGCATCCTGGCGGCCGCGGGCCGCGCCGG